>Ga0209945_1000952_pt1 | contig 10480 bp, 8 predicted proteins | sample SalPonR2_A_D2_MG_FD_185703 | JGI IMG/M metagenome (GOLD analysis project Ga0209945, IMG submission 185703) | Salt pond soil microbial communities from South San Francisco under conditions of wetland restoration - Salt Pond MetaG R2_A_D2_MG... ...
CGTCCATCTCGTGGCGCTTCGGCACGAAGAGGTCGTCGGCCATGCCGGCGACCTCCTGATAGAAGTTGTCGATCGCTTCGAGGCGGAGCCGGGCGAACCGCTGGGCCGACTGGCCGCCCTTTCGCTGCTTGCCGGGGACGAGCGAGGAGGCGGACTTGACCGGCTCGACGCGTTTGCCCTTCAGCCAGCCGACGTTGGCCTCCCGGCGATCGAGGACGACGAGCCCGTAGAGGCCCTTGTCCCCGAGCATCTCCTGGAGCGGCTCGGTCAGGAAGTGCGAGTCGCAGTGATACCGGAACGACTCGATCGGGTCGGGCGGGGACTCGAGCACCTCCGTCACCATCTCCGTTCGGCCGCCGCCCGAATCGACCGCGCCCGAGAAGATCACCATCCCGTTCTCCGGGGGGTGAACGTCGTAGTATTTCAGGCGGTCCTTGATGCTCTTGAGGGCGTCCTGGACCGCGGTTCGGGTCTGCTTGGATTTGATGTTCGACGCTTCGCTGTGCTCTTGGGTGACGTGGGCGACGACGTCGCTTATCAGCCTGTCCTCCGGGATGTAGATCGTGACGAGTTGGGTCCCCGACCCCGAGTAGTCGTCGAGCTCCTCGATGACCTTCTGGAACTCGTATTTTTGTTTCTCGGACTGCTCGCCGTCTTCGCTCATTGGTCGGTGTTGATTCCGGGGCGGTAAAACTCCGTCCTTTGTGTCCGCGGGCCGACGTAGCGGGGCTACCCGTTCAGGCTGATGTACTTCGTCTCCGTGATCCGCTCGTCGGACTCGAGCTCCTCGCGGGCCGAATCCGGCACCTCCTGGTCGACGTTGTACACCGTCAGCGCCTCGCCGCCGTGGACCTCCCGGGCGTTGAACATGCCGGCGATGTTCACGTCGTATTTGCCCATCACGGTCCCGATGTGGCCGATGACGCCCGGCTCGTCGGTGTTTCGGGCGACCATCATCTGTCCGCCCGGGATGGCGTCGACCCGGTAGCCGTCGACCCGGACGATGCGGGCGTCGTTGTCGGCGAACAGCGTCCCGCAGACCCCGATCTCGCGCTCGCCGTCGCCGACGGTGACGGTGACGAGCGACTGGAAGTCCTCGGCCTGGCGGCGTTTCGTCTCCGAGACCTCGATCCCGCGCTCCTCGGCGATCCGGGGGGCGTTGACCGCGTTGACCTGCCACTCCAGCGGCTGGAAGACGCCCTTGAGCGCGGAGGCGGTGACGATGTCGACGTCCTCGTCGGCGATGTCGCCCTCGTAGCTGACCTCGACGGTCTCGACGCGGCTGTCGAGGAGCTGGACCGCGATCTTGCCCGCGGTCTCGGCGAGTTCGATGTAGGGCTCGACGCGGGGGAACGCCGACTCGTCCATCGACGGAGCGTTCAGGGCGTTCATCACGGGCTCGCCCTCGAAGGCGGCGAGCACCTGCTCGGCCGTCGAGACGGCGACGTTCTCCTGGGCCGCCTCGGTCGACGCGCCCAGGTGCGGCGTGACGATGACGTCTTCGACGTCGAGAAGCGGGCTGTCAGCCGGGAGCGGCTCCTCGGCGAAGACGTCGAGGGCGGCCCCGGCGACGATGCCGTCGTCGACGGCCTCGGCGAGGGCGGCCTCGTCGACGATGCCGCCGCGGGCGCAGTTGACGACGTAGCCGCCCTCCATCTCGGCCAACTCGGCCTCGCCGATCATTTCGGCCGTCTCCGGCGTCAGCGGCGTGTGGATCGTCAACACGTCCGCCCGATCGAGCGTGGTCTCGAGGTCCGCGAGTTCGGCGCCGAGTTGGTCGGCGCGCTCCTCGGAGATGTAGGGATCGAAAGCGATCAGATCCATGCCGACGGAGTCGAGTTTCTTCGCGACCTCCTGGCCGACGCGGCCGAGGCCGACGACCCCGAGCGTCTTGCCGTTGAGTTCCGTCCCGAGGAACTCCCCTTTCGCCCACTCGCCGCCCTTGAGGCGGGTGTGGGCCTGCGGCACCGACCGCGCGGTGGCGAAGGCCATCGCGACGGTGTGTTCGGCGGCCGCCCGAACGTTGCCCTCGGGGGCGTTGGCGACGATGACGCCGTGGTCGGTCGCCGCGTCGATGTCGATGTTGTCCACGCCGATGCCCGCGCGGCCGACGATGACGAGGTCCGGCGCGGCCTCGAGGAGTTCGCGCGTCACCTCCGTCCCGGAGCGGACGATGAGCGCGTTCGCGTCGGCAACCGCGTCGAGCAGTTCCTCGCCGTCGACGTCGTAGGCCGTGACGACCTCGTGATCGGTGTCCCGGAGGACATCGAGTCCGGCGTCCGAAATGGGGTCCGTGACCAGTACCTTCATGCGCGTATGCTCCCGTGCGTGAGGGATAACGCTTTCTTCATCGATCCGCCGGAGGGCCGACGACCGCCGCGTTATACGCATATATACGGCTATATTCGAAACACAGCGACTCCGGGTACACATCTACGTGTACGTTTTCGCGCGGACGGTGTCTCGCCTGCCGAGTGCTTGGGTCGAGGTGGCGGTGACGAGGACGGCGTCGATGGGGCCGGAAGGGACGGGACGGTGATACTGATGGACGAAATCACATGACACCGACTCACGAGTGATCCGCCGTTCGCTCCGTCGAACGGCGTGCCTCTCGTGCGTCGTGTGTCCGTTCGTTTGTCCGTCAGTATGAGCGGCGGCGACGACGGGGCCGGCGAACCGGACGATTTGTGGTCCCCCGGCCCGCAGCGGGCGTATGCTCATCGCGTTCGACTTCGACGGGACGCTCTCGGACTCGGAGATGACGGTGTTGCTCGGCGAGGAGGCCGGGGTCGCCGCGGAGATCGACGAGATCACGGAGCGGGCCATGAACGACGAACTCTCCTACGCCGAGAGCCTCTACGCCCGGGCCGACCTGCTCGACGGGCTCGACGAGGAACGGGTCGAGGCCGCCTTCGATCGGGTCGCGTTGCGCCCCGGAACCGGCGACGTCCTCGACGCCCTGTCGGCGGCGGGCCACCACGTCGCCATCCTGACCGGCGGGTTCGAGACCGGCGTCGAACGGGCGCTCGAATCCACCCGAACCTCCGTCGACACGATCGTCGCCAACCGGCTCCCGATCCGGAACGGCGCGCTGACCGGCGCGGCCGAGGGGCCGCTGATCGAGGGCACGAAGGACGACGCCCTCGCCGACCTCGCCGCCGAGGTGGGCGTCGACATGGCCGACACGGTCGCGATCGGCGACGGCGCGAACGACCTCCCGATGCTCGAGGTCGCGGGGCTTGCGGTCGGCTACGAGCCGAAGCCGGCCGTCGAACCCCACTGCGACGCCGTGGTCGCCTCGATGGTCCGGCTGCGCGAACTGTTCGAGGACGAAGGCGTGCTCTGAGGACCGCGCGCCGGACGGAGCCTCGCTCTCGACTCTGGGCGGTATTTATGATCCCGCTCGATCAACACCCGGTATGGAGCCCACGCACGTCCTCGTCCCGCTGGACGGGTCGCCGCTCTCCGAGGACGCGCTCGCGTACGCGCTGTCGACGTTCGAGTGCCCGGTGACCGTCCTGAACGTCGTCACGCCGTTGGACGCCGGCATGAGCGAGGGCGGCGTGTTGGAGCTAGACGACGAACGGATGGAACCCGCGCGACGGCGCGCCGACCGGCTGATCGAACGGACGACGGCCTGTGCAGCGGCCGAGGATCGAGCGATCGAACGCGCCGTCGAGGCGGGCGATCCCGCCGAGACGATCCTCTCGTACGCCGCCCGACACGACGTCGATCACATCGCCATCGGCGGCCACGGCGACGATCCGAACGGCCTCCTCGAGCGGCTGTTGGGCACCGTCGCGACGACCGTCGTCGCCGAGGCCCCGATCACCGTCACCGTGGTCCGGGAGCGCGCGGACGTCGGTGTCGAGGACGGGGACGGGGACAGCGTGGGAGGATCCGCGAACGCGGGCGACGGCACCGACGCCGACGGCGATCACTGAACCCCGAGAGCCGCCGAGAACAGTCGGTAGAGCCCGAACCCGATCCCGATCGACGTGGCGAGCGTGACGAGCCAAAACGCGACCGTCACCCCGATCTTCCGGCGGGAGACCCCCGCCGACCCCGCGGCCAACCCGCCGCCGATCACGCCGGAGATGACGATGTTGTTGAACGAGATGGGGATGCCGAGCGCGATGGCGAGTTGGGCGATGATGAAGCCCGGGACGAGCGCGGCGATGGACCGGCGGGGGCCGAGTTGGGCGTACTCGCGGGAGGTCGCCTGCAACAGCCGGGGCGCGCCCATCCACGCCCCCGCGAGGATGCCGCTCGCGCCCAGGGCCAACAGCACGATCCCGGGGAGGCCGAGTTCGGCCCCGTAGAGATTCTCCAGCGGCCCGGTCGCGAGACCGACCTGGCTGCCGCCGCTGGAGAAGGCGACCACGCCGCCGAGCGCGAGCAGGAACGTCCGGATGCCGTCCTCGACGGAGGCCTCGGTGCGGCGTCGGATCGCCCGGAAGGCGACGAGCGCGAACAGCAGGGTGACGGCGACCCTGGCGGCGGCGAACCCGACGGTCGAGGGGTCGGCGACCGCGAACCCGACCGCCTCCGCGACGGTGCCCTCGGTTCGGGTCGGGTGCGGGATCACGCCGAGTCGGACGTTGGCGAGGATGGCCCCGACCGCCGCCGCGAGCAGCGGGATCCCGACCGTGTCGGGGACGTCGTCGCGGCGCAGTATCGTCGCGGTCGCGTAGGCGAGTCCGCCGGAGGTCGGTGGGACGAGTAGCCAGAACGTCCCGATCCGGCGATACGTCCCGAACGCCGGGTCGCCGCCGAGCGAGAGGCCGACGCCGACCATCGCGCCCGTCGTCGCGAACGCCGCGGGCACCGGGTAGCCGCTGTAGACGCCGAACATCATGAACCCGGCCGCGACGAGCAGTCCCGTACTCGCCGCCAGGGGCGTGATCACCGCGCCGTTTATGAGCCCCGCCCCGACCGTCTCCGAGATCGCGCCGCCCTGGGCCAACGCCCCCGCCGCCGCGAGCAGGCCGACCAGAAACGCCGCCCGCATCGTCGAGACCGCGTTGGCCCCGATCGCGGGCGCGAAGGGCGGCGAGTTGCTGTTCGCGCCGAGCGCCCACGCCATGAACAGACAGCTCACGGTCGCGAACGCGACCAGGATCCAGAAGAAGACAGCCATTGAGAGCCCCTTCAAGCCACCCGTTTATAAAGGATGAGGAGAATAAACGTGTGGCGCGGGAACCCGTACGGTTTTATTTCAGTCGACGCGTATCGACGACAATGGGACCCCGCCGGATCGTGGCCGCGCCGCTGTACCGCCTCGCCGACTGGACCGACGACAACCCGGTGAGCGCGACCGGCGTGGTGATCGCCGTCGGCGCGCTCGCGGCGCTTTCGGCCTCGGTCGCGCTCGGTGCCGGGGCTGGGGGCGCGGCCGGCGCGGGCGGGTTCGCGCTCGATGCGGCGACGGCGACCCGGTTCGCGTCGGCCGCCGCCGAACGCCCGGCCTACGCCGCGGCCGCCCTCCTCGGGCTGGCCGTCGCGCTGCTGTACGACGGATAGCGGCTACGGAACGACCGCGGGCCGCCGCTTCAGTTCGTCGCCGCCTCGATCGCCGAGTCGAGGTCGTCGATGATGCGGTCGGTGTCCTCCAGCCCGACCGAGAGCCGAACGAGGTCGTCCGTGACGCCGCTTGCCTGCTTTTCCTCGTCTGTGAGCTGTTGATGGGTCGTCGAGGCCGGGTGGATGATGAGCGTCTTCGCGTCGCCGACGTTCGCCAACAGGCTCGCAATTTCGACCTCGTTGCACACCGCCTTCCCGGCATCGTAGCCGTCCTCCAGCCCGAAGGTGATCATGCCGCCGTAGCCGCCGTCGAGGTACTCGCTCGCCTCCGCGTGCGTCTCGTGGCCCTCGAGGCCGGGGTAGGTGACCCACGACGTCTCGGGATGGTCCTCGAGGTACTCGGCGACGGCCATCGCGTTCTCGCAGTGCCGTTCCATCCGCATCGGCAGCGACTCGAGCCCCTGGATCGTCGCCCAGGCGTCGAAGGGCGACTGCTGATTGCCGAGGTCCCGGAGCCCGCGCGTCCGGGCCGCGTAGGCGAACGCCGCGTCGCCGAACGTCTCGGCGAAGTTGATCCCGTGGTAGGCGGGGTTGGGCTTTGCGACCTCGGGGAACCGGTCGGCGTGGTCGGCCCACGGGAACGACCCCCCGTCGATCAGGATGCCGCCCACGGTGGTGCCGGAGCCGTGGATCCACTTGGTCGTCGAGTTCCAGACGAGATCCGCGCCGTGCTCGATCGGCCGGCACAGCGCCGGCGTCGCGAACGTGTTGTCGACGAACAGCGGGACACCGTTGTCGTGGGCGATGTCGGCGAGCCGCTCCATGTCGGGCGTCACGAGGGCGGGGTTGCCGATCGTCTCGACGTGGACGAAGGCGGTGTCCTCGTCGATCGCCTCCTCGTAGGCGTCGTAGTCGAGCGTGTCGACGAACCGCGTCGAGACGCCCCGACGCTCGACGGTGTGTGTGAGGTAGGTGTACGTGCCGCCGTACAGCGACGACGACGAGACGATGTTGTCGCCCGCCGACGCGAGGATGAACGTCGCCAGATCGAACGACGCCATCCCCGAGGCGGTGGCGAGACCCGCCACGCCACCCTCGAGGGCCGCGAGTCGTTCCTCGAGGACCGCGTTGGTCGGGTTCATGATCCGCGAGTAGATGTTGCCGACTTCACGGAGTCCGAACAGGTCGGCGGCGTGGTCGGCGTCCTCGAACTCGTAGGACGTCGTCTGGTAGATCGGCGGGGCCCGCGCCCCCGTGGTGGGATCGGCCTCCTGGCCGGCGTGTAGCGCGTTCGTGTAGAGGTCGTCTTTCTCGAACATGTATCCGAACAGCGTCCGGCCGGGTATTAATACCCCCCATCGACGGCGACCGTCGCCGCCATCGGTGACGCGCTCGCGTGCCCGCCGCTTCGCGTGCGCTCGCTTCCGCTCGTCGTCTCGATGGTTCGCTCGCTTTCGTTCGGAGGTCCCGTTCGGTCGCGTTTGTGGCCCGTGGTCCGCGGCCGCACTCGGCCGTTCTCGTGTCATAAACGGGTCGCGTACCATCCCCGCCAGGTCGCGTATCACCCCCGCCTCATGCGTCGTCGCTGCCGCCCCGAAGCAGCCACCACAGCCCGAGGCCGCCGAGGCCGAGTGCGGCCCCTCCGAGCGAAAACAGTCCCTGGCTCTCGATCGGCGCCGCGAAGCCCGGTTCGGGCGTGTCGGCGCTCCCGCCGGAGCCGCCGGACCCGCTGGGGGCACCCTCGGCCGCCGGGGTCGGCGTCGTCTCGGGGCCGGCCCCTCGCGGTTCGAACAGCAGCCGCGAACGCGCGCCGAAGCCGTCGCCGGGCGCTCGGACGACGCTCGGGGCGGACCGGATCGCCGCCCCGGCGCGGTGCGTCCAGCGCTTCTCGCCCGACGCGGCGTCGATCGCGTAGAACGTCCCGTCGTCGCTCCCGACGTACACCGTCCCGTCGACGACCAGCGGCCACGACCGGACGTCCCCGTTCGTCTGGTACCGCCACCGGTTCTCCTCGGAGCCCGTATCGAACGCCACGAGGTTGCCGTTGTCGGTGCCGAAGTAGATGACGCCGTCGACGGTCTCCAGCGGCGACACCGGAACACCGAGCACGTCGTAGGGCCGCCACTCCCGTTCGCCCGTCGACACGTCGATCCGGTGGATATCGCCGCCCGCGGTCCCGAAGTACGCCGTTCCGTCGGCGACCGCGGGCGGGGTGGTGATCGATCGGTCGACCCGGGTGTACGACCAGTTCCCCGCGCCGGTTCGCAGGTCGACCGCGTGCAGGTTGGTGTTGTTGTCGGTGACGTAGATGGCGTCGCCGGCGACGGTCGGGGAGTGCGGGATCGGGATCGAGGTCCCGTATTCCCACTCCTGCGTCCCGCTCGTCCGATCGATCGCGTACAGCGAGCCGTCCATCGAGGCGGCGTACACCCTCTCCGAGCCGACGATCGGCGTCGAGACGATCTCGTCGCCGGTCGCGAACCCCCACCGCTCCTCGCCGGTCGCCGCGTCGATGGCGTGCAGTTCCCCGCTCCCCGATCCGCAGAACACCGTCTCTCCGGTGGTGACCGGCGACGCCCGAACCCCTCTGCCCGTGTCGAAGGTCCACTGTTCGGTCCCGTCGCTCGCGTCGACGCCGTACACGTTGCCGTCGTCGCTTCCGACGTACACCGACCCCTCGCCGACGATCGGCGAGGACACGCCACGCGAGTCCGTATCGAACACCCACCGCTGTGTTCCCGTTTCGCTCCCGACCGCGTACACGCGACCGTCCCGGGTACTGACGTACGCCGTCGGTCCGGCGGCGTCCTGGGCGACGGCCGCCCCCGAGGCCGACGGGAGCGCTCCGCCGGCGGCCAGACCCACGAGGACCGTGCGTCGGTCGAGACGCGAGCGCGTCACGGCTGCGCGCCCTCCGGCGTCAGTCGATCTATACGCATGGTATACGCCCCCTCCGCGCCCCGGTAAATAAGTAGTTTCGTCCGTTCGGCCGCGGCGATCGCGGCCGCAGATTTATATACCGTTCCGTGATTTTCGGGGGTGAGCGGGAGCGACGCGGTGAACGGCCGTAGGAGCCGTTCAGTTCGAGAACAAGCTGTTGTGGACCGGCGCGAACTCGTCGCCCTCGTCGGCCTCGACGGTGTCGGAGACGGCCTTGCCGGCGACGCCCGACTCGAGGAAGTCGGCGACGGGCGGGCCGACGCGGTCGGGTTCGACGAGGAAGGCGTCGTGGCCGTGCTCGGAGTCGACGACGTGGTGGGCGACGTCGGCCTCGGTCGCCCGGAACGCCTCCGCCAGCGCCTCCGATTGCTCGACGGTGAAGTGCCAATCCCCGGTGAAGGAGACGAGGAGCGCCTCGCCGTCGAAGGCCGCCAGCGCGTCGGCGTCGCCGTCGTACCCCGAGGCGAGGTCGTAGTTGTCCATCGCCCGCGTCAGATACAGATACGAGTTGGCGTCGAAGCGCTCGGCGAACTTCTCGCCTTGGTAGTCGAGGTAGGACTCGACCTCCCGGTAGGGGAAGAAGCCGGCGGCGGGGTCCATCTCGAAGCTGTCGCGTCCGGCGTCCATCCCCGCCGAGCGCCGGCCGAACTTGTCGTCCATCGAGGACTTCGAGAGGTACATCACGTGGCCGATCTGGCGGGCGAGCGCCAGCCCCTGCGTCGGGCGGTCGTCGCCGTAGTAGTCGCCGCCCGCCCAGTTCGGGTCGGTGGTGATCGCCCGCTGGGCGATCGCGTCGAGTGCGAGACACTGGGCGTCCAACCGCGCCGCGGCGGCGACGACGATCGCCCGATCGAGGTGGTCGGGGTGGCGCTTGGCCCACTCGAGGACGTTCATTCCCCCGACGGAGCCGCCGACGACCGAATGGAGGTTCGGGATCCCGAGGTGATCGAGGAGGCGTCGCTGCGCGCGCGTCCAGTCGCCGACCGTGACGGCCGGGAACGCCGTCCCCCACGGCTCGCCGGTCTCGGGATTCGTCGACGGCGGCCCCGAGGAGCCGTAACACGACCCCGGGACGTTCGCACAGACGACGTAGTACTCGGTGGTGTCGACGGCCTTGCCGGGGCCGACGATGTCGTCCCACCAGGCGTGGGCCTGCCCCGCGGTGTCGGTTCGGCGGCGTCCCCCCGCGACGTGGGCGCTCCCCGTGAGTGCGTGACAGACCAACACGGCGTTGTCGCCGGTGAACTCGCCGTAGGTCTCGTAGGCGATCTCCAACTCGGGGATCGACTCCCCGCACTCGAAGGTGAACTCGCCCAGCGAAGCCGTCTCCGGGCCGCCGCTCATGGCGTCCGCCCGCCCGTGGTACCGCCTCGGGTCGTGTCCATCGTCGCGCCTCGGGTCGTGTCCATCGTCGATCGTGCGACGGGGTTCGCGCCGCCCATATTTATAAGACCCCGTCGAGGTCCGCGAGGATGTCGTCTATGTCCTCGATGCCGACCGAGAGCCGGACCATCTCGGGGGCGACCCCGGCGGCGCGCTGTTCGGCCTCGCTCAACTGGGCGTGCGTCGTCGAGGCCGGGTGGACGACGAGCGTCCGCGCGTCGCCGATGTTGGCGAGGAACGTCGCGAGGTCGGTCTCCTCGCACAGCCGTTTGGCGGCGTCGTAGCCCGACTCGAGGCCGAGGGCGATCATGCCGCCGTAGCCGCCCTCCAGGTACTCGGAGGCGAGGTCGTGGGTCTCGTGGTCGGGCAGGCCGGGGTAGGACACCCACGAGACGGCGGGGTGGGCCTCGAGGTACTCGGCGACGGCCATCGCGTTCTCGCAGTGCCGTTCCATCCGCAGCGGCAGCGTCTCGACGCCCTGCATCGTCACCCACGCGTCGAAGGGCGACTGCTGGTCGCCGAGGCTCCGGGCCCCGCGCTGGCGGGCCGCCATCGTCAGCGCCCGGTCGCCGAAGCGCGCCGCGAAGTTCACCCCGTCGAAGGCGGGGTTCGGCGCGGCGATCTCGGGGTACTT
>Ga0209945_1000959_pt1 | contig 10453 bp, 7 predicted proteins | sample SalPonR2_A_D2_MG_FD_185703 | JGI IMG/M metagenome (GOLD analysis project Ga0209945, IMG submission 185703) | Salt pond soil microbial communities from South San Francisco under conditions of wetland restoration - Salt Pond MetaG R2_A_D2_MG... ...
GCCGATAGCTTCGAGTGTCCACGGCGTATATCTCAGTTCGAAGAATCGATGACCGACGGGAGCGAACGAGGGGAACTCACACGCTGGTCAGACACAGACGCGCGCGAGACGCGTGAAGACACCCCCGACCGCGTGGTCTGTCACGTCGATATGGACTGTTTTTACGCCTCCTGTGAACGCCTTCGTGACCCCACGCTCGAGGACGAACCCCTCGTCGTCGGGATGGGCTACGAGCCGGGTGAGACGGCCGGTGCGGTCGCCACCGCGAGCTACGAAGCCCGTGCCGTCGGCGTCGAGAGCGCGATGCCGATCCGTGACGCACTGGAGCGACTCCCGAAGCGGTCGACAGCTGACACGAATACACTCGACTCCGATGTGCCCACGGATGAATCGTCAGACACCGATATCACCGGCTACTACGAGCCCGTCGACATGTCGTACTACCAGTCTGTCGCAGAAGACACCAAGGCGGTCTTGCGCGACTGTGCAGACGTCGTCCGCGAGGTGAGCATCGACGAGGCGTACCTTGACGTCACCGAGCGCACGAGTTGGGCTGCCGCCGGTGCGGATGGGGACGCACCGAGTACTGCCGCTGGCCCGGCAACACGTCGGACGCTCGCTGAGGGGTACGCCAGACACATCAAAGAGCGAATTGAGCGCGAGGCAGGGGTGCCGGCGAGCGTCGGCGTCGCCCCGAACATGTCGGCCGCGAAGGTCGCGAGCGACGCGGACAAGCCGGACGGGCTCGTGGTCATTCCTCCCGGATCGGTGGCGTCGTTTTTGGCGCCGCTGCCCGTTTCGGCGCTTCACGGGGTGGGGCCGGTCACGGAACGCGCGCTCGTGGAACGCGACATCGAGACTGCCGGAGACGTCGCCGAGGCCGACCCAGAGACGCTGACCGAGCTGCTCGGCGACCGTGGCCGGACGCTTTACCATCGCGCCCGCGGAGCGGACGACCGTGCAGTCACACCGCGCGGGCTCCCCAAGAGCCTCTCGCGGGAGTCGTCGCTGCCGGCCACTGCCGACGACGAACCGAAGCGCGAGACGGTTCGCGCGCTCGCTGCTGATGTTGCCGAGCGCGCACAGCACCGTGGCTGTCTCTATCGCACGATCGGGATCAAGGTGGTGTGTCCCCCCTTCGACGTCAACACGCGCGAACGGAGCCTCCCGGGACCGGTCGACGATCCCGACCTCGTTGAACGGGTCGCCTTGGAGTTGCTCACAGAGTTCGCCGACGATGAGGCGCGGAAACTCGGGGTGCGCGTCTCGAATCTCGACTTCGCCGACGCAGACCAGTCGACGCTGACCGGATTTGACAGCACCGAGGCGGCGAGCGACGCACCGACCGACACCGACCCGCCACCTCGCCTTCCGGCCGACGCCGAGCCGCGCGAGACGCTCACTGATTGGCTCGCGGACGACACCGGGACGGACGAGTCGGCGCGCCGCGACGGCGAGAGTCCTCCGGACGGACAGGCATCACTCGGTGAGTGGTCGTCGCCAACGTGAGCCCCAACCGTTGTCAGGTCCGCCTGCAGGCCGAGCGTTTAGGTCATTCGCTCACCACCAACGCCTATGGATGACCTCGCGTGGGAGACGACGGGAACCGAGATCGATTATCGCTGTCCGGGCTTCGACGTGCGCCGTGACGACGTCCGGTACGCCGACGACGAGCCCGGCGAGTATCACTACGTCGACGAGCCGCCGGCGGTCGTCGTCTTACCGGTCACCACTGATGGCGACGTAGTCGTCATCGATGAGTGGCGCCAGGCTGTCGGCCGCACGAACCGCGGGATCCCAGCCGGCACCATGGAACCCACAGATCGCGATGATATCAAGCGGGCGGCTGCCCGCGAACTCGCTGAGGAAACCGGCTACGAGGCCGAGTCGTTCGAGCGGTTGACGACGGTTGAGCCGGCCAACGGGGTGACGAACGCGGTCCACCACCACGTGCTCGCAACGGGGTGTACGCCGACGGCCGAACGCGACCTCGACGACAACGAGTCGATCGCCGTCGAGACGGTGCCGTACGACGACCTGCTCGCCAGTGTCCTCGACGATGGGCTTCGCGACGGCCGTGCGGTGACAGCCGTCACGTGGTACGAACTGGTCCACCGTTGAGCCTGACCCGACACAAGTTGGCTCACCGCTGAGCGAGACCACAGCCAATGCCCGGTGGACGGACAAACCCTTTGCCCGCCGGGGCCGTACACGAGAGTAATGACTGATGTCCCCGACGACGACCGGGCGCCCCCCTCCGAGCAGCAGTCGTCTGACCAGCCGTCGTCTGACCAACCGTCGTCTGACCAACCGTCATCCGACCAGCCGTCGTCCGACCAGCCGACTGATCCGGCGTCGGTAGCCGATGGACCGACGGACCCCGCTTCACCAGACGGGGGCCCGGTAGCAACGCCACCGGACGATCGCGCCGGGGCGGAGACGGCTGCGGATCCGGATGAGTCACGCTCCTCGACGCCTGTGGCAGTCGGAACGGCCCTCGGGCTCGGGGTGTTGGGCCCGGTGATCGCCTTGGTCGGCGGTTTCGGGGTATTCGCGCTCAACGCCGCGGTCGGTGGGCTCCCGACGACCGTGACACTCGGGCTGACGCTTGTCGTCGGTCAGTACGTCGCGTTCGGCGGCCTGGCGCTCGGGTATCTGCGGTGGCGCGGGTTCGACTGGCCGGCCGTCAGCTCGTACCTCGGTATCAGACGGCCGCGACTCACCGAACTCGGACTCGTCGTCGGCGGGTGGGTGGTGATCGTGGTGACGTTGTTCGTCGTCTCAACTATCGTCTCGCTGCTCGGCGCGGAGACGGCCTCGAACCAGAGCGCTGAGGTTGCCATGCAGAATCCGAGCCTCATCCCGTTATTTATCATCGCCATGTTCCTTGTCGTGGGTCCCTCAGAAGAAATCCTCTACCGCGGCGTGGTTCAGGGACGGCTCCGGGAGTCGCTGCCGGCGGTACCGTCGATACTCATCGCCTCCGGCATCTTCGCGTTCATTCACGTGATGGCGCTCACCGGTGGGGTCTCCGGGCGACTCACCACGGTTGCAATCCTCTTTTTCCCGAGTCTCGTCTTCGGCGCGGTGTACGAGTACACGGAGAACCTCGTGGTCCCGGCGCTGTTACACGGCCTCCACAACGCGGTGATATTCACGCTGCTTTACATCTCGATTGTGTACGCCGACGAGCTTCGGTCGCTCGGCGAGGCAGTGGCGCTCCCGCTCTACTAAGCCCGCGTCTCCCGGGGCTCTCCGAGCTGGTCGCGTCGCTCGCGGGTGTCGATGTGGACTGAGGGGAGTAAGCCCCCTTCTGTTCGTCCCGACATTCGGCTGAGCGTCTGTGCCGTGGCCGGACTACCTGATGGCACAGACTTGCACCGGCGAGGATTCGCCGTTCCATCCATTCCCATCCGTCTCCGCGGCGTCGCCGCCGCGCGCTCTCGGTGGGTTAACTTCCTTCCCTCGCGGGTCGGTTCGCTCGCTCACAGGAATCCTGCGGGCGACGGCGACCGCCCGGCGGCCGCGCGCACCTCATCGATCGGGATGGGTGGTCTCGTTGCTGTTCCAGCGCCAGCCGTCTCCGACTCCGGGCGTAAGCCCGGTCGCCTGTCCGGCCGGTGGGGGGACTTTCCTCATGCTAAGGCACGGGAGTCGGGCTCCCTCTGTCCGCACCCACGTACCCCGGCGCGGCAAATAAGCGCCTCGGTCCACCGATCGGCGGTGCCGGTCTGGCCGGCTCACCGGTGCTCAACGACGGCTCAACCGAGTATTTCGGCGTCACTGCGTCGGTCGTTCACGAACGATCGGGGAAGGGAAGCGTTCAAGTCAGCAGCCGCGCTATACGATGACATGTCCGAGGCACAGGCCGTTCGGCTGTCGTACGACGACGGCGCACGAGCGGTCGAACTCGCACGGGAGGCGGTCGAGTCGTTTGTCCGACACGGACAACGCGAACAGCCGGGAAGCATGCGTGAGGCTTTTTACGCACGGACGGGCGCGTTCGTCAGGCTCGAGTCGACCCGTGGGCGAGGTCGCCTCCGTGGGTGTGCCGGCGCGTGGGAAACGTCTGACCAGCTCGGCCACGCCATCGTTGAAGCTGCGATCAAAGCCGCATCCGGCGATTCCTGTGGCTCTGAAGTCGAACCAAAAGAGCTCGAAAATCTCTCTGTTTCGGTCTGTATCGTCTCGAACACCCTTCTCACCAACGACCCGCTTGAAGACCTCGAGATCGGAACCCACGGCGTCGCCGTCGACGGCGGCAACACTCACGGCTGGCTCTATCCGACCGTTCCAGTTGAGAACAACTGGTCGGGCGCGGAGTTCCTCTCGCGAACGTGCCGGAAAGCCAAGCTCTCGCCGACCGCCTGGCAGGACGACGAGACGATGGTAACGCTTATCGAAGGTCAAGTATTCCGCGAGCGACCCGACGGCGGTGCCGTCGAAGAGTTATAACACGACACCCGACCCGCATCACCCAGGTCGCGTCCGCCACCGAACCGACCAGCCCCTCCCACCTCGGTCCGTCCGTTCTCACCGCGTGTCAACGATCATCCACCCGATTCGCCGTACTTGACCCGTGCCGCGTCCCTGCGTGCCTGCGCTGTTGCGGCCGACAACGCTGCTGTGTCGCCCTCGACAATCGTGCCGTCTTGGATTACGGGTGCTAACAGCGGTTCGGCGTCGGTTGGGCCCTCGCGGTCGGCGAGCCCGACGGCGTGGCCGCCGTCGGCCGTCCGGTACACCTGTTTTGTTCCGGAGAGTTTGCCCCGCTTGGCCGCAGGGTCCCCGTCCACGGCGACGAGGTCAAGTGCGAAGTCGACCGGGTCGGCGTTCGAGACGTAGCCGCCGACGCCGAAGCCGTCGACGACGTCGGCGAGCGCGCGAAGGTCTGTCGGCTCGAGCCCCCCCGAGACGAACACATCGATGTCGGCGTGTCCGCGGACGTCGAGTTCCCAGCGGACCTCACGAACGATGTGGCGAAAGTCGCCGCGCCGGCTCCCCGTCGTGTCTAGTCTGACTCCGTCGAGGCGATCGCCGAGCGTCTCGACGGCCCGGAGTACCTCCTCGACTTCGTCCCCGTAGGTGTCACACAACGCGACCCGTGGGACCGACTCCTCAACCGCCTCATCGAAGGCGCGCCACGCCGCCTCCTGTTCGCCCCGGCCGAAACAGATGGTGAGCGCGTGCGGCATGGTCCCCGACGCCTCGCGACCGATCAGATCGCCGGCGGCGACGTGCGAAAACCCGTCGAGTCCGGCGACGAGCGCGGAGCGTTCGACGGTGGCCGTCATCGCCGGGTGAACGTGGCGCGCGCCGAACGAGAGCACCTGCGCGGTCGGGGCGGCGACTCGACAGTCGAGCGCGGCGGTCGCGATCGCTGAGGCGTGCGAGAGAAAGCCCAAAAGCGAGGTCTCGAGCCGCGCAAACGACAGGTACGGCCCTTCGATCCGCATTACCGGTCCGCCGTCGAACAACGTCCCCTCCGGCAGCGCGTGGACGTCGACAGGGCGGTCTGCGAGTAGCGCGAGCGCGTCCTTCAGTCCAGCAAATAGCTCGAACGACCCGGTCGGGAACTGGTCAGCTGTCACCTCGGCGACGACGTGCGGGTTCCGGCCGGCAGTCTCGAGTGTGGTCGCCGTGCGGTCGAAGTACGCGTCCGTCGCTCGCCCGCTCCGGATCGCGTCCGCGTCGACGATGTCGAACTCGGTCATGGCCGGTCTTCGCCCGGCGTATACGAAAAGTGTCGGTGTCCGGCCTACGACCGTGATCGGCGAGCGAGCAGCGCGGTGATGGTGAGCAGCGCGACGACGGTCACGACGACCCCGAGCCCGGGTGCCGCTCCGGACGTCGAGCCGTCTTGGGTCTCGCTCGTCGTGTCGACTCCCGTCGATTCACCCTCTGATGTGTTGTGATCACTCTCAGCCGCGCCTGCCGCTCCCGCTGTCGTGGCATCGTCGCCAGATTCGGTCGTCGCCGGCCCGGTCGACGATGTTGTTTCGGGGCGCAGATCGGGGCGAAGGTCGAACACGTCTTCGACTTCGGGCCCGTGGACGATGGTGACTCGGGTCCCGTCGCGCTCGACGCCGTACGACCCCTGGAAGTCTCCGGTCGAGACCACCTGCGTTCCGTTCGACGCGGGCGTCGCGCCGTGGGCGTCGAGCAGCCGGTGATACGCCGCCTCGAACTCGGCGGCGTCTCCCGGTGTCTGCCAGGCCGTCACCCACACGTACCCGTCGCGCTCGGTGTCCCCTGCGTCGTTCCGGTAGGGATAGAGCTCGTCGCCTGCCCACCCGGCGGTGACCGGGTGATCGTAGTTGTACGCGGTCCGCGTCTGGAGCGTTCCGTCCGGCCGGAGGTGAAGCTGGATGTTCCCGCGGGCGTCGTCGGCCGGGTCGAGGACAGGCGTCCGTGGCGGTTCCGCGTAGCTCTGATACCAGAACATCACGAACATCGACGCCTCACCGGCGGTCTCTGCCCCGTCCATCCCCTGATCGGGGTAGGTCGTCCAGTCGCCGCGAGCCGTGTCTTCGAACGTGATGTCTCGGGTCTCATAGGCCGGCTCGCGGTGGATTACGGCAGCGGTCGACGACGGCGGGTCGGCCATCGCGGCATCGACTGCCTCCCACCCACCTGTCTCAACTAGTCGTTCGACGTAGAACGGGCCGTCGACGTACGGCTGGAGGATCGTCTGCAGAATCCCGACGTTGATCGACCCAAGACCGCCACCACTGCCGTCAGACTCAGGGGCCGGGAGACACTGCCACTCGTCGCTACAGCGCTCTGTGTACCGCTCTTCGATGTACACCGCCTCACCCTCGATGAGGCCGTCGACGGCGAGGTCTGCGTCCTGGGTCGTCCCGACGTACTGTGATTGGGTGAGGTCGTGGTACTGGTCTTGCATGCCGTGGGTGAGCTCGTGAACCAGCGTCGATTCGTCGATCTGCACCGTTGAGCCTGCCGGGACCACCAGCACGATTCGGTCGCCGGCCGGCGAGTAAAATCCTGAGACGGAGCCGCCGAACACCGTATCGATCGCCTCGGCCGACGACTCGTTCGCGCCGACGACGAAGAGCGCCTCCCACACCTGGTCATTCCACCGGTCGAACGCGCGCCTGTCATCGGCCGATTCGTTGGACGTGCCGCCGGTTCCGTTTGCGCGGAACTCCTCGCGGGTCATCGTCTCTACCGGCACGTCAGTCCGGAAGGGCCGCTCGCGGACGTACTCGACGCGAGCCATACTCCGGTGGGTGAGTGCCTCGAGCTGGCTCGGGGTGAGCCCGTCTGACTGATTGAACGTGAACGTCTCGTCGTGTGATACCCCGTCCCAGCACCCGATGACGGTCGTGTCTGTTTCGGATGTACACGCCGTCGGTGATGTGCTTGTCGTGGATGGGGTCGTCGTTGACGGCGTCGATGCGGTCGCCATCGCTGTCGTCGACGTGACGGCCGTCGCCTCGCCACCGGTCGTCCCGTTCACACTCGCCGCCCCGCCGGCACCAACGACACCTGCCATGAGGAGGACGACCACGGACACGAGAACGAGGCACCGTCGCATACCGTCGATTGCGTGGCGTTGGGTAAGTAGTTTGTCCGTATCGCTCGGCTGTTCGTCGCCTGCATCCCTCGGCTGACAGCTTGGTGAGTCGATTCGTGGAGCCGGCGTTTTTGTATGTGGCGGTCCGAACACCGGATATGCCGTACGATCCGAGCCGGACGGCGGTCGTCGTCGTCGATATGCAAAACGGGTTCTGTCACCCCGACGGGAGCCTCTATGCGGAACCGAGTGAGGCGGCAATCGATCCCGTCTCGACGCTGGTAGATCGTGCCCACGACGCGGGTGTCCAAGTCGTTTACACGCGCGATGTTCACCCGCCCGAGCAGTTCGACGACGCACACTATTACGACGAGTTCGACCGCTGGGGCGAACACGTCGTGGAGGGCTCGTGGGAGGCAGAACTCGTCGATTCGCTTGACGTCCGCTCAGCCGACCACGTCGTTGAAAAGCACACCTATGACGCGTTCCATCAGACCGAACTCGAGGGATTCCTCGACGCCCACGGCCTCGAAGACCTCGTTTTCTGTGGCACGCTCGCGAACGTTTGCGTGCTCCATACCGCCGGCAGTGCCGGACTCCGAGACTACCGACCCGTCGTTGTCGAGGATGCGCTCGGGTACCTCACGGCGGACCACCACGACTACGCGGTCGAGCACGCCGACTGGCTCTTCGGTGAAACGACGACGCTTGATTCGGTCTCGTTTAGGTCCCCGTGAGGTGTCGTCGACGGGTCGGACTCGACGGAAGCGATTATACTATCCGGGCGCGTTGTAGGTGTTGTGAGCAAGCGAGACGACGGTACCGAGGTCTCTCACGGCGGGCGCCCGTGCCCTCGGTGTGCGGAGCCGATGATCCACCGACACTGCAAGTACGTCTGTCCGGTCCACGGAGTCGTCTACGACTGCAGTGACACGTTCTACTGAGTATAGTCGTGCTATTGGAGTCACTGCCGGGGCGATGAATTATCACTGTCAAGACTGAAATGAATCCGGCTGTGGGAACTGTTATGGTTCTGCGGTCCGACCCTTTAGCCATGACGGGCGACCCGCTCTCGACCCTCTCCGCCGAGCAGCAGGGGCCACCATGGTAGAGCAAACGCAGGTTGCCCGGGGCAAGCAGATCCAGCGGCGCACCGGCAAGACGTTCCACGTCGCAACGCGTCTGCTACCCGAGGACATCCGGCATCCAACGTACGTCCTGTACGGGTTCTTCCGCATCGCCGACGAGATCGTCGACGCTGAAGATACCGGGACGCCGGCCGAGCAGCGAGAAGCGCTCGAGTCGCTCCGCCGGGCTGCCCTGGGAGAGGAGCCGACGGACGACCCCGTGCTCGATGCCTTCTCGACGGTCCGTGCCAAACGCGGTATCGCGGACGCAGACGTCGACGCCTTCATCGATGCGATGGAGCGCGACATCGATACCGACCGGTACGAGACGTACGCGGAACTCGAGTCATACATGGACGGCTCGGCGTCGGCCGTCGGTCGGATGATGACGGCCATTATGGACCTCGACGCGGAGACCGAAGCTGCCGCGTTACCCCACGCCACCAAGCTTGGTGAGGCGTTCCAGATGACGAACTTTCTGCGTGACGTTCGCGAAGACGTCGTCGAGCGCGGTCGAATCTACCTCCCGCTGTCGACGCTGCGACGCCACGGCATCGACGAGACACAGATCCTCGACCTCTCGTTCGACGAGGACGTCGCCGCGGCGGTCCGCGACGAACTCGCTCGGACCGAGCGGCTCTACGAACAGGGCGTCGCCGGGATCAAGTACCTGCCCGATGACTGCCAGCTCGCGGTGTTGTTAGCGGCGGTGCTGTACGCCGACCACCACCGGCTCATCCGGAATCGCGGCTACGACACGGTGTCGACCACACCGGAACTCTCGCTGTCTCGAAAGCTGTCCCTGCTCGCGCGCACGTGGTGGAAGTGGCAGTGGAACAGCGACCCCGAGGCTGTGTTCTACGAGATAAGCGGCGGGTTCGACCGTGAGCACGGCGGACACGGGCACGGCCCGCGTGACCCGACAGCCGTCCAAACCGACTGAACATTGGGGCGGGTTCGCGGTCTGGGCTAGACTGAGCGAGTCACCGGGCTCGGTCCGTCCACACACCTCAAGCCGGAACGCCCTTTTTCTCCGGCCACGGAACACACTCATGAACGTACGAGCCGTCGCCGACCTCTCGCCCGACGCCCGGCGCGCCTTTTTCGACCGCGATGCGGGTATCGATGCGGTCCGCGGAGACGTTGCCGACATCGTCGACCGGGTACGCGAGGAGGGTGACGCCGCGGTCCGCGAGTTCGCCGAATCGTTCGACGGAGTGACTGTTGGCAACCTGGATATTACCGACGAAGCGGCACGCGCGCACGCTGAACTCGAGGATGCCGACGACCCGGTGCTTGAGGCGGTTCGCGAGGCGGCCACCAACGTGCGGACGTTCCACGAGAAACAACGACCAACCGACTGGCGAGAGACGGTCGACGGCCGAGAGCTTGGCCGTCGGTTCCGCCCGATCGACCGCGCTGGCGTGTACGTGCCCGGTGGCGCGGCGGCGTACCCCTCCAGTGCACTGATGGGCGTGATACCGGCTGTCGTTGCTGGTGTCGACCACGTTGCCGTGACGACGCCCCCGGCGGACGAGCCAAATCCGGTCACGCTCGCGGCGATCCACGAGGCGGGTGCGGACGCGGTGTACCAGATCGGTGGAGCCCAGGCTATCGCTGCGCTGGCGTACGGGACCGAGACGGTGACCACTGCACAGAAGATTGTCGGCCCGGGAAACAAGTGGGTGACTGCGGCGAAGGCAATCGTGCAGGGTGATGTCGAGATCGACTTTCTTGCCGGTCCGAGCGAGGTGTTGGTGCTCGCCGACGGCACGGCCGATCCCGCGCT
>Ga0209945_1000963_pt1 | contig 10430 bp, 8 predicted proteins | sample SalPonR2_A_D2_MG_FD_185703 | JGI IMG/M metagenome (GOLD analysis project Ga0209945, IMG submission 185703) | Salt pond soil microbial communities from South San Francisco under conditions of wetland restoration - Salt Pond MetaG R2_A_D2_MG... ...
GTGAAGAGAGCTGATGATCTAGTTCTCATACGTTTCTAATCAGGACAGATTTCTAATACATATACTACTTAGCCGTGAGACATTACTTCAGTAATTGATTACTTGAGACTCTCACTACCGGCAACTGTATATTTGTCTAATCAACTTTTATTAAGAGTATGCGACCAACAGTGATCTATCCCAGTATACAACCCTCTCAACACCCCCAGACCATTTATCTAAAACCGCATGACGTGACCGGTAGTCCGGGGGTATAATTCTATACAATATTGCTATAAAATACATAAGTTTATATTTGAATTATTGTGTAGTGTAGCTTTCGTATTATTCATCGCACAATGAGTAGAAATATAGAGATACGAGAGAATGTGAAAATAATGGGACGTAGACGTTGGTCCGGGGGGTAAGGAAGCTAGCAAAACACCCCCCGGACCAAAATATAATCGCAAGACACAGCGGAGGTCACACGATCTTATTCTTATTTATTTCACTCTCAACAGTAATATATCTGGTATGTTTCTACAAATATGCGAAAATAACCATACGGCACCGGATTTAGCTCTCATAGAGTGCAATTTGACACCCACCCCCGGACCACGGAGAAAACCGCATGACGTGAGCGGTGGTCCGGGGGGTGCAGTCAAAATCTACGAGCAAATTCTAAACTGGCCTTAAAGCAACTACCAACGCTAAATATAGCAGAATAACCGGTAATTTTACACCGACTTTATTTCACGGTATATGAGCGGGGTGGTGAACACCCCTTGGCGTCCTATTAATACCCCTATAACCCCCTCTTGGTGGGGGGACTACCCAACTTTACAGATGTCTCTACTCATCTGACATAGGGTCTACCTGATCACCCCTACTCCCCTCACCAAACAAGGGGACTACCACTAACACACATAGACACAGAACTCACCCCAACGACCAGCTGGATAGCCAGCAACACACACCCCTCCCAACGGCCGGACGGCCTCACCAAACACATCTCGAACTCGCAGAACTCTCGACACACCTCTCACAAACCTGATACAGGGTACACCCACACACGCACTGGCACTCACCACCAAGTCAGCCGGACCCACAGCAGTAACACAACGACCAGCAAAGAACTCGCACACAGTAACACACCCCCACACTCACAGACACGACACACGTCGCTCCCAGACCAATCGCCACCAACGGCTCTACCACGACCAACCTACAACAAACGCCGCCATCTGGACGGCTTCACACAAGCACTTCCCACCGACTATCGCACCATCAAGAGTCTGAGACATCTGGTCAGAACCGACCGGGCAACTAGGGACATTGCAGACGCCATGCCGGCTCCCCACAGTCGTCGCTCCCGACGCGTCCCGACCAGGTGACCACCGACGTCGACGCCCGGCTCTCGACACAGCCACCCACACATGACGGGGACTCTCTGACAGCAGGATCAGTGCCACGCCCACCGTCATCGCGGCGACACCGTAGCTCCAGCCGCGTGGCTCAACGACCACGTCGACACACCGATTGGCGACGGCATCGCACCGCCTCAGTCGCCAGTCGCAGCTGGCTCTCTTTCCGGCATCTCTCAGAAGCGTGACACAGGTTCGGACGCCACCCAGAGTCGCCTCACCGCCGGCAGCAACCCGGCTCTTGCGACGACATCTCAGTCACGTCGCGGCTGCCATCAGCTACCACACGGATACCCGTTCAACGGCACTCGGACTACCTCCTCAACGACCGCTCGTGGCGTCTTCCCGACAGGGTCAGTTCCGCACCGACACAACTCTCACGACGACGTCACAGCCATGTTTCGGCTGCCACGAACCCCCACGATGTTTCCCACTCAGCGACACTCAAACTGTAGCCTCAACGACTCGAACCACAGTATCGACACCATCTAGAGACACGACACCCCCATCGTGGCCCCCTTTTCGCTCGATCGATACACACTCGATATTGTTTCTTGCATCTAGCCATCCGCTGACACCACACCGGTCGTGCATTTACCCTACACCACTATCTCACCAATAGACGACTATCGTGCAAACAACTCACTCCCTCTCTGAGTGTAACTTCGCCGCCAAGTCCGCCGGACTCTCGTTTCTCGACGGCCCCTCCGCCGACATCGAAGATCTGGAAGGCTTCCACGAGTCCGCCGAAAACGCCAACATGATCGGCTGCGACGGCAAATGTGTGATCCACCCCTCCCAGATCGAGATCGGCAACGAGGTGTTCGCTCCCGATCCCGAGACCGCCGAGCGCGCCAAACGCATTGTCGACGCCTACGCCGAAGCCATCGAAGAAGGCAAAAGGGCGGTCAGCGTTGGCGGCTAGATGGTCGACGGGGCCACCAACAAGATGGCCAAAGTTATCGTCGAAACCGCCCGAGTCGCCGGCATCCTCTGACGGCCGTGTCCGACCGTTGAGAGGGCATTTTGTTAATCGAGCGTGAACGTCGTTGAGCCCGAGCATTGTCGATTCGAAACGCGGGGCCGCGCTTCGCGGGGGCCGTTCCCCTCGTTTGCTCGGCTACCTCGGGGCCGGCGGGGTGGCGTTTACTCGACGGCAGCCGGGAGGAACGGCGTCGGATCGTCGTGGACGAACTGCACGGTGTCGTCGTTCAGTCGGCGACAGAAGAGCCGGACGCCCCCCGCCTCTCTGACCGATTCGATCGTCTCCGCCGACTGGCTCGGGTCGTAGTACGCGGGGACGAACACGGCCGTTTCGTTCTCTGGGGCGAGCTCGACGACGAGCAGGTACACCAGTTCGTCGCCCTCCGCCCGAAACACCTCGACGTCCCGGAACCGATGACTGTCGACGAGCGATTCGAGCTCCTCAAACTCCGGGCCGGGGAGGACAACGTCGAGACCGGTTCGACGGTCCGAGTCCACGAGGACGGAATCGCCGGGGTGGAGTTCGAGCGTCGTCCAGCCTCGCTCTCGGTACTCCGCCGCGGTCGCGTCCATGTCCTCAATGACTTCGGACCACCCTGCCCCGGCCTGTACGTTCTCGGGTGCGTCGTCGCCTGCGGGGTCGCTCATACGGGGAGACGCTCCGGTAGTATGATAAAAGGATCCTCCGGCCCCAAAGACATTTTTTGGTCAGGCGCGCTACCGCCGGTAGTGACTGACCTGCTCTCGCTGTCGGCGCTCCGGACCCAGTTCAGAACCGAACGGGGCGCGGTCAAGGCCGTTGACGGGATCAATCTCTCGATAGAGCACGGCGAGACCGTCGGTCTCGTGGGCGAATCCGGATCGGGAAAGAGCGTCACCGCCCTCTCGGCGATGGACCTCGTCGACGATCCGGGCGAGATCGCCGGGGGCCGGATCATGCTCGCCGACCCGGAACTCGCCGCCGACCTCCTTGACGAGTTCGACGACGCGTACGTCCCGTACCCGTCCGGACTGATAGATGCAATCTCGGCCGTGAGCAGCGACCTCCGCGCCGGCCGACGCGTCCCCGAGACGCCGTCGGAACTCCGAGGAATGGTCGACGACCTCGCGGGGGAGGCGGATCCCGACGACCTCGCGAGTGATCTCGCCGACGCCGCCGATCGGCTCGCGGACAGCGTCGACCCGAAGACTGTCGGAGATGAGCTTGAGGCGGCGCTCGCCGACGCCGTCGACGGCTTCGTCTTCCTTGACGCCGGTGCGCGCGAGCGGATCCGCGACGGTGTGAATCCGACCGACGTCGAGATCGACGAGGGGATCGTCGACGTGATGGCCGCCCCTGAGGCGGCCGTCCGCCGGGTCCGCGGAGGAGAGATGGGGATGATATTCCAGGACCCGATGACCTCACTCAACCCGGCCGTCACCGTCGGGGAACAGATCGCCGAGTCGCTGCGGCTCCACCGGTATGGGGGTCAGAAGCACGACTCGTGGACGAACGGGATCCGCGAGATCCTGCCGAAGATTGGGGGCCGTGACGGCGACGAGGAAGTGATGGATGAGGTCGTCAGGATGCTCCAAGCAGTCGGGATCCCGGAGGCGAAACAGCGTGTGGACGACTACCCGCACGAGTTCTCCGGTGGGATGCGCCAGCGTGTGCTCGTCGCCATTGCGCTCGCCTGCCGGCCAAACCTCCTCATCGCCGACGAGCCGACCACCGCGCTCGACGTGACTATCCAGGCGCAGATCCTCGACCTGATCGACGACCTGCAGGCGGAGTTCGGGATGTCCGTCCTGATGATCACCCACGACCTCGGCGTCGTGGCCGAGACCTGCGACCGCGTGGCCGTGATGTACGCCGGCGAGATCGTCGAGGAAGGGCCCGTCGAGGAGATCTTCGCGAACCCCAGCCACCCCTACACGTACACCCTGCTGGAGTCGATCCCCACCGAGGAGAAGGAGCGGCTGACGCCGATTGAGGGGAACGTCCCCGATCTGATCAACATGCCTGACGGGTGCCACTTCGCGCCCCGCTGCCCGTGGGCTGAGCCGCAGTGCCGCGAGGGGGAGATCCCGTACCTCCAGCACGGCCCGGACGAGGTCGACCACCGGTCGAAGTGCGTCCACGAGGCGTTCGACAAGACCGCGTACGGGAGCAACGGCGTTGAGGCCGACGCGAGGTCTGCCATCGGCGACCCGATCGTTGAGGTTCGCGGAATGAAAAAGTACTACCAGCAGGAGGACGGGGCGCTTGACCGGGTGTTCGGCGGCGGCGACCCGAGCGTGAAGGCCGTCGATGGGATCGACCTCAACGTCCGCGAGCGGGAGACGCTGGGGCTCGTCGGCGAGTCCGGCTGCGGGAAGTCCACGGCCGGGCGAGCGATCCTCCACTTGGACTCGCCGACCGACGGGACGGTGGTGTTCACCGGAGAGGACCTCGGGTCGCTCTCGAAGTCGGACCTCCGCAAGCATCGGAAAGACATGCAGATGGTGTTCCAGGATCCAATGTCGAGCCTTGACCCGCGGATGACCGCCGGCCAGACGATCATGGAGCCGCTGAAGATCCACGGCCTCGCCGAGGGGCGTCGGCGTGAGCGCGTCTTCGAGCTGATGGAGGCGGTTGGGCTGGAGCGTGGGCAGTTCGGCCGCTACCCCCACGAGCTCTCGGGCGGCCAGCGCCAGCGAGTCGGCATCGCGCGGGCATTAGCGGTGGACCCCGACTTCATCGTCGCCGACGAGCCGGTCTCGGCGCTTGACGTGTCCGTGCAGGCGCAAATCATCAACCTCCTTGAGGACCTTCAGGAAGAGTTCGGGCTCACCTTCTTGTTCATCGCCCACGACCTGAGTGTCGTCCGCCACATCTCCGACCGGGTGGCCGTGATGTACCTCGGGGAGATCGTCGAGATCGCCGAGACGGATGAGCTGTTTGAGACGCCGAAACACCCCTATACCGAGGCGCTCCTGTCGGCGATTCCGGAACCAGACCCCCTCACCGACACCGACGATCGGACGATCCTCAAGGGAGATGTTCCGTCCCCGATCGACCCGCCATCGGGCTGTCGGTTCCGCACCCGCTGTCCGTCGATCATCCCGCCGGACGACTTGGACATCGACCAGGAACGGTACCGCGAGGTGATGTTCTACCGGCAGCGGCTGGAGTCTGGAGATATCGACCTCGACGCGATCGAGTCAGAGGTGCGACTTGAGGACGAGTCAGCACCGGCCGCCGTCGCCGACGGCGGTGCCCACGCGACGCTGTTCAACTACTTCTTTGACGGGCGGCTTCCCGAGGAGGCGCGTTCGGTCGTCGCCGACTCCTTCGAACACCTGAAGAACGACCGGTGGGACGAGGCCGAGGCCGCCCTGCGCGAGACGTTCGAGAGCGTTTGCGAACGGGAGAACCCCGCGCTCGGCGACCGCGGTCACCCCGCCGCGTGTCACCTCCACGACGGGGAGACGGATATTTGACATTCTCCCGCGCCTGAAGACACCCCCAGAAATCTTCGATTTCTGGTGTGCGAACGAGACCTTTGGTCTCGTCAACGCGGGAATCCCACGGCACCGCACCGCTGGATTGGGATAATAACCGAACGCGCGACCACTCAACCGGTGTTCGTCCGGCGAATTGTCCTGTCGTTCCACCAGAATTATTTGGGTAGCCTATTCATACCCGGTGCATGTCCCGTAATACCACTGAGACTTCACGACGTAGCTTCTTGCAACGGGCGGGCGGCGCGACGGTCGCGACGGCATCCGTCACCTCGCTCGCTGGTTGCGGCGGCGACGGCGGCGATGGCGGCGACGGCGGCGACGGGAGTAACGGGAGCAACGGGAGCGACGGCGGTGACACGACATCCCTCCGTTACGGTCGCGGTGCCCACTCTAGCACTCTCGACCCGCAGAACACGACGAGTGGCGAGGTCGCGAAGGTTACCAATCAGGCGTACGAGGGGCTAATCGCGTTCCAGCCGGGGGAGGCCTCGCTCACCGAGTCGCTCGCCACCGACTGGTCGCTTGACGGCGATTCGGTGACGCTCACGCTCCGTGAGGGCGTGAGCTTCCACGACGGGTCGGAGTTCACCGCCGATGACTTCATTGCCACGTATCGGCGGTTTGTCGACGACGACTATGAGTATCACTTCGAAGACGCCTCCGTGTACGGGCCGTTCACCCTCGGCAACTGGATCGACAGCATCGAGGCACCGAGCGACTACGAGCTTTCGATCACGCTCACCCAGACGTATGCGCCGTTCCTCCGCAACCTCGCGATGTTCGCGGCCGTCGTCATCTCGCAGGACGCGATTGAGGGCGACACGAACCTCGGCGAGGAGATGGTCGGTACGGGGCCGTTCCAACTCGAAACTCTCGACGACGCGAACAACCGGATCCGGCTCACCGCCTTCGACGATTACTGGGGCGAGGCCCCGAACGTCGACGAGGTGCTGTTCCTCACCCGCGGCCAGAACTCCACGCGCGCCCAGTCGCTCGTTGAGGAAGAGCTCGACATCATCGACGGGCTCGACCCCGACAGCATGCAGATCATCGAGGGGTCCGACACCGCCGAGAACCGGACGGCGACGGGGATCAACATCGGGTACATGGCGTTCAACCTCTCGCGCGTCGAGGCGTTCCGGGACCGCCGGGTACGGCGCGCGATCAGCTACGCCATCGACACCCAGGCGATCGTCGAGAACATCTACTCAGGGATCGCCACCCAGGCCGACCAGCCGATCCCGCCCGCGCTGTTCGGCCACAACGACGACATCAGCCCATACGAGTATGACCCCGACCAGGCGCAGAGCCTGCTCGAGGAGGCAGGCTACGGCGACGGGTTCTCGTTCTCGCTGACCACGTTTCAGAACCCTCGCGGGTACAACCCGGCACCGCTGCCGACGGCGGAGACGATCCGGTCGAACCTCTCTGAGGTCGGCATCGAGGTGTCGATCGACGACCGGCAGTTCTCTGACTACCTCACGTACACCAGCCAAGGGAGCCACGATGCGACGCTCGCCGGCTGGTACACCGACAATGCCGACCCCGACAACTTCTGTTACGTCCTCCTCCACCCGCAGACCGACGTGCCGGAGGGGCAGGACTGGGTCTCGTGGGACACCGAGGGGTTCAACACCTCGAACAACGCCGCGTGGTCCAACAGCGAGTACATGAGCGTCGTCGAGGAGGCTCAACGGACCACGAATCAGGAAGAGCGGGCCGAGCTATACCGGGAAGCTGCCCAGATTGCGCACGACGAGGCACCGTGGGTGTTCATCGATTACGCCGACGAGGTCCGCGGCGTGTCCAACGGCGTGAGCAACTACACGGTCGCCGCGATCGGCGGCCCGTACCTCGATGCGGTCGAGCTCGAGTAGTCGGCACCGAACACAGATTTTTTCACCGTCCTACGCGCCCGTTTCCCTGAATGGTCTCCAAACGTTTCGTGCTGAAACGGCTGCTTATGCTGTTCCCCGTGCTGTTCGGGGTCGCGACGGTGGTGTTTGCCATTCTCCACCTCTCGCCCGGCGATCCCGCCGTAGTCATCGCCGGCGAACGAGCGAGCCAGGAGTTCGTCAATCAGGTCCGCGCCGACTTGGGGCTCGACGACCCGCTCTGGCAGCAGTACGTTCGCTTCCTCGGCGAGGTCGCGACGTTCGACTTCGGTCAGTCCTACCAAGTAAACCGGGGCGCGGAGGTGAGCCAGATCCTGGCGGACCGGCTCCCGATCACGATCGAACTCGCGCTGCTCGGCCAGCTCGCCGGCCTCCTGTTCGGGCTCCCGCTCGGGATCCTTAGCGCGGTCAAACAGGACACGTGGACAGACCACCTCACCCGTATCGGCGCACTGAGCGGTATCAGCATTCCGATCTACTGGAGTGGCCCGCTCCTTATCCTGCTTTTCGCGCAGTTCCTCGGGCTCCTCCCAACCAGCGGTCGGATCGGCTCGGAGTACTTCGTCGAGCCGGTCACGGGGCTCATCCTCGTGGACACGCTGCTGGCGGGGAACATCGCAGCGTTCCGGTCCGCGGTCATTCACCTGCTGCTGCCGGTGATCGTGCTCGGGATCTATCAGATGGCGCTGCTCTCGCGGATGATGCGCTCGTCGATGGTGGAGGTCATCCGGCAGGACTACATGCGGACCGCGCGGGCCAAGGGCCAGGGCTCAAAGATCACCGTCATGAAACACGGGCTCCGCAACGCGTTCATCCCCGTCATCACTGTGATCGGCATCCAGTTCGGGTCGCTGCTCGGCGGCGCGGTACTCACGGAGACCGTCTTCGAGATCAACGGCATCGGCACGCTGCTCGTTGACGCGATCAACCGCAGCGACTACCCCGTCGTGCAGGGGACCGTCCTCGTCTTCGCCGTGTTGTACACGTTAGTTAACCTCGGTGTCGACCTCACCTACTCGGTCCTCGACCCACGTATCGAACAATGAGTACGGAGACACAGACCGGAACCGTCGACAGAGGTATCGTCGAACGGCTACGCGCGAGCCCGTTTCTCTCGCAGCTCCTCTCGAACCGACTCGCGATCACCGGAATCGTCATCATCGTGGGGGTTGTCCTGATCGCAATCTACGCGCGGATCACCTACGACCTCAGCGACCTCATGGCGACGCAGTTCGGGACGAACCCCTCCGAGGCTGCGCCCAGCGCGGAGTACCCCTTCGGTACGGACGGGCAGGCCCGGGATATCTTCCCGCGCGTGATGTACGGGGCCTGGTACGCGGTCCTCTACGGCACGGTCACCGTCGTGGCGTCGACGGTCCTCGGAGTCGGGCTCGGGATCGTCGCGGCGTACTACGGCGATCTGACTGACAACGTTATCATGCGGACGATGGACGTCCTGCTGTCGTTCCCGTCGCTGCTGCTGGCGCTCGCGCTCGTCACCATCTTCCCGGAGGAGTTGGGCCTGTGGCGGGCCGTCGGGGCGCTGACCCTCGTCTATACGCCTCGGTTCGCTCGCGTCGTCCGGGGGGCCGCGCTGAAAGTACTCGAAGACGAGTACACCGACGCCACGAAGGCGCTCGGCGCGACCGACCCCCGGCTGCTCGTCCGGCACGTCCTCCCGAACTGCCTCGCACCGATCACGGTCCAGTCGACGCTCAACTACGGGCTCGCGATCATCGATATTGCCGCGCTGTCGTTCCTCGGCTTTGGAGCCAGCCCGGGGGAGCCAACGTGGGGGATGATGCTCTCGAACGGCGTCGAGTTCGGGCTGTTCTCCGGGGCGTGGTGGTGGTCCCTCTTCCCCGGACTGCTGCTCGCGCTGACGGTGCTCGGGTTCAACCTCCTCGGGGACGGGATGCGCGACGCGCTTGACCCGCGGATGCGGGAGACCGTTGACTGACCGCGACAGCCGGCCGTCCGGATGGACGGTCGGGCGGTGGATCGGCGTCGGCGGCCTCGTCGCGCTCGTCATCATGGGCGCACTCTTCCCGTTCACCGGGGCGAAGCAGGCGACCGACACTTCGTTCGCGTTCGGCGTCCTCCTGTTTGGCTTTGGCGTCGCGACGTGGGGGGGTGCGGTCGGCTTCGGCGACTCCATGTCGGCGGTCCAAGACCATCTCGGCGGCGAGTCGGCGTGGACCCGCGAGGGGGCGCGACAGGCGTTCGCCGTGTTGACCTGGATCGGCGCGGGCTGGGCGGGGACCGCGGTTGCTGCTTCGATACTGTTCGTCGGAATCTAAGCGACTCAGAGCGGCTCAATGAGTTCGACGGCGTGGCCGTCGGGGTCGTTGACGAAGGCGGTGCGGGCACCGGACTCGGGCTGGTCACCCGACTCCTTCACGACGCCGTGGTGGTCGATTGCCTCAAACGTCGCGTCGACGCCTTCGATGCCCACCGGAACGTAGCCGTAGCGGTCCTCGTCCGCGGTCGGCTCCTTGCCCTCCGTCTGGGACAGTTAGCTGTATGCAGGTGCTAAGCCCCCACCCTCAACGAGTACCGCAGTCCGCGCCAGCGGACAAGGAACGCAGTAGGGTGGGGATACAGCGCCGTCATCGGTTGTTTGCACGTTCTGCGCCACACTTACTACCCCCGCCGTTGAATA
>Ga0209945_1000964_pt1 | contig 10421 bp, 7 predicted proteins | sample SalPonR2_A_D2_MG_FD_185703 | JGI IMG/M metagenome (GOLD analysis project Ga0209945, IMG submission 185703) | Salt pond soil microbial communities from South San Francisco under conditions of wetland restoration - Salt Pond MetaG R2_A_D2_MG... ...
TTCGGCCCCACACGGGCGCTCGCGGGGGACGAGCGCGCCGCCGGCACCGATCGACGCGAAACCGAGACGGCTTCGCGGCGGCCCGGGCGGTCCCGATTACGGAAAACTCGAGGCGAAAGACGCGCCCTTCAGGCCGGAGAGGACCTCAAAGCTTCTTCCGCGACACGGAGACGCCCGTCGGCGTGATGACGATCTGGTCGTCGCCCTTCTGGACGATGTCCCCGTCGACTTCCTGGGCGACCTGTCGAAGCTCGTCGATGATGTGTTCGACCGTGCGGTCCGACGTCGAGTGACGCGTGATGTCGGCGATGATGAAGTCGCCGTCGTAGACGGCGTCTTTGATCGGAATGACGTCGCTCTGGTCGCCGATCTCCGCGATGTGTACCTGCATTCCGGTGTCCGCGTGTGCCTCGGCGAAGTCGTCGAGGTCGAGCTCGACGTAGTCGTCGACGGAGCGGTTTCCGCCGCCGCCGAGGATCTTGCTCATAATGCCCATACGTACCTCACGTCGAGGTCGGACATTAGTTCTTACGTCAGACGCTCCCGTCGCGCCGCTCCTCAACGACCCCCGCCGAGCCGCCCTGCTCGCTCCTCAGCGACCCCCGCCGAGCCGCCCTCCCCGGTCTTCAGCGGTCCCCGTCGAGCCGCTCTTGCCACTCCTGCACCCGAGCGAGCAGCTCCACCGGCGCGGTCGCCGCGACGTCGACGTCGCTCAACTCGTCGAGGACGGCGCGGGTCTCGGGGTCGAGCGGCTCGGCCTCCGGAGACGCCGCGACGCCGTCGGTCGTCGGTTCCCCGCCGGTCCGGCTCGGCCCGTCCGTCGGGTCGGTCCCCTCCCCGTCCGCCTCTGCCGGCCCGGCGTCGCCGTCGCCCGCGAACGACCCGGACGAGAGGTCGAAGACGACCTGCTCCGTCCCGCCGCCGGCTCCGTCCGCGCCGCCACCTCCGGCTTCTCTCCCGCCGCTCCGCGACCCCCTCGCTTCGATCGCTTTCTCCTCGCGGAGTCGGTCGAGCACCTCGTCGGCGCGGGAGACGACTGGGGCTGGGACGCCGGCGAGGTCGGCGACGTGGACCCCGTACGACCGGTTGGTCGGCCCGTCGCGCACCGTCCGGAGGAACGTCACCTCGCCGTCGCGCTCGTCGACGGCCACGTGGACGTTGGCGACTCTGGGGAGGTGGTCCGCCAGCGTCGTCAGCTCGTGGTAGTGGGTGGCGAAGAGGGTCCGCGCGCGCACCTCGTTGTGGAGGTACTCCGTCGCGGCCCACGCGATCGAGATCCCGTCGTAGGTGGCGGTGCCGCGCCCGACCTCGTCGAGGATGACGAGCGAGTCCGCGCTCGCCGAGTGGAGGATGTTCGACAGCTCCTGCATCTCGACCATGAACGTCGAGCGCCCCTGCGCCAGCTCGTCGAGGGCGCCGACGCGGGTGTAGATCCCGTCGACGAGCCCGACCGTGGCCGCCCGCGCCGGGACGAACGACCCGGCCTGCGCGAGCAGTTGGATCAGCGCCGCCTGCCGCATGTACGTCGACTTCCCGCTCATGTTCGGCCCGGTGACGATCAGGAAGCCGCGCTCCGCGTCGAGCCGGAGGTCGTTCGGCACGAAATCGGTCGTGCGCTCGACCACCGGATGACGGCCGGCCTCGACGTCGAGCCGGCGCTCGTCGGTCAGCTCGGGACGCGTCCAGTCGTTGCCGGCGGCGTGGGTCGCGAGCGACGCGAGCGCGTCCATCTCGGCGACGACGCGCCCGACGTCCTGCAGCAGTTCGGCGTCGTCCGCGACGCGTTCGCGGAGCTCCTCGAACAGCTCGTACTCCAGTTCGCCGCGGGCCTCCTCCAGTCGGAGGACCTCTCGTTCCCGCTCCGCCAGCTCGTCGGTGACGAACCGCTTCGAGTTCTTCAGCGTCTTGATCTCGCGGTAGTGCTCGGGGACCTGATCGGCGACCGACTTGCCGACCTGAATGTAGTAGCCGTCCGTCTTGTTGCGGTCGACCGTGACGTGGCTGAGCCCGTACTGGCGCTTCTCCCGCTCGGCGAGCGTGTCGAGCCACTCGCTCGCCTCCTCGTGGCTCGCGATCAGCCCGTCGAGCTCGTCGTCGTACCCCTTCCGGAGCAGCCCGCCCTGCGTCTTCGCCTTCGGCGGGTCGTCGGCGAGCGCGTCGGCGAGCTCCCCGTGCAGGGCGCGAGCGCGGTCCCGGTCGAGGCCCTCCAGCACCGCCGCGACCGGCGAGTCCGCGAGCGCGGTCCCCTCGACCGCGTCGAGCATCGCCGGCACCAGCGCGAGGGTGTCCCGAACCGAGAGCAGTTCGCGTGCGCCCGCGCTCCCGCTCGTCGCCCGCGCGGCGAGCCGTTCGAGGTCGTACGCCTCGCCGAGCGTCTCGCGAAGGCGGTCGCGCGCGAGCGCCGCCGCCGCCAGCGCCTCGACCGCGTCGAGCCGCCGGTCGAGCGCCGCCCGGTCCCGGCGGGGTCGCGTGACCCACTCGCGGAGCAGCCGCCCGCCGGCCGCGGTGACGGTGTGGTCGATCGTCTCGAACAGCGACCCCTCGCCGTCGCCTCGCATCGTCTCGGTCAGTTCGAGGTTGCGCTGGGTCGTCGCGTCGACGTCGACGTGGTCCCCGTCGCCGTACGCCGTGAGCCGGGTCATCGACGCCAGCACGCCGGCGCCCGTCTCCGCGACGTAGCCGAGCACCGCCCCGGCCGCGCGCAGCGCGAGGTCGGAGTCGACCCCGACGCTGTCGGCGGTCTCGCGGCCGAACTGCTCGCGGACCGCGTGCTTCGCCCGCCCCGGCGCGAACGCCTCGGCGTCGAACACCGAAACCGACCCGGACAGGTCTTCTCGGACCGCGCCGAGCAGTCGGTCGTCGTTGCGGACGCGGGGGCCGGGGAGCACCTCGGCCGGGTCGAACCGGTACAGCTCCGCCCGGAGGTCGCTCTCGTCGCTGGCCTCGGTGACGAGGAACCGGCCCGTGGTGACGTCCGCGAGCGCGAGCCCGTAGGAACCGCTCGCCTCCCCCGCGGCCGACGCCCCGCCGCCGTCGCCCTCGCGGACGACCGCCGCGAGGTAGCGCGCGTCGTCGTCGGCGGTTTCGAGGAGGGTGCCGGGCGTGACGACGCGGGTGATCTCGCGGGCGTGGCCGTCGTCCGTCTCGTACTGGTCGGCGACGGCGACGCGGTACCCCCGTTCGACGAGCGCCTTCACGTAGGGGGTCAGCTCCGAGAGCGGGACGCCCGCCATCGGGTACGACGAGCCGTGCGAGGACTTCTGTGACACCGTCAGGTCGAGCTCGTCGGCGACCAGCTCCGCGTCGTCCGCGAAGAACTCGTAGAAGTCGCCGCACTGCATCGCGAGAACGTCCGCGTCCGTCTCCGCCTTGAGATCGAGGAACTCCCCGACGATCCCCGTTGCCATATATCCGTACTGCCGCCGTGGGCGGCTAAAACCCTGCGGGTGTCGGTCCGGGCGGCGACCCTATCCCACGCGGTTCCGACGCGTCACCGTCCGGTGTATCAGCCCGGCGACCCCGAAGAGGACCGCGAAGAGGACCGCGTACGTGTACCCGGACACGGCCGCGAACGGGACGGTCCCGATCGCCGCGGCCCCGGCGAGCAGTCCGCAGACGACCGCCAGCCCGACGTAGAACTCGCTCCAGAGGATGTCGTTCTCGGACACCACTTCGAGGTACATCTCGAGGTGATGGCTCCGTTCGGTCAGGGAGACGAGCCCCCGGTCGGACTCGTATTCGATGAAGCCGCCCTCGGCCAGCTTCGGCAAGTGCGACTGATGAAGCGCCGTGTAGACGCGCTTGCGCTGCTTGTACGAGACCTCGTTCGTCTCGAGGCCGTTCTCCCACGCGGCCAACTGCTCGGCAATGTCTCTCACACGGGCGTCGTCTCCGTGTTGTTTCAGATACGTGATCACGTTCCGCCGGCGCCGGTTGCTCAGCGCCGTAAACACCTCGTCGCGCGAGGGCCCGTCGCCCCCGTGTGGTGTCTCCCCTCCTTTCGCAGTGAGTTGCGTTGACATTGATCGGATACGGTCCCCTTAACGAATAGTTGACATACGACGACATATCTCTTCCTGTCGGTGTGCGATTTCATCGCGCCGCCGACGCGGTTCGGCGGTAACGAACGATTACCCGGTGATCGCCCCGCGGCCGCGCGGCCGTCGACGACGCCGCGCCGGCCCGCGCCGCGCCCTCGGGACACCGCGTCCGATACGGTCGCCTTACCCGATCGACGGCGTCTCCGTCGCCGCACGCCCCGCCGCGGGGGGACGGTATGGCGTCCATACATAGGACCGATCGGCGCCTACTACCGGGTATGACGACGTCACACGACATCCGTCCCGGACGGCTCGACCGGTTCCGACGGCCGGAGTTCACGGGCGAGAACCGCTGTGTCCCCTGTACGCTGGTCAACCTCGCGATCGCGGGCGCCGGCGCCGGCGCGCTCGCGGCCGCCGGGCGGCCCGGTCTCGCCGCGGGCGGCCTCACCGTCGGCCTCGCCGCGATCTGGCTTCGCGGGTACCTCGTCCCCGGCACGCCGGCGCTCACGAAGCGCTACCTCCCGGAGCGCGCGTTGCGGCTGTTCGGGAAGGGAACCGAGCCCGCGTCGCCCGCCGACATCGACGCGGAGGCGTACCTCCTGTCGGCGGACGCGCTCGTCGAGACGCCGGACGGGTCCGACTTGGAGTTCGCCCCGTGGTTCGCGGCCGCGCGGGACGACGCCCTCGACGGGATGCGCCTCCGCGCGGGCGTCGCCGACGAGGACGGCCCCGCGACCGAGGTCGACGACGTCGGGGAGGGGGCCGACGTGACGGCCCTCGCGTCGCTCACGGGCGTCGACGAGTCGTCGCTCTCGCTCAGCTGGGCCGAGGGCGCCGCGTTCGCGTTCGCCGACGGCCACCGCATCGGCCACTGGGAGTCCCGCGCCGCGTTCCTCGCCGACGTCGCCGCCGACCGGGCCCTGACCGGCGCGCTGGAGGACTGGTCCGACCTCCCGCTCGCGTCGCGAAGCGACGTGCTCGGCGCGCTCCGCCTGTTCGTCGACCGGTGCCCGGCCTGCGAGGGCTCGGTGGCGCTCGAGGAGCGCGTCGTCGAGTCGTGCTGTTCGAGCTACGACGCGATCGCCGGCCGCTGTACCGCCTGCGACGCTCGGCTGTTCGAGATGCGAGTGCCGGCGCCGATCGCCGCCGAATAGCACCGCGCGCCCGGTGCTTCCGCGGTGACGCCCTCCGAAGCCACGGTCGTTCATTTATCAGCACTTACTGGCGGATCGCCGGTGACTCTCTCCGAACCCAGTCGCGAGGACTCGCGTGCCCCTGGCGGCCGACGGCTCGACCGCCGGCGACCTCGCACGCCTACCGCCGGCGACCTCGCAGGCGCCGACTCGCGGCCGCCGAAGGCGACCGCTCGCAGGCGCGCGCCGCCGCACTCTCCGTACTGTTTATAAAAAAGCCGGCCGAATGCCGTGTTCGTCTCAGCTCCGACGCTGCGAGAGCCGTCCGTTGCGGCCGAGCCCGAGCTGCCGGAGCACGGAGAAGCGGTTCACCCACAGCTGGTACGCGCTCGCGACGGCGAACGCGCCGAGCGAGAGGCTCGTCCAGAGGACCGGGTCGACCGCGGCGAAGACCGGGACGCCGAGCAGGCTCGCGAGCAGGACGGTCAGCGACGCGACGCCGAGCGCGCGGTACAGCTCCGACCACGTGATCCCGCCCTTGGCGACGATCTCGGTGTACAGCGAGACGTCGCGGGCGTGTCGCGACAGCTCGATCGTCTGCGTCGCTCGGTCGTACTCGATCACGCCGAGCTCGGCGAGCTTCGGCAGGTGCGTCTGGACGAGCGAGGCGTACACGCTCTCGCGGCACCGCTTCGGCGGCGAGGGCTCGTCCGTCTCGCGGCTGGCGACGAGCGTCGACAGCTCGTGAACGGTCACCACGCCGCCGGCGCTCTCGATGTGCTCGAGGGCGCGCCGACGGCGCTCGTTCGCGAGGATCGAGTACACCTGCTCCGCCGGAAGGATGTCGGGTCGGTATTTCATGTGTGGCTCCGACGCTCCGCTACGCGCGAAGTCGTCAGTGGTTGCGCTCTGCTACGCTTCTCACGGGGATATGTATGCACCAGATACCGTCGAGTCCGGGCCGCCGCCGGGACGAAACCCGCCCGAGCAGACCGATAGCCCGCGGGCCGGTACGACCTCCCTGCGGTCGCGTTTCGAGCCGCGCGGCGCCGCGCCGACGGTACGACTCCCGTACCGCTATTTCGGCCCGGGTAGGCGGACCGTGCCGCCGTTTTTCGCCCGGGTAGGAGCGTCGGACCGCCGGTCAAACGCCCGGTTCCACCGGATCGCATCTCGCGTTCCACAGTGACGTGGCTGCTCGTAACTACGTGGGTAGCTCGCTGAGAGAGGAGTAACCGATGCGCCCTCCGAACGGGAGCTCGTCGGACACCAATCAACCATGAAACCCGAAACCAACGATATCGGACTCTCGCGGCGCAAGATGCTCCTCGGCCTCGGCGCGGTCGGCGTCGCCTCCGCGGGTGCCGGACTCGGCACCACGGCGTACTTCAACGACACCGAGACCTTCGAGGGCAACATCCTCTCCGCAGGTGAGCTGGACCTCTTCGTCGACTACGCGGCATCGTACGACAGCGATGGCGCGGTCGACAACATGGCTGACATGGCCTCCGGCACGCAGGACGGCGAGCCCGCCGGAATGTTCTACGACCTCGACGACGTGAAGCCCGGCGACTCCGGCCACGTCGAGTTCTGCTTCCGTATCGTCGACAACCCCTCGTACGTGTGGGCGTGCGGTGACCTCTCGCAGGCCGAGAACGGCATGAACGAGCCCGAGATGGCGGTCGACACCACACCCGAGCTCGGCGAGCTCGGCGACAGCATCGACGCGCGACTCGTCTACTGCGAGCGCGACGGCGGTGAGCTCATCGAGGGCGAGGAGATCGTCTCCGGCTCGCTCGTCGACGTCGTCGCGGCCATCACCGGCGGCGCGGCGCTCGACGGCGCGGGCGTCGCTGGCTTGGCCCCCGGCGACCAGGCGGAGTACGCCGACGTCGTCGAGCCCGCTCAGGGCGACGCGTACCTCACCGGCCCGTGCGTCTGCCTGTTCTGGGAGATCCCGACCTCGGTCGGCAACGTCATCCAGTCCGACTCGCTGACGATGAACTTCGAGTTCCACGCGGTGCAGTCGCGTCACAACGACGGCACGGCCAACCCCTGCGCGCCCAGCGTCACGACCCGGACCGGCGAGGGCTTCGCCAAGCAGCAGGAGTTCGACACCCAACAGGAGACCTCCTTCGCCCGCGGCCGCTTCGGTAACAACGGCCCCTCGGGCTCGTGGGAAGTCGCGGTCGGCCCCGACGTCGGAAGCGCCGACACGGCGAACTACGTCTGGGCGAACGACGGCAACTCCGTTCCGTTCAGCTACACGTACGACGGGAGCGGCAGCGCCTCGTTCACCCTCGACGGCGTGAGCGTCGCCAGCGGGATTCCCGCCCCGAGCGGCAAGCTCGCCATCACCACGAAGGCCGACGAAGCGACGGTCTCGGTGGCGAACCTCGCGCTCGACCTCGACGGCACCGCCGTCACTCTCAACGGGCCCGACGCGGTCTCGGCGTCCAACGACGGTCCCGACCGCGATGTCACCTACCTCGTGTTCGACACCGACGCCGCGGACGTCGCGAACGCGTTCACGATCACCGGCGACGTGACGGTCACCGTCCAGGGCGACTACTCCGGCAGCGAAGAGGGCGTCGCGTTCGACATCAGCGTCGAGTAATCGCTCTCGGCGCTCGCGCGTCGACCGCAACCACTCCCACACTGGCGTCCGACGGTTCGACTCCGTCGGTGGGACTCCCTTCGGGGATTTACACTCATGAACGACAAGCAAAACATCGACACGATCGGACTCTCGCGGCGCAAGATGCTTCTCGGCCTCGGCGCGGTCGGCGTGGCCTCGGCGGGCGCGGGCCTCGGCACCACCGCGTACTTCAACGACACCGAGTCGTTCGAGGGCAACACGCTCACCGCCGGGAACCTCGACCTGCTGGTCGACTGGCAGCAGACGTACGACTTCGGCAACGGCCGCGAGTTCGTCAGCGCGCACCCCGACCACGAGGGCGACGGCGAGCAGTCTGTCTTGATCGACGGCAACGTCGTCAAGTACAGCGACTTCCCGGACGAGACCGACGAGGACAGCAACGGCGCGAACATCCCCGTCCTGACCTGCGACAACATCCCGCCGCTCTCGGAGGCGGACTTCAACGTCGACCCCGTCACGGGCGAGGAGATGGAGACGCTCGTCCAGTTCAGCGACGTGAAGCCCGGCGACTCCGGCGAGATCACCTTCTCGCTCCACCTCTGTGACAACCCCGGCTACATCTGGATGCAGGCGAATAACGTCACCGAGGACGGCGGCGCATTCACCGAGCCCGAGTCGCTCGTCGACCCCGACAACCTCGGCGAGCTCGGCGACGCGATCCAAGCCCGGCTCTGGTACGACGAGGACTGTGACAACGTGTACGACCCCGCGGAGCCGGTCGACATCATGCTGACGCTCGACTTCTCGGGCTCGATGCTGTACAACCAGTACGGCGGCGTTGTCAGCGACGACGACATCGCGATCGACGGGACCACCTACAGCGAGACGACGAAGATCGACCTCGTGGAACTCGGCACCCGCCAGTTCATCGACTTCCTGCAGAACGCGAACGCGGACGTGCAGGTCGGCGTCGCCTACTTCGACGGCGAGAAGGACGTCGACAGCGAGCCCCGGACGGGCATCCTCCAGACGCTGACCAGCGACCTCTCGGTCGTCGACGGTGCGCTGGACGGCCTCCGCCAGAAGCTCGCGAACGTCGTGAGCGGCGGGACGGGGTCGACCCCGACCGACGGCGACGGCGACCCCGACCCGTTCTCGAACGCGAACAGCATCGCGACGGGTACCTTCATCGGTGAGGGCGTCGACGACGCGCAGGCCGAACTCGACGCGAACGGTCGCTCCGGCGCCGAGAAGCGCAACATCGTCCTCTCGGACGGCGAGTCGTTCAACGGGACCGGCACCACCCAGTTCTCCTCGCCCACCGACGCGGCCGCCGACGCCCGCGCGGCGTCGCCGAGCCCGGCGACCGACGTCTACACGATCAACGTGAACGGCAGCGCCAGCACCCTGCTGGCGATGGCCGGCCCCGCCGGCGCTGCGGGCGGCGACCCGGTGTTCTTCAACGACCTCGACGACCCGCTGAACATCCCGACGGTGTTCGGCAACCTCGCCGCGCAGGCGACGCAGGAGAAGATCATCATGGAGGACACGCTCGCGAACGTCCTCGCGGAGCTCGCGGACGGGAACGGGATCCCGCTCGACGGCAACCGCGCGACCCTATACGACGAGCTCAACGACCCCGCGAACGACCCGGACCGCGACGCGTTCCGCGGCGACGGCGTGATGCACTGCGTCGCGCTCGAGTGGGAACTCCCCCTCGAGGTGGGCAACGAGATCCAGGGCGACACGCTCGGCTTCGACCTGGGCTTCTACACCGAGCAGGAGCGCCACAACGACGGCGCGGGGGTCTCGGCCTGAGCTCGCTCCCAAGCTGAGACGCAACACCGAGCGGAACGGCCGCTCGCCCCCCTCGGACGACGACGGTCGTCCGGTTCCCGGCTCGGCGCCTTCGGGCGGCCGACGCGGCGGTTCGCGACCGCCATCGGGCGTTCCCTTCGGGGATGATACACAATGAACGACGACACAATCGGACTCTCGCGACGCAAGATGCTGGTCGGACTCGGTGCGGTCGGCGTGGCCTCCGCCGGCGCGGGCCTCGGCACCACGGCGTATTTCAACGACACGGAGACGTTCGAGGGCAACTCCCTCGCGGCCGGCGAGCTGGACCTGTTCGTCCACGTCGACTACTCCGAAGACCAGGGCGGCTACGCGCAGTACTCGACGCCCCCGGGAACTTTCATCGACGGCAACGTCGTCGGCGGCGGCGAGGGCGAGCCCCTCAGCATTCAGGTCTCCGACCTGAAGCCCGGCGACTCCGGCGAGGGCGAGTTCTGCTTCTCCATCGTCAACAACCCGGCGTACATGTGGATGTGCGGCGAGTTGACGGCGAACGACGAGAACGGACAGAACGAGCCCGAGGCGTCCGTTGACGACACCGTCGGCGAGGGTATGGGCGAACTCGCCGACGCGATGCAGGTAACCGTCTCGTACTGCACCCGCGGCGAGGAGGGCGAGTCCGTCATCGGCGACGAGATCGTCTCCGGCTCGCTCGCAGACGTGATGCTGGCGCTGCAGGCCGGCGTCCCGCTCTCCGGCGACGGCGACGCGAGCGTGCCGCTCGACGGCCGCGACCCGTTCGAGGGCGTCACCGAGCCGTTCGTTAATGAGGTTCCGAACGTCGCGGAG
>Ga0209945_1000966_pt1 | contig 10407 bp, 8 predicted proteins | sample SalPonR2_A_D2_MG_FD_185703 | JGI IMG/M metagenome (GOLD analysis project Ga0209945, IMG submission 185703) | Salt pond soil microbial communities from South San Francisco under conditions of wetland restoration - Salt Pond MetaG R2_A_D2_MG... ...
GATGCCCGCTGTCGAGGTGAACGCACCGTTGCGGTTGCGCCCGAACATGATGAACGGGTAGCCGGTGACAGTGATGCCGGCGATGTCGAATTCCGGGCCGTGCAGCCCCGCCTCGTACATGATAGAAGGCGTGTTGAAGCCCATCTGTGGGCCGCCCATGAGTATCGACGACCCGCTATCGGTGATGTCGCCCTGGACCGCCAGCGCGTTCGAGCCGTACTTGATAGGGAGGCCGAGTTCGTTCAGACCGGTCGCGAGCGTCCGGATCCGCTCCATCTCGGACTCGTGGACGGCCTGTGGGTCGTCGGGGATGGAGAAGTCCCCACCGGTGATGCGGTTGCTTGCCTCGACGCGCTCACCGGTCGCACCGCGGGAGACGGCGACGGAGCTGCTGGGCGTGCTCGTGGTCGACGTTCCTGACGACATCGGGTTGTCGCGCCCAACTTCGGTATACGGTGGCGTATAACCCGCGTCCGACTGGACCGTCGACGTCGGTGCGCCAGGGTCGTCACCCCAGTTGAGGTCCTCTAAGAGTTCCATCGCGCGCTGCTCGTCACCGGTCTGACCGGTGAGGATGTCGACGACCGTCGCGTTCAGCGTCTCCAACTGGAACCCGCTAAAAAAGGCCATGCTCCCGACGAACATCCCGGCGGCGTCTTCCGTCGAGAACTCCTCGGGCTTGAAGCCGTTCTCCTGGAACGCCTGGTGGAACTCCATTTCGTTGCTATCCCGGACTTCCCGGATGTAGCGGTTGATTCCGTTTGTAAAGGCCTGCAAAACCTCCCGCTGGTCGGCTTTCAGCTGGTCCTGTGCCTGCGCGTCCAGCGACGGCTCCCCAGCCGTGTTGCGACGGGCCGCCTTGTCGAAGGAGACCCAGTCGTTGTCGCCCTCGCCCGCGCCGATGGCTGCGGCGACGGTGCCGTGGTAGTAGCGCTTGTACAGTTCCAACTGGTAAAGCCGGTCTTCGGCCGTCGCGTAGCCGTAGCCGTAGAACACGGGAGCGCGGCTGTCGGCCTCCCGCGCGTAGATGTGCGGGACGCCGTACTCGTCGCGTTTAATTGTGACTGTGGCCTCTTCGCCGTCGGTCTGTGCGTACGCGAGTTCTGTCTGTGTGACGGCACCGATACCCGCTGCACCGGCGACCACTGTGCCCGCTTTCAGAACATCACGTCGTGATACGTCTTGCCAGCTGCGCTGGGCGTTGTTTGACATGTGTTCGCATTATTTATATGTACATAATAAATTTTTGGGCAAAATAATCGCATGATTCTAATGAGAAAATCGGAGCGACAATGCGACTGACACACGGTCGAGCTGGTCGAAATCGCGGTCGGGCCGGGCCTGTTTCTCACTGTGTGTCGTCACATAGTTTATTTCGTCGCTGAGCCGGTCCATCCGTTCGACCGCCTTGTCGATGAGGCTAGTCACCGAGGGGATGATCTCGACAACGGCGACCACGTCACCCTGTCTGTCCCGGATCGGAACTGCCAACGCCAGCGAGTGGAACAGGTCGGCGTCGGTTGCCGTCCAGATATCCGTCTTGGGGACTGGCTTCCTCTCTTGGAGGACGGTTTCGGCCAGGGTCTGGTCCTTCCTTCGGTCTCGAACACCTCATAGGCGTTCCGTCCGACGATTTCGTCTTCGTTGTAGTGCAGTAGGTTGATTATGTCGCTCTTCTAAATCGTTATCCTGGCCTCGTGGTCGATGACGGACACCGGCTCGGGATCCCGCTGGAGAAGCGTCGTAAACACCCATTTCCAGAACGCGTCGAGATTTATCGCGTCGCTACTCTCCGCCTCGGGTTCGATGGTCGCCGCTATCTGTAAAAATCCTAACTGTATTGAGACACGATGGGTGCTTGTCGCCTACTTAGTTGTCACGATGCACGCATTCCGCTGCCAGAAAATAGGCGCTCGTCCCTGACTACTCCGAGTCACGGCCTGTCGCGACCGATCATCCAGTCTTGTAGACGCCGCGGGCATCAGCGACCCGTGCGCCGTCGGCCGCGTACACTTCCACGTCAACGACGCCGACATCGCCCCCAAGTCGGCGGACATCTGCCTCAGCGCGGAGGTCCCCGGTGCCGGCTTCGAGGTAGTCGATACGCATATCGATGGTCGGGACCGGCTGATCGACTTTCGAAACGAGCGCAGCTCCGCCGACGGTGTCTGCGAGAGTGAACGTGACGCCACCGTGCGCCATTACTCTGTCTTCGTTCCAAGAGAGTTCCTCGCGCATCTCGATTCTGCCTTCGGCGTGTCCGTCGTCGATGGCAGTCAGTTCTAGACCGAGTAGCTTCGCAAACGGCATGTTCTCGAAGAACGTCTCGACATCCATGTTCAGCTCGTTCAATTCTCAGCCGGACGAATAAACATTGCTGCGAAGCGATACCAACCATACGACAGCGCGTTCCGGCACTGCAACGGGAATCGTAAACGGAATGAGGCTCCATCGACGAGTCGAACTCACCGAAAGCGGTCTTGGAAGCGTGGATGGCGAACGTCGCGTTTTTCAGGGAACCGACGGCTGGTAGCGGTTAGCCTAGCTGCGTCAGTGGTCGATGCGAGTAATCTCTTCGACGGGCCACTCGCTGAGGATTTCGACGCCGTTCTCTCGGACGACGACCATCTCCTCGACCCGGACACCCTGGCGCTCGGCGGGCTGCATGGTTTCGACGGCCATCGTCATTCCCTCCTCGATTTCGATGGGGTGGTCCGGCGAGATACCGCGCCAGATGAGCGGCGTCTCGTAGAGCTGGAGGCCGAGGCCGTGCGCCCAGTGGTTGGTCGTCATCTGCCAGAAGTCGTCGGCGCCGTACCAGTCCATATGTTCGCCCGCTTCGTCCGGGAAGCCCTTGCAGATCTCGTCGGTGGTCGCGCCCGGCTCGATTCGTTCGAGTACGTCGTAGAGGTCGTCCCGAGCCTTCTCGTACGCGTCCTTCTGGGGCTGGGTGGGCTCTCCGACGGAGAACGTCCGATAGTAGCAGGAGCGGTAGCCGAGGTAGCCGATGTTGTAGAAGTCAGCGTAGACGAGGTCGTTTGGACGAATGGCACGGTCGGTAGTGTTGGCTTGGTGTTTGGGCCAAGTGTTCGGACCGGAGGTGACGTAACCGCCCTGAGCCATCGCGCCGTGGCGCCAGAGTTCACCGACGGCCTCACCCCACACTTCCGACTCGCGCATTCCTGGCTTGGCGGTCTCGGTGATCTTCTGGAAGCCGGCTTCACAGATGGCCGCGACCTGTCGCAGGCACTCGACTTCATCACGAGTCTTGACCTTCCGGGCGTCGAGCATGATGTCTGTTGCGGCGCTGGTGTCGACGTCGACGCCGCGGTCCTCGAACTTTTCAATAAGAGCGGCGTTACCGACGTCGATGCCCATCGGCTCGCGGGCGACACCGTACTCCTCCATCGCAGTGTAGACGGTCTCGGCCATCTTGTCCTTGAGCCAGTCTCGCGCCGACTGGCGTGTGGATGCTCGCGGAACGTTCCCCAGACCGGGACAAGCGTAGCGAATATCGTCCAGCCACGGACAGTTGAACCGCTGGTTCGAGGCGTGGTCGGCCGTGTCCCAGTGAACGACGTCGCCGTCTTCGGTCAGGAGGGTGTAGTGGTCGGCACCGCTACCCCCGGTCATCGCGAGCCCGGTCACGTAACGGACGTTCGGGTCGTTGATTAGCAACATCGATCCCAGTTCCGAGTCCTGTAGTCGTTCCAGTGCCTTCTCTTTGCGCTCGCGTCGCATCCGCTGGACGTCGATCCGTTCCTCCCAATCGACGGCCATGGTGCCGCGCGTGCCTTCCATGTAGTCGCGTTCGTACATCATAGATCGATACACAGAGGTCCGTAATCAAGCTCCGGATCCCCTACACCATCTGTTAACTGACACACTCTCCTGCACAGACGCATCGTAAACGAGACGGACGTACAAGCGGTCGCGGATCGACGCCGGCGGAACGGGCCGACGATCGCGTCACCGGGAGTACCGAGGCGGCTCGCAGCATAGCCACACGTACAGGGCGGTCAGGCGACAGTCCGCCAGTGAGTGTTCTTGACGGATCTCTCGTCGAAGGGTATACATTGGATTGCGAATCATCGTATGAACATGTCTAACCACCCGGCGGTCCGCGTCGACCACACCGGCATCGCAGTCGGTTCCATTGAAAACGCCGAAGCCGTCCTCCTTGCCTTTGGCTGTCGGAAGCTCATCGAGGAATCCGTCGAGGGGAGGTTCCGGTGGGCCCAGTACGACTTCGGTCGCGGGGCGTCTCGGCTCGAACTCATCGCACCCGAAGCCGAGGACACGTTCCTGACCAAGTACCTCGCTGAACACGGCCCGGGCCTGCACCACATTACGCTGGAGGTCGCCGATATCGACGCCGTCGCTGCAACGATCGAGACGGCCGGGCTGAATGTCGTCGAGTACCGTGAGTACGACGACTGGACGGAGGCGTTCGTCCCGCCGTCGAACCCGACCGGCGCGCTCTTCCAGCTGTTCGAGTATCACGACAGCTACGACACGGGACGTCCAGCGAAGGAGAAGCTCTACGTTGGCGGCGAGCGCCTTAGCGACAAATAGCGGGAGACCGTCGGAAGCGCGAGCTTAGACCGAGTCGAGACCATCTTCTTCGCGTAGCGTGTTTATATACGAGCGGAAGCCCGCTTCGAGGCCGTACTCGACCTCGTACCCGAAGTCTTCCTGTGCAGCGGTCATATCGAGGTTCTGCGTCCAGGGGAGTTCGCCCTCGTCGGATACCTCAAGCTCGGCGTCGGGGATGATTTGACGGACGGTGTCGGCGGCTTCCCGAATTGTCGCGAGGACGCCACGGACGTTGTAGACGCGCTGGCTGAGCGCGGATTCGTCGACGAAGGTTGCCTTGCGGAACGCCTGTGCGATGTCACGAGCGTGCTGCCAGTCGATAACCTGGTTGCCGTACTTGACGCTGAACGGCTCGCCGAGCGCGGGCTTCTCGATGATGTTGGCGAGAAACGCGGAACCGCCGGTCTCGCGGTACGGCCCGTACGCGACGGTTGGACGCAAGGCGACGTGGTCGACGTCGTAGTCCTCGTGGTAGACGCGGGCCTGATGTTCGTTGTACTCCTTAGTCGCGCCGTAGAGCGTGTCGGGATAGACCAGTTCGTCTTCGTTAACGTACTCCGCGTCGTAGTTGTGCGGGGGAGCATACACCGCGGCGCTGGACGCCCAGGTGACCCGTTCGACTTGGTCGTCAAGCGTCCGCGCAGCCTCGAAAACGGCGTTCGTCCCCTGAATATTCACGTCGAGTGCCGCACGCGGGTTATCGCGTGCGCTGTTCGTAAGCAGGGCCGCGAGGTGGACGATGTGAGTCGCGCCCGTCTGTTTGACCGCACGCACCACGTCGGTTGGCTCGGAGACGTCGCCGCGACGAATCTCCACGTCGCTGGCGACACCGAGCTTCGAGAGGATTCGGTCGTCCGTCGAAAGGTCATACGCGACGACCTCGTGACCCGCATCGACGAGATCCTCGACCACATACGAACCGAGGAAGCCGGTTCCGCCAGTAACGAGTACCGTATTGTCTGCCATCGTTGTATAAAAACCGCACACGGAGGGAAATGAAAAAGGTTGTTATCGGCTGGATTCGGCAACGGTCCACCCACTAGCAGCCGTTTGACCGACCCGTCGACACTGCGTGGAACTCAGCGGAATCCCGCATTCTCGGCGGACTCGTCGGCGTCTTCGGTATCGCATACAGTCACGACACCGTTGATGGCGGGACGCTTTGCATGTCCGGGCACGTCGGCTGGAATGAGGGGTTCGAAGTTACAGACGAGGATGCTCGTTCAGGCGAACAACGGGTTCGAGAACGTCAGGGTGCTGGTTGACGTCGTCAACGGATAACTCGGTAATGCTGGGGGATTGACTGCTCGCTTCCCCTACCTTCTCGCGAAGCCTGAAGCTCGTTCGAGGTCACGAAAGGGGTCGACGACGTGACGCCACCCTCCCGTCTGAGGCCGCTCGGCCATTGAGTCTCGCCCAGAAGGTACATTCGTCGAAATCAGAGTTGAACTCCCGGCCGATGGCTGACCGTTACTCGTGGAGACCACCGACGGACTCGTAGAACGAAGACTGTAGAGACTGGACCATCTCCTCGTCGCGGTCGATCCGCACGTCAATTACGAAGGGCACGTCGGCGTCAGTTCCCGCCGCGAGTGCGTCAGCTAATCCGTCGGGTGTAACGACCTGAGTCGCCCGTGCGCCGAAGGCCTCGGCAATCTTCGTGAAGTCGGTGTCGTGGAACTCGACGCCAGCGATGTCGTCATTCTCGTGTTGCATCTGACGGACCATCCCGAGACTGGTGTCGTTGAGCACGACAAGCGTGGGGGAGACGCCGTGGTCGACGGCGGTCTCGACGCTGGTCATCGTCATCGCGAAGCCGCCGTCACCCGCGACGCCGATGACGTCCTTGTCCGTCGTGATCGCGGCGGAGACCGCAGCAGGGGTTGCCCACCCCATCGCTCCGACGCCGCCACTACCGAAGTAGGTCCGCGTGGCCGGCGTTTGGAGGTAGTTCAGTAGCCAGAAGCGGTTGTTTCCGGAGTCTGCAGTCACGATGGTGTCCTTGTCGACGACGGCCTCTATCTCCTTGACCGCGCGCTGAGGCTTGATCGGTGACGCGCCGGATTCACAGCGGGGGTCGTAGAAGGACTCCCGTGCGCTCGCGGCGCGGTCGTGTGCCCACTCGTTACCAACGCCGTCGGGGAGCGTTTCGGCTACGTCGGCGAGGCTCTGTGCGGCGTCGCCGATAAGCGCTACGTCGGCAGGGTAGACCCACCCAGCGTTGCGCGTGTCGATGTCAGCATGGATGACGGTCTGCTCGTCGGGGCGGATGAAATCCGGCGCCTGCCAGTTGGTGTCCATCGGGTTCATCCGACAGCCCACGATGAGGAGCACGTCGGCCTCGCTGACAACCTGGTTAGCACCCTCGTGGCCGAACGACCCGATAACGCCCGCCGCTAGTTCGTGGGTTTCGGGGAACGTCGACTTCCCGAGATAGGAGGTGGCAACGGCAGCGTCAGCGGCTTCCGCGAGGGTCTGGAGTTCGTCGTAGGCCGCGGCGGCGTGGACTCCATTTCCTGAAATGATGACCGGCCGCTCGGCCTCGGCGAGTGCGTCGACGGCGGTCGCTACGTCCGCAATGTCGGGTCGGGATTTCCAGTTTTGGACTTGGTCGTGCCCGTCCCAGACGGGCGGCGTGGGGTCCTCCGGCATCTCCTCGGTGACGGCATCGCCGTCAAGGATGACGGCAGTCGGTCCCGGGCGTCCCGCGGTGGCGTGTTTGAACGCGAGCTGGAGACTGCGGACGGTTTCGGTCGGCGAGCGTGGGAACCAATGCTCTTTGGTGTACGCATCGAGCGCGGCGGGTAGGTCGATTCCGCCGTAATCTCCGCGGGATTGCTGGTAGGGCGCAAGCGTCGAGTACTCCCCACGCTCGCTCGCTTCGGTAATGGTGACCATCGGTGAGGAGGCGAGGTACCCCTCCATCTGCCCGACGGCACCGAGGCTACCGATCCAAGGGCCCTGCCCGGTGAGCACGCCCGGTTGGCCGGTCAAGCGACCACGCATCTCGGCCATGACGCTGGCCTCGCGTTCGTCTCGGGGGCGGACCATCGTGACATCGTAGTCGGGGACGTGGTCGAGAATCTCTATAACGCGGCCGCCGGGGTAGCCGAAGATGTACTCGACGCCCTGTTCTTCCAACTCCGCGACGAGGCGCTCGCCAACTTCAGTCATACCGTTCGTCCAGCTGCACTGTTTCTTCGACGATGAGACGAGGCCCAGCTCCGAGATTGATGAACTCCGCGGCGTCGCTTTGAACCGCTTCCCCGATGTCCGAGTCGAACGCCTCCCCCAAGGTGGCCATGTCGTCGAAGTACAGTTCGAGCACTCCGTCGAAGTCAGCGCTCTCGGGTCGGGTGGGGACCGACGTGACGTACCGTTTGAGTCCCGGCAGGTCCTTCGCGATCTCCGCGTGTTCGCCCTGCCAGCGTTCGGCGAACTCCTCGTGTGTGACTCCGTCCTTGCGGACGAGCAGGTCGACTATTTTTGGCATACGTTGTTGTCGTCTTATTCGTGTGACTTTTGTCTATCGGTTATTCGTTTTTCAATTGATCGGTGGTTTTGATGCCGAACCGTCCAAGTTTGTCTCGTGCGGCGTTCGGCTCTTTCGAACCAAACCTTTGTAAATAGCTCGTCCGTAGCTAGGTGTATGACAATGCCAAACAACACTAACAGGCCGGTCGAGACCGTTGAGCGCGCGATAGACATAATCGAGTATCTGAAGCAGAACGAGTCAGCGCCCGCCTCCGAGATCACCGAGCACCTCGGCTGTGCAAAGAGCACGGCACACAGGCACCTCAAGACCCTCGAAGCGAACAGCTTCCTTATCGAGAAAGGGGACGAGTACCGATTGGGGCTCCGGTTCCTCGACTACGGAACCGTCGCACGAGATAGGTACACGCTCTACCGAGAGGCGAAGCCGAAGGTCGACAGCTTGGCCGCCGAGACGGAGGAGAAAATCTGGTGTGCCGTCGAAGAACACGGTCGTAGCATCCACATTTACGGGGCGCAGGGAAAACGCTCGGTTCAGACGTACGCCCATGTCGGCCACCGGAACTACCTCCACCAGCACGCGGCGGGGAAAGCGATCCTAGCCAATCTTCCGGACGAAACCATCGAACAGGTCATCGACCGCTACGGACTCCCCGCACGAACACCGAACACGATCACTGACAGAGACGACCTCTGGGAGGAGATCGAGTCGATCCGAGATCGGGGCTACGCGTTCAATCTGGAGGAGTCCGTAGAGGGACTGCACGCACTTGGTGCGCCCATCACCGATCAGAACGACGATGCGATCGGTGCAATCAGTATTTCAGGTCCAGCGACGCGTCTCGAGGGTTCGTTGCTTCGGGACCAACTCCCGGGGCTCTTGCTCGGTACGGTCAACGAAATCACGATCAATCTGGCACACGTCTGATCCCTTCGTTCGATAGAAGTTGCCCCGCTGAATGGAGGATCTCGTGACTCCCCAAGAGATATACCGGGAGTAGAACAGGTCACGTAATCCTCAGCTCCCATCTAAGTGGAGATCCTCACGTCGAAGGCGTGAGGACGAAAGATCCAGTGTTAACAGCGAGTAGTTCGTGTTGTAGTTACGCACACGCTGTTCACTGTGGTTAAACAGTTAGTCGACCGCCGAACTGTCAAACTCGCTTCCGCGTAGTAGACACGCCCGCTGTCGCCTCGAAAACCGCATTAATACGAGGTTTTAGTCGTGGGAGAGACACAGTTCGAGACGTGAATCACGCACACTTTGTTCGAGTGACTCGAACAAGTGGGAACAGGCGGTAAGATCGGTAGCCGTAGAATACAGACTGACGAATTATTACAACTGTACTATTGTAATGGCATGCGCGCTCTGCGTTGGCGATCGCCGCTGAGAGGAAACGCTCACACTGTGTGACACGGTAACAGAATTTCAACACTCACGGACTGTTTCTGAGAGTGCGGTATATGCTGTGCTGAGAGCCTCAAAAACGAGATTCGATGTGAGTGAACCAGCTACGAGAACCCTTGACACAGATATGAGAGTGATTCTCAAGAAATATGCGTCTGAACGCTTCTCCGTGGCAAATAGCTCCCAGACGGTGAACAGAGCGTCGTAGATTCAGATTATCTAGACACCACTGTGTTCGATCTATCCGAACTGCTTTCGAGGCTCGTATGCCAGTTAAATCGGTGTTTCTAACCGGTTGAATAGAGTCTAACCGCAGAAACCGCTGTTCAATGACGTTGAATAGTTGTGTTAATACAGTACATATACCTATAATATCGGACTATTCGTTGGACCACTCGGGCTCGCGGTCCTCGAAGAACGCATCGATGCCTTCGTTTTTGTCGCCGGTGGCGAACAACTGCGCGAAGAGTTCTGCCTCGTATTCGATGCCCGCTCCGAGTTCCATCCGGGACGCAGCCTTGACGGATTTCTTCGCGAATTCGAGCGCAACAGTGCTCTTCTCGGCCATGGCAGCGGCGAGGTCGTACACTCGGTCGTCGAATTCATCGTCGCCGTAGACTTCGTCGACAAGGCCGATGTCGGCAGCCTCGTCGGCGTCGACGAGTTCGCCTGTGAGGATGAGTCGCATCGCGTGCCCTTCGCCGACTAGCCGGGGGAGCCGCTGCGTGCCACCGCCGCCGGGCATAATTCCGAGGTTGATCTCGGGCTGTCCGAGTTTGGCGGCTTCGTGAGCGATGCGGATGTCACACGCCTGAATCAGTTCACAGCCACCCCCGAGAGCGTGCCCGTTGATGCGTGCGATGACCGGCATCGGGCAGTCGTCGACGCACTCGTAGACCCGCGGTCGCTTG
>Ga0209945_1000970_pt1 | contig 10388 bp, 12 predicted proteins | sample SalPonR2_A_D2_MG_FD_185703 | JGI IMG/M metagenome (GOLD analysis project Ga0209945, IMG submission 185703) | Salt pond soil microbial communities from South San Francisco under conditions of wetland restoration - Salt Pond MetaG R2_A_D2_MG... ...
CTCGAAGCGAGCCTCGAGAAGGGGCCGCTCAACATCGACGGGATCTACGTGAAGACCACGATGGGTCCCGCGAAGGAGGTGCCCGTATGAGCTCGGTCCGTAAGACCGAGACGATCCCGCAGTGGAAACAGGACGAAGTCGACGAGCTCGTCGAGTTCATCGACTCGTTCAACTCCGTCGGGATCGTCGGCGTCGGCGGCATTCCGAGCCGACAGCTCCAGGCCATGCGCCGCGAGCTGCACGGCTCGGCCGACGTCCGCGTGAGCCGCAACACGCTCACCGTCCGCGCCCTCGAAGAGGTCGACGACGGTGTCGACGCGCTGACCCAGTACGTCTCGGGTCAGGTCGCGCTCATCGGCACGAACGACAACCCGTTCGGCCTCTACAAGCAGCTGGAAGCCTCGAAGACCCCCGCCCCGATCAACGCGGGCGAGGTCGCCCCCAACGACGTCGTCATCCCCGAGGGTGACACCGGCGTCGACCCGGGGCCGTTCGTCGGCGAGCTCCAGACGGTCGGCGCGGCCGCGCGCATCCAGGACGGCTCGATCATGGTCACCGAGGACTCCACGGTCCTCGAAGAGGGCGAGGTCGTCGACGACGACCTCGCGAACGTCCTGGTCGAACTCGGCATCGAGCCGAAGGAAGTCGGGCTGGACCTGAAGGGCGTCTACTCCGAGGGCGTCCTGTTCGAGCCGGACGAGCTCGCGATCGACGTCGACGAGTACGCCGCGGACATCCGGTCCGCCGCGGCCGCCGCGCGCAACCTCTCGATCAACGCCGAGTACCCGACGACCGCCACGGTCGGCAGCCTTCTCGCGAAGGGGGCCGGCGAGGCGAAGTCGGTCGGCTTGTTCGCGGAGATCGAGAGCCCGGACGTCGTGCCCGACCTCATCGGGAAGGCCGACGCCCAGCTGCGTGCGCTCGCGGCCCAGATCGACGACGAGGAGGCGCTTCCCGAGGAGCTGCAGGGGGTCGAGGCGGCCCCGGCTCCGGAGACGGACGACGCCGACGAGGAGGAACAGGCGGAGGAAGACGACGACACGGACGACGCTGAGACGGCCGACGACGACGCCGACGAGGACGACGGCGACGACGGCGGCGACGGTCTCGGCGCGATGTTCGGCTAACACTACGAGGACACACCAATGGAATACGTTTACGCTGCGCTCATCCTGAACGAGACTGGCGAAGAGATCAACGAGGACAACATCACCGGCGTGCTGGAAGCCGCCGGCGTCGACGTCGAGGAATCCCGCGTCAAGGCGCTCGTCGCCGCGCTGGAGGACGTCGACATCGAGGACGCCATCGAGACGGCCGCCGCGGCTCCCGCCGCCGGCGCCGCCGCTGGCTCCGCGGACGCCGACGCTGACGAGGCCGACGAGGCCGACGAGGCCGACGAGGCCGACGAGGCCGAGGAAGCCGCCGACGAAGCGGAAGAAGACGACGACGAGGACGGCGGCGAGGGCCTCGGCGAACTCTTCGGCTGACCTCGGACGCACGCCGCGGCCGACCGTCGCGCCGACCGCACCCATTTTTATGCCGACACCGCTATCCGGAGTGATAACGCCGGGCGCGTCTTTTTATACCGATCGACGGAACTGGAGGTAGCTAATGAAGATCGTCGACGGTGACATGGTCGAGTGCGACCGGTGCGAGTCGGTGTTCCCGATTGCCGACGTCTCGCTGCTCGAAAAGGAGACGAACAGGGATTACGAGCGGGCGCTGTGCGCGGAGTGTCTGGGCTTCGTCGGCGTCCCGAAGGGGTACACGCTGCGCCGCGACATCAGTCACCTCGCGGGGTGAGCCGCGGGCGGACGAGCCGCGAGGCGGGGAAGGCGTACCGCTCGCAGTCGGCCACCCCTCGTCCCGGACGGATCGCGTCGGCGTACACGGCCTCGACGACCGGCTCGTGGGCGCCGTACGCGGCGTTCGTGGCGTACTCGTCGACGAGTCGGCCCTCGTCGGTCCGGTAGGCGTCGGCCCGTTCGGTCGTGACCGAGACGACGACGACCCGCTCGTCGGTCTCGCGGTCGCGGACGACGTCGCCCGGTTCGAAGGAGTGACGCGCGCAGAGGTGCGACCCGTCCGCATCGATCGGGACGAACGTCTCCGCGCCGCAGACCGCGCAGACGCCGACGCGCTCGTCCGGGGCGGGGATCGACCCCGCGGTCACCTCCATGGCGACGCGCCGGAGGTGCTTACACCGGAACCCGCGGATCGCGTGGTCCGGGCAGGTGCAGGTGCCGGCGTCGAGCGCGACCACGTACGTCCCGCCGTCGGTCTCGACGACGTACCGTCGGTCGCGGAGCGGCCGCACCGTCATCTCCTCGGCGGCCGCGCGCGCCGACCGGCCGTCGACGTCGCGGTCGGCGTCGGCTTCTTCGGCCTCGCCGCCCGTCTCGGAGCGCCGGCCGTCGTCGCCGCCGCCGTCGCCGTCGGCCGAGAGGCGGCGCTCCGGAGACCGCCCCGGCGGCGCGGCTCGGGGGGCGTCCGGGTCGGCGGCTGTCGACGCGGGCGGGGTTCGGGGATTCTCCATGACTGACCGCGAGGGCGGCCCTCGCTTCGAGTGGAGATAGCCCCCGAAAACGGTTAAATTCGCCGTCAAAACCGGGCCATTGCGCCCGCGCTCGGAGTCGTCACCGCGCTCGGCCCGCCCTCATCGAAGTCCTTTTTTAGCGGCGACGGAAACTCGCGGGCATGGAAATCGACGCGGAGCTCCGTCGGCAGATCACGGTCTCGGTTCTCGCGGCCGCCGTCTTCATCGTCGGGCTGGTCGGGATCGGGGTCACGTTCGGCGGGTCGTCCCAGCTTCCGGAGTCCGGTGCGATCGCGCTCGTCGGACTGCTGGCCGGGTTCGTTCTGTTGATGGCGCTCGTCGGCGCGTATCTCATCCGCGCGGGCGACGAGTAGGCCGCCGACTCGCTCGGTTCTCCTCGCTACTCCGCCTCGCCCGCGTCCGCCGCACCGTCTCCTTCCTCCTCGACCGCCTCGCCCGCGTCCGTCGCACTGACCTCTTCCTCCTCGACCGCCTCGTCTCCGCCGACCTCCGCCTCGGGGTCGACGTCCTCGCGGTCCCGCCAGTCGGTGACCTCGTCGGCCGCCGCGACCCGCTTCTCGTAGTACGCGAGGGGGTCGACGGCCACCTGCATGTGGTCGTCCTCGTTGTGGCAGATCCCGTAGTTCGCCAGCGTCTCGCAGGTCGGCGGCGGGTACTGCGTCCCGCGATCGTCTTTTAAGTACTCCGTCTGGTAGCGGATCCCTTCGGCGTCGAGGCTCGTGTCGGCGCAGAACGCCACCACCTCGTCCGGCGTCATCCCGATCCCGACGAGGAACGCCATCAGCGCGAACGACTCCGGCGGCGTGAGGTCGACGTCGCGCTCGGCCTTCTCGATCAGGTTCGTCATGCACGGCGGGAACAGCTCGGGGGCGACGACGTCGGCGGGGCCCGCGTAGCTCCGCTCGGAGAGCAGGCGCTTGAGGTCCGCGACGCCGTCCTCCAGCTCCGCGGCGATCCCCTCGCCGGCCGCCAGCTCGAACGGGAGCCCCTCGCGCACCCGCTCCTCGACCGCCGCCTCCAGCGCGTCCAACAGCTCACCGTCCGAAACGCGGACCGCTCCGTCGGCGAGCGCGCGGTTGACGAGCCGCCACGACGGCCCCCACGACGGCGACGTGAGCCGGAGGTACGGGCCGACGTCGACCCAGTAGTGAGCGGGGTTCCGGCCGGAGCCGGATCCGGCCCCCGAAGCCGGTCGCGGCGACTCCGGGCGCACCGCGTCGGCGAGGTCGAACTCGGCGAGCACGTCGTCAAGGGTGACGGTCGGCGCCGACACCGACCGGAGCTCGTCGTCGGCCGCGAGGTCCTCGCGGATCCGGGCGACCGCCGTCGCGGCCTCCGCGGCGGCGTACTTCTCGATGGCGGGCTCGGAGTCGAGCAGCGAGACGAGGATCCGCGCGATGGGGTACGAGAGCAGTTCGGCCTGCACGTCGTAGGCGGAGTCGCCGGGGAACGCCCCGCTCTCGGACTCGACCGTCCCGTCCATCAGGGCGCGCTCGACGCGTTCGCGCCCGCGTTCGACGGCGGGCGCGTCGGCCGCGACGAGCTCCGGGAGCGACACCGCGGCGTCGGCGACGGCCTCGCGGGCGGCCGCGAAGAACGGGTACTTGGCGTCGAGCGCGTCCATGTCCGACCCGAGGTAGCGACGGGCGTCGAATAAGCGGTGCGGTCCGCGGCCGCGCTACAGCTCCCCGCGCAGGTAGTGCCCGAGGTAGCCGCCGACCACGCCCGAGCCGAGCGTGTAGGCGGCGCCGAACCCGACCACGAGCAGCGCGAGGACGCCGAACTCGGTCGGCGCGCCGCCGAACCCGAGCAGGAAGAGCACGAAGGCGACGACCGCGACGAACGGCAGCGTCATGACGAGGCCGGCGACCGCACCCGTCTTGAGACCGTCGGCGGACGTGCCGCCGCAGAAGTACCCCGCGGCCGCGCCGCCGACGACGGTCGCGAAGGGGATGAACGACAGGACCGAGCCGGCGACTCCGCCCAGCACGCCGTAGATCAGTATCTCGGCCGCGGTCGCCGGCGCGTCGTCGCCGGGCGAGAGGAAGCCGTCCGAGTCGGCGTCCGAGACGGGGTCTGAGTCGGGGTCCGAGACGGGGTCTGAGTCGGCGGATCGAACCGCCCGGTCCGCGGGGGCTGACGGCTCGCTGTCGGTGGCGGCGTCGTCGGGGACCATCGTCGACTCACTCCTCGTCGGTGGGCGCCTCGTCGCCGTCGAGCTCCTCGACCGTCGCGCCCGGCGCGTTCGACTTCACGCTCGCTAACCCCTGCTTCGCCTTCTGCTTCGAGGCGTACCCCTGTCCGCCGTCGGCGATGACGTTCCCGTTGTCGTGGCGGAGCCGCCAGCGGTACTCGTCGGCCCTGTCGGTGAACAACTCGAAGGCGGCGTCGCTTCCCCCCTCCGCCGGCGGCTCCTCGTCGCGGTCCGCGTCCACCACGTGCGCGCCCGGCGCGTTCCGCCGGACGCTCTCGATCCCCGACTTCGCGTCCCGCTTGTCCGCGTACCCCTCGCCGCCGTCGGCGACGATGTTCCCGTTGTCGTGTACGAGCCGCCAGCGCCACTGGTCGGCGCTGTCGGCGTACAGCTCGAACGTCCCCTTGCTCGCGGCGGCGTCGGTCTCGACCGCGCCGTCCGCCTCGTCGAACTCCGTCGTCACATCGAACTGAACGACGCCGTCCCCGCGCTCCACCTCGACCGCTACCTCCGGCTCGGCGCCGGGGTCGACGGTCACCGTTCCGGCGTCGTCGACGGGGATCGGTTCGCCGCGACCGAGCGCCCGCGCGACGCGGCGGAAGTACGTCGCCAGCGCCTGCCGACTCCGCGTTCCCTTCGACTCGTGGACGGTTTCTTCGGGCATACGCCCCGTGTCACGGGGTATACACAAAACCCTATGCCCGCGACGCCGGGTGAGAACGGGGCGACCGTCCTCCGCGACGCCGGTTCGCCTCGCCCCGCGGAGGGAGTGTTCCCCCGCGGATCGACGACGGCGGGCTACTCCCGCTCGGCGATGATCGTCTCGCCCGCGCGCACCGCGTCCCCCTCGCGAACGAGGAGGTCGTCCTCGTCCACGTCGGCGGGGAGGACAACGTCGGCGCGCGAGCCGAACGAGACGTGACCGACGCGCTCGCCGCGGTCGACCGTATCGCCGGCCTCCACGGACGGGTGGATCCGCCGGGCGAACCAGCCGGCGATGACCAGCAGTTCGTACTCGCCGAAGTCGATCGCGACCTGCTCGTTGCGGTCGGACTCCTTGCTGAACGCGGGGCGGTTCGCGCCGGGTCGGTGTCGGACTTCCCTGACCTCGCCCGCCGTCGGCGCGCGGTTGACGTGCACGTCGGTGACGTTCATGAAGACGCCCACGCGCAGTCGGCTCCCCTCCTCGCGCACGACCGACACGGTGCCGTCGGCCGGCGAAAGGACGACCCCGTCGGCGTCCGGCGGCTCCCGGTCGGGGTCCCGGTGGAACCAGAGGACGCCGAACGCGAGCGCGAGGAGGCCGACGCCGACCGGCGGGAGGAGCGGGAGGGCCGCGGCCCCGAGGAGGGCGGGCACGAGCGCGAGCCGCCACGCCTCGTCGACGACGGGGAACGGGAGGACCCGCGCGAGCGGCGGATTCCGACTCATCGTCAGGCCTCCACCGGTTCGCGGAGATCTGGTCGAAGCGCGGTGCGGCCGGCCGCCCACGCGGCGAGCAGGTGCGTGAGGTGGATCCGGTCGTCGAGGCCGTCGGTGAGGTCGAGGTCGGCCTCGCCGGCGAGGACGTGGAGCCGCGCGAGGTCGTCGCCGCCGTACTCGGAGCCGGCGCGAGCGACCCGCAGGACCTCCCGGAGGAGCTCCCCGCCGTCGTACCCGCCGTCGTCGAGGAGGTCGTCGAGGGTCGACCGCGCGTCCTTCAGGTCGCCGGCGCGGGCGTCGGCGAGCGCCTCGCGGATCTCGTCGTCGTCGCCCACCTCGCCGAGCGTCTCGTAGGCGGTCGACATGGTGATCTCCCCGCCCTCGACCGCGGTCGCCTGCGCGGAGAGGATCGCCTCGCGGAGGTCACCGCCGGCCGCGCTGGCGACGAACTCCAGCCCGTCACCGTCGTAGTCGACGCCCTCGCGCTCGCAGATCGTCTCCAACACGTCGATCGTCTCGTCGGTCGTCGGCGCGCGCACCCGCACCGGGAAGCAGCGCGACCGGATCGGCGCGATGAGCTTCGACGGCTGTCGGGTGGCGATCACGAACTGCGTCGTGCGGTGGTGCTGTTCCATCACGCGGCGGAGCGCCTGCTGGAAGTCCTCCCGGATCGACTCGGCGTTGTCGAGGAGGACCGTCTTGTACTCGCCGGACATCGGCGCGTACGACGCCGACTCCTTCAGCACGCGGTTGATCATGTCGCGCTTCGCCATCCGGCTCCGCCCCTGCAGGAACCCCTCGAATCGGGGGTCGGTCCGGATCTCCTTTTTCGTCCGCCCGAAGAAGTCGGCGACGTTGATCTCGATCAGGTCGCTCTCGGGGTTCGCGTGGGCAGCCCGGGTCAGCGCCCGGGTCGCCGCCGTCTTCCCGACCCCCGGCGGTCCCTGCACGACGAGGTTCATCGGCTCGTCGACGGCGCGCTCCAACCGCTCTCGGGCCTCGTCCTGTCGGATCTCGTCGAGCGCGGGAGCGTGCGCGTCGATCCACAGCGGTCCGTCCATATCCCGTTAGTGCGGGACGAACGCTCAAGAATCGGTCGGTCGCTCATTGCGATCACCGCCGTCCGACGCGACTCCGACCGGAGCCGTCGAGTCACCCCGGCGGCGCGCGCTCCCGTTTTCGGCCGCGGAGAACCCGCGTACGGCGCTCTACGTCGTGCTGAGATTTTTAATAATCTTTTGAGTAAATAAACATCAATCGTTAAGTATCGGGCACGCAAATCTGCGAACACATGTCACGTGACAATAGCGCAGACTCCGAGAACCGACTCACCCGCCGCCACTACGTGGCCGGCGCCGGAACGCTCGCCACCGCGGGGATCGCCGGCTGTTCGGGCGGCGGCGACGGGTCGGACGGTTCCGATGGATCTGACGGCTCCGACGGCTCCGACGGTTCGGACGGTTCCGACGGGAGCGACGGCGGCGACTCGTCCGCCGAACTGGAGATCGTTCACTGGTGGACCGCCGGCGGCGAGCAGGACGCCTATCAGGCCCTGCTCGACGGCTTCCGAGAGGAACACCCGGACGTCGAAATCGTCGACAACCCGGCGCCCGGCGGCGCCGGCTCCGCGATCGACACCGTGATCCAGAACCGCGTCATCGACGGCAACCCGCCGAGCACGTTCCAGATCTGGCCCGGACAGGCCCTCACCCCGTACACGGACGAGGGGCTCCTCCAGGACATCGGCGACTCCGTCTGGGACGAGGAGATGCGCAGCGCCTACCTCGACGGCGTCCGCGACCTCGCTCAGCCCGCGGGGAACCTCGTCGCCGTGCCGATCAACATCCACCGCCTGAACAACCTGTTCTACAACGTCTCCGTCGTCGAGGACGCCGGCGTCGACCCGAGCAGCATCGACGGCCCGCAGGGCCTCCTCGACGCCATGGAGACCGTCGCGGCCGAGACCGACGCCACCCCGATGGCCCACCAGACGCAGGCCCCGTGGTCGTCGCTCCAGATGTGGGAGAGCATCTTCATCGGCCAGCAGGGCGCCGACGACTACCAGAGCCTCATCGGCGGCGACGTCGAATCGCTCGAGAGCGAGGTGCGCAACTCCCTCGAGACGCTCGCGGCGTACGCCGACTACTACCCCGAGGACGCCGGGTCCATCTCGTGGGACCAGGGGAACAACCAGGTCATCGAGGGCGACGCCGCCTTCCTCCACCAGGGCGACTGGGCGGCCGGCCAGTACGGCTCCGCCGACGGCTTCGAGTTCGAGAGCGACTGGGACATGGTGCCGTTCCCGGGCACCTCGGGCGTCTACCAGTCCGTCATCGACTCGTTCGTCTTCCCGACGAACAACCCGTCGCCGGAGGCGACCGAGAAGTTCCTCAACTACGCCGGCACCGTCGACGCGCAGGAGCGCTTCAACCCGATCAAGGGCTCGATTCCGCCGCGGACCGACGTGCCGATGGACGAGTTCGGCGACTTCCTCAGCCGGCAGTTCGAGGACTTCCAGAACTCGAACACCCAGCCGCCGGCCATCGCGCACGGGACGGCGGTCGCGCCGGCCATTCAGTCCTCGCTCTCCGAGGTCTTCGCGAACTTCAACGGTAGCCTCGACGTCGACTCGGCGTACGAGGGTATCCGCGACGCGTTCTGATCTCCGATGTCCTCACGGATTTTTGCAGCACTGACGCGCGACACCGGCGGGTCGGACTCCACCGAGAGCGACGCGGCCGCCGAGGGCGACGCGGCTCGGTCGCCCGCTCGGACCGACGGCGGCGCCGTCGCCGACGGGCCCGGAGACGCCGCCGCGTCGACGGACGCGCCCAGCGAGTCGCTCCGCTCGCGGTTCCGCCGGAGCCGGTTCCTCGAGTCGCTCCCCTTCTGGGGGCCGCCGGGACTCCTCGTGTTGTTCTTCGTCTACGGCGCCATCGGCTGGAACTTCGTCATCTCGCTGACCGGCTGGGAGGGGCTCGGCTCGCCGGACTACTCCTCGCTGTCGACGGAGATGTACACGCGGCTCCTCACGGACGCGTCGTTCCACGCCGCGTTCCGGAACACGCTGGTGCTGCTGCTCGCGTTCACCGTCCTCTCGCTCGTCGTCGGCCTGCTGGTCGCGATCCTCGTCGACCAGAAGATCCGGCTCGAAAACACGCTTCGAACGATCTACCTGCTCCCGATGAGCCTCTCGTTCGTCGTCACGGCCATCTTCTGGTCGTGGATGTACAACCCGCGGATCGGCCTCGTCAACGAGGTGCTCCGCGGCGTCGGGCTGGAGTCGCTCACGCAGGCGTGGCTCTCCGACCCGCAGTTCAAGCTGGCGGCGATCATCTTCGCGCTGATGTGGCAGTTCTCCGGCTACTGCATGGTCGTCTACCTCGCCGGGCTGCGCGCCATTCCGGACGCGCAGTACGAGGCGGCGCGCATCGACGGCGCGTCGACGGTCCGCCTCTACTGGCGCGTGATCGTCCCGCAGCTACGGGCGTCGACGATGTCGGCGACGGTCGTGCTCGTCGTGTTCGCGCTGAAGGCGTTCGACTTCCTGTTCGTGCTGTTCGGCGTCAACCCCGGGCAGTCGGCGGACATCCTCTCCGTGATGATGTACCGCGTCGCCTTCGACCGCATCCAGTGGGCGTACGGCTCCGCCGTCGCGATGGTGCTGTTCGCCATGGCGCTCGGCGTGATCGGGCCGTACCTGTTCGTCCAGTACCGGCGGGGTGAGCTGTGAGCGCCGACGCGGGCGGTTCGCTCGACCTCGACGCCTCCCGGATCGCGCTGTACGCGGTCCTGCTGGCGATGGTCGCGTTCTACCTCGCGCCGCTGGAGTCCGGCTTCATGACCGCGTTCAAGACCCCGGACGGCTTCCGGTCCACGACGCCGTTCGCGCTCCCCCCGCTCGGCGAGTTCACCCTCTCGGCGTGGGGGACGGCGTTCGACCGGCTCTCCGCGGGGCTCCTCAACAGCGCGACGATGGCGGTGCCGGCGACGGTGCTGTCCGCGCTGTTCGGCTCGCTCGCGGCGTACGGGCTGACGAACCTCAGCTGGCGCGGTCAGGTCGGCGTCCTGATGCTGTTCGTCGCCGGCGTGTTCATCCCGTACCAGGCCGTGCTCGTGCCGCTGACGCAGTTCTGGTCGTTCGTCGACATCGGCGGCCGGGTCCCGCTCGGGCTCGTCGCGGACAACGAGGGACTGATCAACCTCGGGATCACC
>Ga0209945_1000972_pt1 | contig 10372 bp, 12 predicted proteins | sample SalPonR2_A_D2_MG_FD_185703 | JGI IMG/M metagenome (GOLD analysis project Ga0209945, IMG submission 185703) | Salt pond soil microbial communities from South San Francisco under conditions of wetland restoration - Salt Pond MetaG R2_A_D2_MG... ...
CGAGGACCGCGACGGTCTAAAGGGCGACGCCCAGCCTGACGCTTGCGTCGGGGGCGGCGACGGCGTTGGCGGCGGGACCCACGCCGGCGGCGGTGTCCCGCAACACATCGCTCATGCGGGTGGGAGTTTTGGGAGCCCCGACATCGGTTTGAGCCGCTCGACGTCGTGGTCGCCGCGGGGCTCGTCGGCCTGCGTGAACGTCCCGCGGTAGCTGAGGATATGGCCCACCAGCGGGTTCTCGACGGTCGCGAGTACGTGGTAGCGCTCGTCGGCCTCGTCGTAGCGGTCCCGCACTTCGACGCCTGCAGCCATCGGACCAGGCAAGGGGACGTAGCGGCCCGTCCAGTGGCTCCACTGCCGCCCGGCCTCGACCACGAGCGCGCCGTCCTCGACGCGGGGGTGGAGTTCGGTCGCGACGAGCCCGCCCCGACCTAGGTAGTCCAGCAGCCGCTCGTTTGCGGCGTCCCACACGGTCACCGAGTCGAACCGGCGGCGAGTGCCGTCGAAGTTGAACACTCGTCGGGTCGTCATCGCCTCGTGCCCGTCGAGTTCGTAGCCGACGGTCATCACGGCAAAGCGGACGTCGTCACCGGTCTCGGGAAAGAGCATGTCCCGCTCCGTCATCGCGTACAGGGCTGGAAAGACGTAGTCGCCCCGGGAGATGTCCATCCGGCCCCGGCCCACGGTGACGCCGTCCGCTGGCCCGAGACTGTAGCGGTCCCGGACGTTGGGATGGAGGTCCGCGGCCGCCGCGCCGAGCGCCCGCTCGTAGACGCCCGTCACGCCGGACACCGCTGGCGTTGGACGGGAGTCGTCGGGGCTGTGCGACGCGAGCTGGAGTGGGCCGACGCCGTCATACTGTCTCGAGTTCGGTCGGGTAGCGAATAAGAATTTCCTGAGACGGTGTCACAGGCCGACGGCGACAGGCCGCTGCGAGCGGCAGTTCAGTGCCCGGCCAGGTGTTGGCCTCGCCCGCCGACCTTACTCCTCCGAGCGGAGCTTCCGGTAGAGATACGCGGCACCGAGACCGCCGGCGACCAGCGCCAGCGACTTGGCGGCCTTCGACGCCCCTCGTCGGATCGCCCCGCCGACAGACGAGGCGCCGCCGTCGATGTGGGCCAGGATGTCGTCGGTGTCGTTGGGCACCGGCTCGGGTGCGGCACCCGCCTCGGCGGCCGCGTCGGGGTCCTTGAGCAGGTGGCCCGTCGTCAGACAGACCACGGACTCGTCGTCCTCGACGACGCCCTCCTCCCGGAGTTTGTGCAGGCCCGCGACTGAGGCCGCCGAGGCCGGTTCGACACCCACGCCCTCACCGGCGAGAGCGCGCTGGGCCTCGGTGATCTCCTCGTCGGAGACGGCGACGGCGGTGCCGCCGGTCTCGCGGATGCCCGGCAGCGCCTTCGGGGCGTTGACCGGGTTGCCGATGCGGATCGCGGTCGCGCGGGTCTCGACGTTTTCCCAGCGGTTGGTCTCGTCGAGGCCCTCGCGGATGGCCTCGACCATCGGCGCGGCGCCGGCCGCCTGTGCGCCGGTGAGTTTCGGCACCTGCGCTTCGGTGATCGCGCCCGATTTGACGAGTTCGCGGAAACACTTGTACAGCGCCGCCGTGTTGCCGGCGTTGCCCACAGGGAGGATGATCCGGTCGGGGTACTCGCCGTAGTCCTCGTAGTGTTCCTCCATGATTTCGAGGCCGATGGTCTTCTGGCCCTCCAGGCGGAACGGGTTCAGCGAGTTCAGGAGGTACGCCTCGCCCCGGGCCGCGAGGTCCTGTACGCGGTCGAGACACTGATCGAAGTTCCCGTCGACTTCGAGGATGCGGGCCTGGTGGAGCGCGGCCTGCGCGATCTTCCCGGCGGCGACCTTCCCCGCCGGCAAGAGCACGAGCGTCTCCAGTCCGGCGCGGGCGCCGTAGGCTGCGAGCGCCGCCGACGTGTTCCCCGTCGAGGCACACGCCAGGCGGTCGACGCCGACCTCCTGGGCGACCCGGACGCCGACGGTCATCCCGCGGTCCTTGAACGAGCCCGTCGGGTTCATGCCCTCGTGTTTCACGCGCAGGTTCTCGACGCCGGCGGCCTCCTCGATGCGGGGCACCTCGTGCAGCGGCGTGTTCCCCTCCGGGAGGGTGACGCCTACGTCGAAAGGCAGGGCGGCGTGGTAGCGCCAGACGCCCGACCCCTCGCCGTCGAAGTCCTCGAACGTGGGCAGGTCGGCGTAGCGCACCTCCAGCAGTCCGTCACAGTCGTCACAGGTGTAGCGGATGTCGTCGAACGGGGCGAACGTCTCCCCGCAGTCGATACAGAACAGCCAGATGCCGTCATCGGCCTCCGAGGGTACGTCGTCGGTGAGTTGCAGATCGGCCATTATCGATGGGATGGCCCCATCCGGCAAAAGTCGGACGGTTACGGGCTATGAGTAGGGGTATGGACCGCCGACAGAGAGAGTGTGATGTGAGAGTGTGTCGACTCGCCCCTGACGACCGGAAAGCCACGGCGCTCTCGACGTTGGCTCGCGGGCCACGGGCCCGCTCGCCAAGCAGTCGTCTTATGCGAACGTGTCTGGGACGGGTGAGGCTACCATGCTGGCGAACGCTGTATTCAGTACAGTTTTTTGTCAGCTACAGAGGGTTTCAGCAGGGCTAACGGGCCTTATCAGGTGCCGTCGACAGTTTTCCTGCCGTCGAAGGAATCGATGCTGTCGTGGACCGCTGTGGCCCACTCGTCCAGGGCCTCGTGCATCAGTTCGCGGGCCTCCGAAAGCGGCGTCGCGGTGTACTGATAGACGTGGCCGCCGCCGTCGAGCAGCCGGCGCTCGCGTCGGGCCAGTCCCTTCTCACGCAGCGTCGACAGCGAGCGGTTGACGTTCGAGCGGTCCCGCTCCAGCGCGGTCGCCAGCTCCTCGACGGTGCTGCCCGGCGTGTCGAGCAGCGTCCGGTAGGTCCGGACCTCGTGGGACTGGACGCCAAAGACACAGGCCATCACCTCAGCGAGGTCCGGGTCGTCAGTGGCCATCATGTCGCGAAACTGTTCCGGCGAGGGGTCGAGACTCATGTACGGCCGGGTAGACACGCCGGGCGCATAAACGGGGTCGTTACCTCGGACTCACCCGCCCCGACCGGTCACTCCTGGCCGTACCCCTGGCGCTTCAGGCAGCCGCGCATCTCCTCGCGGGAGTCGTGTTTGTGGAGTCGGGTGGGCGTATCGCAGTACCACACTCCGTCGTAACGCAGCGTCACCTCGTGGGACGAGCCCAGAAACTCCGTTCGGACGACGACGCGTCGGCCCGCTTCCAGCGCGTCCAGCAGCTCCTCGATGTCGGCCTCTCCGGCGTCGACGACGAGTGGCTCCATCGTCTGTCAGTACCGGAGCCAGGAACTTATACTGCCGGCCGTCCGTTCGGACTGTGCCGACCTGTCACAGACGTAGCCGAAAGGGTAGCGTTTCGGGTGGAACTCCCGTGAGAACAGTTCTCGCACGGAGTAGAAAGGGTAGCGTTTCGAGTGGAAATGGCGGACCCAACGGCGGGACGAGAGGAGTTTCGGGCGAGAACTGTTGGCAAACGTATCGAAAAGGGCAGTGTTTCGGGTGGAACCTCGGGCCGACATAAGTTTCATACCCGTCTCGGTCGGGGGTTCTCGTATGGCAGAGAAAACTGTGCTCGTGACTGGAGCGAGTTCGGGTATCGGCGCGGCGACGGTGAGGCGGGTCGCCGTCGACGGGGCCGACGTGGCGCTGCTGGCGCGACGCGAGGACCGGCTGCGGGAGCTGGCCGACGAGGTGGCCACCGACCACGGCGTCGAGACCCACGTCGTCCCGGCGGACGTACGCGACAGCGCCGAGGTGGCGGCCGCAGTCGAGTCCACAGTCGAGACGCTCGGCCCCCTCACCGGCGTCGTCGTCAACGCCGGGCTCGCCCGCGGGAGCGACATCGAGTCGATGACCGACGAGGAGTTCCTGACGATGCAGGGCGTCAACACCGCGGGGGCGTTCTACACCGCCCGCGAGTCGCTGTCCGCGCTCCGCGAAACCGCTGGAAACATCGTCTTCATCGGGAGCTTCGCCGGCAAGTACCCCAGACCGTTCAACCCGGTGTACGCCGCGACGAAGTGGTGGGTCCGCGGGTTCGCGATGAGTCTGGCCGCACAGGTCGGTGACGACGACATCGGCGTCACCGTCGTCAACCCATCGGAGGTCCGCACGGAGTTCGAGAGCGCCGACGGCACCCCCTTCGCGGAGGTGTTCGAGGGCGGTGAGGTGACCGAACCCGAGGAGGTGGCCGACGCCGTCGCGTTCGCACTCTCCCAGGAGCCCCCGACGACGGTCAACGAACTCGACGTCTATCGGCGGGACAAGTTCGGGCACTTCTGAGGCCGGGTCCGCCGCCGAATCGCGGTACAGACGCGAGCGGGGCCCGACGTCACGATTCGCCGCCACCCAGTGCGGCTTCGAAACACAGCGGACAGAGCGAGACGAACCCGGGAAGGCGCTGCACTTCTCGGTACGCTTTGCCACAGTCCTCGCAGTACGTCGGCGCCCCGTCGGGGAGCGAGTTCCGCCCACTCATCTGGCAGCCCCTCCGGTCTGCCCGTCGACCGACGTGGCAAGCGCGACATCCCGCCGCGGTCGTCTCTCAGACCGTGATCGTCCACGCACAGGACGTTGCCACGTGTTCCGCGTGTGATTGCAGTTTGTGATACATTGTGTAACGCGCAATTCGCTCATCGATACCACATGTATGTAACGGGTAATAAGAACACCCCCCAGACACATCGTTTGAGATATGTTATTTTTCGCCCGAACGCGGTGTCTCCGAACAGGACGGTGTTTCTGCTGGCTCCACGGAGCGTTCGTCGCCGCTTCGTTGCGAGAGCCGTTCGGTTCCTCGCTACTGCTCTGACAACCAGGCTAGCAAGCCCTTCTGTGCGTGCAGGCGGTTCTCGGCCTGGTCCCAGACGACGGCGTTGTCCGACTCGATGGCGTCGTCGGTGACCTCTTCGCCCCGGTGGGCCGGCAGACAGTGCATCAGCGTGCGGTCGCCGAGCAAGTCAGTCGTCACCTGGAAGCCGTCGAACTCGGCGAGTTTCTCCTCGCGTTCGTCCTCCTCGCCCATGCTGACGAAGACGTCCGTATACACCACGTCGGCCCCGGACACCGCGGTGTCGGGGTCGTGGGTGGTCTCCGGCGCGCTGCCGAGGTCGTCGGCCCGGGCCAGCACGTCGTCGTCGACCTCGTAGCCGGCGGGCGTGGCGACAGTGAGGTCGAGACCGACCATCGCCGCACCCAACACGAACGACTGGCAGACGTTGTTGCCGTCACCGACCCACGCCACCGAGACGCCGTCGAAGCCGTCGAAGCGCTCTCGCACCGTCAGCAGGTCCGCGAGCGTCTGGCAGGGGTGTGCGTCGTCTGTCAGGGCGTTGATCACGGGCACGTCGCTGTACTCGGCCAGCCCCTCGACGTCCTCGTGGTCGTAGACGCGGGCCATGACGAAATCGACGTACCGAGCGAGCGCGCGGGCGGTGTCCTTGACCGGTTCACCGTGGCCAAGGTGGATGTCGTCGGGCCCGAGGAAGATGGCGTGGCCGCCCAGTTGTGTCATCCCCGTCTCGAAGGAGACCCGCGTCCGGGTCGAGGGTTTCTCGAATATCATCCCGAGCGTCTGCTGGTCGAGCAGGTCGCTCGCCTCGTCGGGCTGGGCCTTGATAGCGGCGGCGCGGTCCAGCACGGCGGTCAGTTCGTCGGTCGTGAGGTCGTCGACGTCGAGTAGGTGCATGGTTACAGCAGGCGTTCGGTCACGTCCGTCAGGACGCCCACGGCGCGGTCGTACTCCGCGAGGTGGATGTGTTCGTTCGGCGCGTGGTCGAGGTCGGAGTCGCCGGGCCCGTAGGTCGCCATCGGGCAGTCCCAGGCCCGCGCGTAGACGTTCATATCGCTGGTGCCGGTCTTCCGGAGCAGCGTCGGATCGCCACCGTGGTCCCGGATGGCCGTCCGGAACGCCCGGCCGACACTGGTCCGGGGGCTCTGCATGACCGGTTCGACCTTGTCGTCCCAGTTGACGGTGCCGTTGCCCAGATGGCCGTCGGCCATCTCGCGGATCTCGTCGGTGCTGTACTCCGGCGGCACCCGGAGCTGGACCTGCATGGTCGCCTCGACGGAGAGGCCGTCCTCGGAGATGCCACCGCGGAAGTCCACGGGCTTGCAGGTGACCCGCTCGAAGACGGGGTGCCACTCGTCCTTGGCGAACTCGTCCTCGACGGCGGCCCACCAGTCCATCGCGTCCTGAATGGCGTTGTTGCCCGGGCGCGAGGAGTGGCCGGACTCGCTGGTAGCGACGTAGGTGCCCCCGAGCAGGCCTCGATAACCCAGAGTGATCCCCTCCCAGCCGGACGGTTCGCCGTTGATGACGGCGTCGGGTTCGCTCTCGCGGTCCTCGACGAGATACCGGCCGCCAGTCGAGTCGACCTCCTCGCGGACGACGCCGACGAAGGAGGCCCCGGTTCGGACGGCGGCGACGGCCATCGCACAGAGCGGGCCCTTCGCGTCGACGGAGCCACGGCCCCACAGCACCTCGCCGTCGTCGGTTTTCTCGACGCGCACGGGGATGTCGCCGGGGACGGTGTCGATGTGGGAGGTGAGCAGGACGCCGTCGTCCGCAGGCGCGCGGACGTTCCCGACCTCGTCTATCCACACCTCGCGGTCGTGGGTCTCGAAGAACTCGGCGAGAGACGCCGCGGCCTCGCCCTCGTTCCGGGAGACCGACGGGATGCGGACCACGTCCTCCAGCAGTTCGCGGGCCTCACGGTCGGCCTCGCTGGCGACGGCCTCGCTCATCCAACGACCTCCGTCATGGCTTCGACGACCTCGTCTGCGTGTGACTTATCGATAGTCAGCGGCGGCAGGAGCCTGACGACGGTCCGGCCCGCCGGCAGCGCCAGGACGCCGTGGTTCAGCGCGAGTTGCTTGAGTGCCTTGTTCGCGCCCCGGCCCACTTCGATACCCATCATCAGACCGACGCCGCGGATGTCCCGGACCTCGTCGCCGATGGCGGCCTCCAGTTCCGTCTGGAGGTAGTCGCCCACGACGGAAGCGTTCCCGGGGAGGCTGTCCTCGATGATGGTCGAGACGGTCGCGCCCACGGCGGCCGAGATGACGGGGCCGCCCGAGAACGTCGAGGCGTGGGAGCCGTAGTTCTCGGCAATCCAGTCCTGACACAGCGTCGCCCCGACCGGGAGCCCGTTGCCAAGCCCCTTCGCGGCGGTTATCATGTCGGGGGCGACGGCCGCTCTCGTCGAGTTCCACAGCCCGCCGGTGCGACCCATCCCGGTCTGGACCTCGTCGAAGATGAGCGCCGCGCCCGCCTCTTCGGTTATCTCGCGGGCCGCGTGGAGATACTCCCGTTCGGCGGGGTTGATGCCGCCTTCGCCCTGGACGGGTTCGACGATGAACGCCGCGGTGTCCTCGTCGACGGCCTCGTCTAGCGCCTCGGCGTCGTCGTAGGGGATGAACTCGACGTCGCCCATAAGCGGCTCGTAGGGCTTCTTGTACTTGTTCTTCCAGGTGGTCGCGAGCGCCCCCATGGTGCGGCCGTGAAAGCCCTGCATCGTCGCGACGATCTTCGAGTTGCCCGTCGCCGAGCGGGCGAACTTCAGCGCCGCCTCGTTGGCCTCGGTGCCCGAGTTACAGAGCCACGTCTTCGTGATGGGGTCGGGCGCGGTGTCGGCGAGCAGTTCGTACAGGGCCGTCCGCTCGGCGTTGGGGTAGGAGGCCTGGACGTACGTTATTTTCTCCAGTTGCTCGGCGACCGCGGACTGGACGGCCTCGTGGCCGTGGCCAAGCGGGACACAGGCGTAGGAGGCGCCCATATCGAGATACTCGGTGCCGCTGTCGTCGTAAACGTAGGCGCCGTCGCCGCGCTCTATCTGGATCGGCTTCTCGTTGAAAACGAAGCCGCTCACAGCGTCTCACCCGTGCGTACTGCAACAGTCATTGTTGATCCGTTACGGCCTTGGCCTTGATATGTGTCCCGTCATCGTCCAGCGCCGACAGAATCGGCGCGTCGGCGTTGGCGTCAGCGACGACGACCTCGGGTGATCCACCCGAAAGGGCCTCCTCGGCGGCCATTATCTTCCGGCCCATGAACCCCTCGGCGGCGGCTTCGAGGGCGGCCCAGTCCTCGCTCGTCTCGACCGATTCGATGAGCGTCGACGGGTCGTCGGGGTCTTCGTAGACGCCGGAGACGTCGGTCAGCAAGACGAGCGTGGCGTCCAGTTCGGCGGCGATAGCCGCGGCCGAGCGGTCGGCGTCGGTGTTGACCGGGATGGTTTCGGCGTCGTCCTCACCAGCCATCGGCGGTGCCGCGACCGGGGTGTAGCCATCGCCGAGCAGCGACCGGAGCAGATCGCCGTTGACCTGCTTGATGGTGCCCGAGTGGTCGCCGCGCCGAATTTTCTTTTTTCCGTCCTCGACGACGCGGACCGCGGACTTGCGAGGACCGTACAGCAGCTTGCCGTCGACGCCGTTCAGCCCGACCGCGTCGACGCCCTCGCTCTGCAGGCCCGCCACGAGCTGGGTGTTGAGGTGGCCAAAGGCCATCTCGAACACCTCCATCGTCGTCTCGTCGGTAAAGCGGCCGACGACGCCCGACGGCGTCTCGACGTATTCGGGCTCGATACCGAGCCGTTCGAGCGTCTCGTCGACTGTGGTGGAGCCGCCGTGAACCACGACGACCTGTTCGCCGTCCTCGACGAGTGATGCGACGTCCGCGAGGGCGCCCGCCGGGTCTACCGCGCGGGCGCCGCCGACTTTGATTACTACGGTCATAGAAATGTGTGCCAGGTGTTACGGCGCGCCGACGGGGTGGAGCCCCTGGAACTCCAGACCCGCCGTCTCTTCGATGCCGAGCGCGATGTTGGCCGCGTGGACGGCCTGACCGGCCGACCCCTTCATCATGTTGTCGATGGCCGAGAACACGACCAGTCGCTTGTTGCCGGGGTCGAGTTCGAAGCCGACCTCAGCGCGGTTGGTGCCCGCGACGGCCTTCGGTTCGGGGTAGCGGTAGACGCCGCCGCCGCCGGAGACGAGCTCGACGAACGGTTCGTCCTCGTACTGGCCGCGATACGCGCCCCAGAGGTCGCCCTTGGAAACGGGACCGTCCGGGAAGACGTGACAGGTCGCGCTGGCGCCCCTGACCATGTCGACCGCGTGGACGGTAAAGGAGACGTCGACGCCGAGGAACTGCTGAATCTCGGCCTCGTGTCGGTGGCCCGTCGGCGCGTACGGGCGGACGACGCCCGAGCGTTCGGGGTGGGAAGAGGCCTCGCCACCGCCGGCCCCGCCCTCGCTGGAGCCGACCTTCACGTCGACGACGATCTGCTCGTCACCGGAGAGGATGTCGTGCTCGAAGAGGGGGAGCAAGCCCAGAATCGTCGCCGTGGCGTTGCAGCCGCCCGACGCGATGAGCTCCGCGCCCGCGAGGTTCTCGCGGTTCAGTTCCGGCAGCGCGTACTCCGAGTCGGCCAGCAGTTCGGGGCGGGTGTGCCCGTCGTACCACTCGTCGTACTGGGCCTCGCTGTCGAGGCGGAAGTCCGCCGAGAGGTCGACGACGGTATCGGCGGCGTCCTGGAAGGCGTCGATCTGGTCCATCGAGACGCCGTGTGGCGTCGCTGCGAACAGCACGTCGACGCTCTCGAGGTCGGCCGGGTCGGAAAAGCGCAGGTCCGAGTGACGCAGGTTCGGGTGCGTGTTCCCGATTGTCTTGTTTACCTTCGAGCGGCTGGTGGCCTGTGCGAGCTCGAACTCGGGGTGGCCGTCGATGAGGCGAAGCAGCTCGCCGCCGGTGAAACCGCTCCCCCCGACGACGCTTGCGGAGTAGGTCATTGGGCGACCTCCGCGTCGCTCGCGCTTTGTGCCTTCGATTCGAGCCAGTCGACGACCTCACCGGGCACGTCGACGTCTGCGACCTCGTTGAGCGCCTTGAACTCGACGGTGTGGTTCACTTCGTGGACCGTGTAGTCGTCGAATTCACCGCTCTCCTCGTCGACGCCGACCTCCATCAGGTCGATGCCGAGCAGGCCGCCGCCGACCGCCGCGCTCGCCTTCTCGACCAGTTCGAGCGCGCGGTCGTCCAGTTCGAAGGTGTCGGTCTCGGCGCCCTTCGCGGCGTTTGTGAGCCAGTGGTCCGACGAACGGACCATCGCAGCGACCGGCTCGCCGTCGACGGCCAGCACGCGGATGTCGCGGCCGGGCTTGTCGACGAACTCCTGGACGTAGAAGATCTTGTGCTCGTAGTGACCTAGCGTCTCCTTGTGTTCGAGGATGGCCTCGGCCGCGTCGCGGGAGTCGATTTTCGCCATCAGACGACCCCACGAACCGACGAC
>Ga0209945_1000975_pt1 | contig 10351 bp, 10 predicted proteins | sample SalPonR2_A_D2_MG_FD_185703 | JGI IMG/M metagenome (GOLD analysis project Ga0209945, IMG submission 185703) | Salt pond soil microbial communities from South San Francisco under conditions of wetland restoration - Salt Pond MetaG R2_A_D2_MG... ...
CGGGATGGTCCGGTTCGACGACCACTTCGCGCCCGTCGACTTCGAGCGTCGGTTCTGGCGGGTCATCCCCGAGGCGTCGACCGTGTGGGAGAACCTCATCAGCGGCGACCTCAACTACGAGCCGTTCGGTCGCATCGACCGGCAGCTCAACGAGAATCAAGAAAACGAGAACATCGGGACGCAGTTCGAGGTCGCAGCGACGTTCTGGCACTTCACGCCGAACGAGCGCCAGGCGGGACTAGACGACGCCGAGATGCGGAAAGCGCTCGTCGAGACCATCCCGCGGACGGCCATCGTCGACCAGATCCTCTTCGGCTTCCCGGATCCCGGGTTCAACGTCGTCTCGCCCGCGTTCGGACCGCTCCATACGGGTGACGTCACCGAGTACGAAGAGAGCGTCGAGGCCGCCCGCACCCGCCTCCAGGAGGCCGGCTACAGCTACGCCGACGACGGCACGCTCATCGCCCCAAGCGAGTAACCACCCACACCACCGTTTCGTCACACACCCGACACCCACACCACCAGACGTGATCAACCACCATGGGAAAAGCTAGTTTCGTCCTCAGACGTACGCTCCAGCTCGTCGTGACGCTGTGGGCGGTCGGAACGGTCCTCTTCGGGCTGTTCCGGCTCATGCCCGGCGACCCGACCTCGTACGTCGTCTCCTCACAGATGACCCAGGAGGCCCGCCAGCGGCTCATCGAGAGCTACGGCCTCAACGACCCGCTCCACGTACAGTACATCCGGTTTCTCGAGAACCTCGTCGCGTTGAACTTCGGGCAGTCGTTCCACTCGAACCAGCCGGTCACCGACGTGATCGCGACGTACCTCCCGAACACCCTGGTGTTGATGTTGACCGCGTTTATCATCGCGTACGTGCTCGGGATCACCCTTGGCGTGTTGTCGGGGTGGTACCGTGGCTCGCGGTTCGAGCGCACGACGGTCGTCACCGCGCTGACGGCCCGGAGCGTGCCCACCTTCTACGTGGGGTTGATCGTGTTGTGGATCTTCGGGGCGACGTTCAACGTGATTCCGATGAGCGGGATGACGAGTCTCGGAACGGGCGGGCAAAACACCGGCTTTTTGGACATGGTGTTCACCCTCGACTTCCTCAAACACCTCGTCGCTCCCGCGTCGGTGTTGGCATTCTACTACATGGGGTATCCACTGTTGATCATGCGCTCGAGCATGCTCGAGGTGCTCTCAGAGGACTTTATCGACGTCTGCCGGGCGAAGGGCCTCACGGAGCGGACGATCATGTTCAAACACGCAGCACGCAACGCCCTCCTCCCGATCGTCACGGCGGCGGCGATCGCGTTGGGCTACGCCGTCGGCGGGAGCGTCCTCATCGAGACCGTGTTCGCGTGGCCGGGTATCGGGCGTGAGATGGTCAGAGCGGTGCTCAGACGCGACTTCCCCGTCGCACAGGGGACGTTCATCGTGCTCGCGTCGACGATCATCTTCCTCAACTTCGCCGCGGACCTAGCGTACGGCTACCTCGACCCGCGCGTGACGTACGACTAACAATGGCACAAGAAGAACAATCGAGCCGGTCGATATACACCGACCTCGACGAGACGACGGGTGGCGAAGAGATCGACAAGTGGCAACGGACGCTCCGTCTCTGGCGGGAGACACTTAAAGAACACTGGGGGTTGTTGACCGACGAGTTGTCGGTCAAGCTCTCGATGCTCACCGTCGCCGGGTTCGTGCTCATCGCGATATTCGCTCCGTTCATCGCGACCCACCAACCGCTCCAGCGGCAGTACCAGGGCGAAGCGGGCATCATCATCGACAAGTGGGCCGAGCCGTCGCTTCTCGGCGCCGAAAGCGGCTATCTGCTCGGGACGACCGCCGAGGGGTTCGACATCTTCAGCCAACTCGTCTACGGGACGCGCGCGGCGCTGTTGGTCGGACTCATCGCAGCGGTGTTCACCGCGGGTATCGGCACGCTCGTCGGGCTCGTCGCCGGCTACTACGGCGGGCGGGTCGACGACGCACTGATGCGGATCGTCGACTTCCTGTACGGGATGCCGTTGTTGCCGACGGTCATCGTACTCGTTGCGGTGTTGGGGCCGAACCTCTGGAACATCATCCTCGCGCTCATCATCCTGCAGTGGCGCTCTACGGCGCGGGTCATTCGGTCACAGTCGCTTTCACTCCGCGAGCGGCCGTTCGTGAAGGCCGCCGAGGTCGCCGGTGCGGGCGACTGGCACATCATCAGTCGTCACCTCGCGCCAAACGTGCTTCCGATGACGTTCCTCTACGGCTCGTTCGGGATCGCGTGGGCGATCCTCGCCGAGGCGGGCGTCTCGTTCATCGGGCTCGGCGACCCGAACACGGTGTCGTGGGGGACGATGCTGCAGGCCTCGCGGGCGTACTCGGCGCTCTCGTTCGGCGCGTGGTGGTGGTTCGTTCCGCCGGGTATCTGTATCGGGCTGCTCGTCATCAGCGGCTTCCTCATCGGCCGTGGCTACGAATCGATCACCAACCCTAAATTACAATGAGTCAACTAGAAGTCGAAGACCTCGAAGTCTACTACGAGACCGAAGACGGGCCGGCCCAAGCGGTCGACGGCGTCTCGTTCACCCTCGAGGAGGGCGAAAACCTCGGCATCGTCGGCGAGTCGGGCTGTGGAAAGACCACGCTCGCGAAGTCGATCATCGGCATCCTTCCGGACGCCGGCTACGTCAACGACGGGAGCATCCGGTTCAAAGGCGAGGACCTAACGACGCTTTCAGAGCCGGAGCGACGCCGCCTCAAGTGGGAGGAGATCTCCATGATCGCCCAGTCGGCGATGAACTCGCTCGATCCGGTGTACACGATCCGCGAGCAAATAGTCGAGGCAATAGAGACGCACCGACCGGGCACTGGTCGGGTAGAGTCGACCGAGATCGTCACCGAGATGTTCGAGCTCGTCGGGTTAGACCCCGAGCGCGCAGACGACTACCCCCATCAGTTCTCCGGCGGGATGCGCCAGCGGGCGATGATCGCGATGGCGCTGGCGCTCGAGCCCTCGCTGATCTTAGCCGACGAGCCGACCACCGCGCTCGATGTGATCATGCAAGATCAGATCCTGAAACGGATCGCCACGATCCAAGACGAGGTCAACTCCTCGATGCTCGTGATCACCCACGACGTGAGCGTCGTCGCCGAGACGTGCGACCGCGTCATCGTGATGTACGCGGGCAAGATCGCCGAGGAAGGACCCGTCGAGGAAATATTCGGCCAGCCGTACCACCCGTACACGATCGGCTTGAAGCGGGCGTTTCCGAACATCCGCGAGTCGAGCCAGGACCTGCTCTCTATCGCTGGTTACCCGCCGGAGCTCGTCGACCCACCGGAGGGGTGTCGGTTCGCCGAGCGGTGCCCGATGGCGACCGAGAAGTGTCGCACCGAAGAGCCGGACGCACAGTATCACGAAGGGCTCCGCTCGTACTGCCACTACGCCGACCAGATAGACGCGGAGCTGCGCCCGTACGCCGACGACCCCACGACGTGGAAGCAGACGGCCGCGGCGACGGACGGTGGGGTAGAAAAATGAGCGGCCGCGACGTCTTACTCGAGGTCGAGAACCTCGAGAAGCACTTCAAAGTCAACCAGGGGTGGATCGCGAGCATCCTCGAGTCGATCGGCGGCGGCGAGCCGGAGTACGTTCACGCGGTCGACGGCGTGAGCTTCGAGCTTCGCGAGGGCGAGACGCTCGGGTTGGCCGGTGAGTCCGGGTGTGGAAAGACTACGACGGGTATGTCGCTTGTGAAGCTCCACGAGCCGACCGGGGGGGACATCGTCTACGACGACACGCGGCTGTCGGAGGCGACGGAGGCGGAAGTCACCCGGTTCAGACAGAACGCGCAGATGATATTTCAGGACCCCTTCGAGAGCCTGAACCCACGGATGACGGTGTACGACACCGTCGCCGAGCCGTTGCGGATCCACGACGTCCGCAACGAGACGGCTCGGGTCGAGCGCGCCCTCGAGTTCGCCGAGTTACAGCCCGCAGAGCACTACTTCGACCAGTATCCCCACGAGCTCTCCGGCGGGCAGCGACAGCGGGTCGCCATCGCCCGGGCGCTCGTGTTGGACCCTGACTTCATCGTCGCCGACGAGCCCGTCTCGATGCTCGACGTCAGCCTCCGCGCCGGCGTGCTCTCGCTTCTCGACCGGATGACAGACGAGTTCGGCCTCTCCGTCGTGTATATTAGCCACGACCTTTCGCTTCTCAGACATATGTGTGACCGGCTGGCGATCATGTACATGGGAAAGATAGTCGAAAAGGGGCCGACCGATCAGGTGATCGAGGACCCACAACATCCGTACACGCGGGCGCTCATCGACGCGGTACCCGTCCCAGACCCGGACGTGGGCCGCGAGCGAGTCGAGCTGCAAGGAGAGGTCGGCGACGTCATCGACGTACCAAGCGGCTGTCGGTTCAAAAACCGCTGTCCGTCGTACATCGGCGACGTCTGTGATCAGGTGGTTCCGCCGCTCGAAGAAAAACGCGAGTTCGGCCAAGCGGTCGCGTGTCACCTCTACGAGAGCGCGGAGGGGTACGATCCGTACGCCGAGATGGACGGCCCACGTGCGTCGGGAACAGACGGCAGCGGCGAGTCGACGCCCGCAGACGACTAACGCGACACCGAAAGCGGCGCGGAGAGCCGTACGCCGGGGGCCGTCACCGCGAACGGCAGCCGAGACTTGTGTTTCTCACAGACGCCCGTGATCGTCTCGCGAGCGGCGCCTATGTGCGAGAGACTCGCGAGGACGTTCGGGTCGTACTCGACGGCGAGATTCTCGACCCGGCCGGCCGGCTCCCCGTCGTCGAGACGGTATCCCTCGGCGATCGGGAACGACGCGGTGCCGCGGTCGGGGCGGTCGGTGGTCATCTCGTCGATATCCTTGGCGTAGAGGACGCTTGCCGGGAAGACCCCGGCGCGTTGTACCCGCTCGAACTCGTCACGAAGCCACGGACTGGCGAACCGTTCCACGTAGATGTCGGCGCCGTCACGGAGGGCCGCCGCGTCCGCGTCGCCAGGAGCCACCTCGAGGTGACGGGCGTGGATGCGCGGGGGTTCTGTGAAGCCGAGGCTGGGGACGCTGTGGCCCGCCGGCTCCGTCTCGTGGTCCGCCGCAGAGGTCGTGTTGTGAAACAGCCGACGAACCGTGCCGTCTGCGACGAGCGTCACGGGCGCGGTCGGTCGCACCTCGGCGTCGTACGCCCGCGCGGCCCACGAGCCGGCACGGACGGTGTCGTCGATCCGGAGCGCCGGGGGGCCGATCTCGTCGCCGACGTCGTACGGACTCAGCCCCATGTAGCCGGCGTCGGCCTCGAGTGCGTGTGCGACGAGGTGAAAGAGCTGCCCGGCGGCGTGCGGGCTCAACGCGACGGCCGACTCGCCGGAGACGCGTGGCCCGTCCGCGTCGACCGACGCGCGGTCGGCGTCAACGAGCCGCTCGAGGTCGTCGGCCGCCGCCGCGATCCGGTCGGGGATCGTCTCGAGGAACGCCGCGCCCGCCGTCGAGCCGGCGTGTCGGCGGACCTTCGGGCCGTCGACGGGGGTGAGGCTGAACGCCAGCTGCGCACGGTCGAGCGTGGTCTGCACGACGCTCCCGGTGGTCGTCCCCATCGCCTCCTCGATGTGGGCGTCGGTGTAGTCGACCCAGCGTCGCTCGAGTGCGAGGTCGTCGGTGTGAGCGAGCCCCGCGTCGATCGCGTCGACGACGTCGTCGACGCCGACGGCGTCGAGGCCGGTCTCGGCCCAGCCGCCGTGGGTCGCACGGTGTCTGGTGTACGCGTCGAACCGCCCGGGTTCGGACTGGGCGAGCACCTCGCCGCTACGGATCGCCCGGTCGGCCACGTCTCGAAGGCTCTCGTCGTCGAGCGAGGTCGTGTAGCGGTAGTCGGCGGCACCGTTCGCGAAGACCCGCAGCCACACGCCAGTCTCGGTGAACGCGGTGCGGTTTCGGGGACCGTCGTCGGTGACGACGAGGTCGGTCTTCTCCTGGTAGACGCCGCCGACCTCCGCGTACGACACCGACTCGTCGTCTTCGAACTCCTCGAGTAGCCGGTCCATCGCGTCCAGCGCGGCCTCGCGGTCGTCGCTCATCCCGAGACGCTACGCCGGTCCCGTACATGAAGCCGGTGGACACCGGCTGCTCCTCGATTAGCGGTCGGGGCCATCGGACTGTGCCTCCGCTTCGGCCTCGTACCGCTCGGCGAGGCGCTTTTCACGGCGCTTTTTCCGGTACTCCCAGTAGCCGGCGACGAGGACGAAGACGGCGAGGGCCCCGCCGCGAAGCGGGGCACCCGCGAGCGCAAAGTAGCCGAACGCGGCGACGGCGAACGCGAGCGAGAGTCCGAGCGTCGTTCTCGCCCACCGCTGGCTGGGAATCCGGAGGCGGCGCACGGGCAAGAAAGCGTTAGCTCGCGTCGCCGTACGTCTCTTCGAGGTACGCGACGATGTCCGTGCTCTCTGCCATCCCCTCGACGCCGTTCGCCTCGTCGACGAGGACGGGGACACCCGTCTGGCCGCTTACCGCCTCGACTTCGGTTCGGTCGTCGTGGGCCCGCGGAACGCTCACCGACTCGTATTCGAGGTCGAGTTCGGCGAGCGTCTCTCGTACCGTCGCACAGTACGGGCAGCCGGACAGCTCGTACAACGTTAAGTCCGTCATCGAACCGTCGTACGTCCCACGAGAATAAAGAAGTCCGTGATCGGTGCGTGGAGCATGCACGACCGCGGGACGTGTCCACGCGTGTGCCCGACTAGAGGATGAGCCCGCGTGTCTGGAGCACGTAGTAGCCGGCCAACAGGACCGCGATGACGTACTGGCCGAGGCGGACTTCGTCGTACTCGCCGACGGCGACCTTGATCAGCGGGTACGCGATGATCCCGGCGGCGAGGCCGTCGGCGATGGAGTAGGCGAACGGCATGACCGTGACGGTGAGTCCCGCAGAGACGGTCCAGGCGGGGTCCGACCAGTCGACTTCAGTGACGCCTCGAAGCATCATCACGCCGACGACGATGACGGCGATGAACGAGGCGTACGCAGGGATCGCAGCGACGACCGGGATGGCGACGAGCGAGACGAGGAAACCGATGGCGACGACGAGCGCGGTGAGACCGGTTCGGCCGCCCTCTTCGACGCCCGCCGACGACTCGATGTACGTCGTCACCGTCGAGGTGCCGACCATCGCGCCGACGGTCGTCCCCACTGCGTCGGCCATCAGCGGCCGGTCCATCTCCGGGAGGTCGCCGTCGTCGTCGAGGAAGTCACCGAACTGTGAGACGCCGATGAGCGTTCCGGCGGTGTCAAAGAAGTCGACAAAAAAGAACGTGAAGACGACGAGCGTGAACGTGAGCGGCTCGATGGTGGTGAGTCCGTCGACGAACGCGCCTGCAAGCGGCGTGATGTCGTACTGCGCGGCTGGAAGCGACTCGGGCGTGACGACGCCGCGCTCGAAGACGCCGCCGAGCGTGAGCGCCCAGCCGGCGAGTGTGGTAGTCAAGATACCGATGATGACGGCACCGGTCACGCCGCGAGCCCAGAGGCCGAACGTCAGCGCCAGGCCAAGGATGCCGAGGATCGACCACGCGCTCCCGAATATGCCCCCGAGCGTGACGAGCGTCGCCTCGTCGGGCACCACGAGCTGGAGCTCCTGGAGGCCGATGAACAACAAAAAGAGTCCGATGCCCGCCCCGACAGCGCGTTTGACTGGCTCGGGAAAGAGCCGGATGACGTACTTGCGGGCGCCAACGATGGTCAGCAGGATAAAGAGGATCCCCTCGACGAAGACCGCTGCAAGCGCCGTCTGCCACGGGACGCCGAGGCCGAGCACGACGCTGAACGCGAAGAAGGCGTTGAGCCCCATCCCGGGTGCGAGCCCGAAGGGGCGGTTGGCGTACAGCGCCATCACGAGCGTCGCGGCCGCCGAGGCGAGGATCGTCGCGATGGCGATCATCTGGACGACCTCGATGAACTCGTACCCCGGTATCTGAACCGCTTCGGCGAGAATGAACGGGTTCACCACGATGATGTACGACATCGCGAGGAACGTCGTGATTCCGGCGACGACCTCGGTCCGGAGGTCGGAGCCGTGCTGTGCTACGTCGAACCGCGATGCCACGGAATCTGCGAGCCCCATTGGGTAATCGTGTATACTTAACCGTCTAAGTATAATACTTTCTACCTCAAATGGTCAGGTATACGCATATGTGAATATTCATACAGAAAACCACCCAGACGGGTGATGAATTGGTCAAACGTGCATACTGAGCCGAGTATCACGGTCGACGTTCCGGTCGGGTACGCCTCAGTTGGACGGAAACCCGCCGGCCGGTCACCCGAACGTCGTAAGCGCGCCGACCGGCGCGTCTGTGATATCACGGGCGCGCGACAGTCCCTCGTCGCCGACCGCGATCAGGGTGAACACGCCGGCGACGTCGGCGTCGGCCTGCAACGCGATGTCCAACAGGAGCTCTTGTGTCTCACCAGAGCGGATCAGGTCGTCGACGACGAGGACGACGTCTCCCGGATCGATAGCGCGTGCAGGGAGATAGTAGGTGAGTTCGATACCAGAGGCGAGCCGCTGTCGCGACTCGATGAACTCTTCGACGGCGGTCTCTTTCGACTTTTTCGCGTACGCGAGGCGGGCGTCGAAGAACGACGCCATGGCCGCACCGAGTGAGATCCCGTCGGTGGCGGCGGTCAACACGACGTCGGGCGTCGTGAACGCGAACGACTCGGCCGCGACCGGAGCGACGAGGTCGAGAAACGACTGGTCGAAGACGACGCCTGAGTTGTCGACGTAGCCCTCGTCGTCGACGGCGACGCGTGCGACGAGTTCGTCGGCGAGAGCCTCGCGGCCGACGTCCGCGACGATCGTTCGAGCGCGTCCCACACCCGGAAGCACGTGGCCGTTCACGTAGCGGTTGAGATCACCCGGCGGCAACCCGGTGAGCGATGAGAGCTCTTCGTAGGTCCGCGTCTCCTTTAGCGTCCGCAACACGGCGACCGCCCGCAGCTGGAGGGCCGCCTTCTCTGCGCGGTTCATATCGGTGATCGTGATCACACAAATATGAATACAGCGATGTGTCCCGGCGGGTCGCCTTAGCACGTGCGTGGGATCGGTTCACCGTCGGTCCGCTGGGGCCACACCGAACCGCATCCAGTATCACTCGCGAGACGCCGCCGCCGACTCTGGAGGGTCGACAAAGCGCTGAACCCCGTCGATCACGATCTCGGCGTGGTCACGGTCGTCAAGCGGACGGAGTCGTACTGTGAGCGAACCGACCGCATCGGCCGACGCACCGAGGGCGCGTAGCGCTGTCGTCGACAGATACATTGGAACGGAGACCGCCACGGCCGCCGATTCGTCTGTCGCGACGACGACCCGGTAGGCAACACCGTCATCGGCGGCAGCGTACACCTCGACGGCATCGAGGTCGGCGGTGTCGACCGCCCCGTGTGCCGCCTCGAACGCTGAATCGGGCAGGAGGACGTCGATTCGGGCGGCATCGGTGACCGGGTTCACGTGGCCGGGGTGTGTGGCCGTCACCGTCCATCCCTGGTCGCGGTAGGCCGTTGCTACCGCGTCGGCATCGGCGATGACTGCCTCCCACGCATTTCCTGGGTCGACACGGACCATACGATACAGATGCGGCTCAGACCCTACATACGCGTCGATCCGACTATCGAGCCGACCGACAGTGACAGCGGAGCCGGACCCGCGACGCCACCATCCCGGTCCCGTCGTGTCACTCTAACGGCTGAAAGTGGGGGGGGGCGGGTCGATACGTTGATAATGATCAGTCGTCTGGTTTTCGGTGTGCCTACTGATACCCGCAGACACGTCGACCGTCGGACAGTACTTACCTACGTTGGGACGGCTGGCGCCGTCGGTCTCGCCGGCTGTGCCGGAGACAGCGGGTCTGGCGGCGACGGCGGCGACGGCGCGTCAGATGACGGGGCAACAGAGACCGACGACGATGCCGGCGCCGACGCGAGCGACGAGTTCGCGATCGACGTCACGATGGGGCAGATGGACTCCGGGCTCGACCCGCAGGACCACGCGGAGACGAACACCGAGATAATCGTCGGCCAGGCGTACGAGGGACTCCTCGACCGGGACAAATCGGGCGGCATCATCGCCGGCCTCGCAGACGAGTGGGAACGAACCGAAGACGGTTCGGTGCGGTTCTCCTTGCGCGACGGAGTCACGTTCCACAACGGCGACGCGGTCACTCCCGAAGACGTCGCGTTCAGCATCCGGCGGATCGTCTTCGACGACGTCGGCATCGTCAGCCCGCAGTCGAACGACCTGGGCTCGGTGACCGAGGTGACACCCGGT
>Ga0209945_1000980_pt1 | contig 10322 bp, 7 predicted proteins | sample SalPonR2_A_D2_MG_FD_185703 | JGI IMG/M metagenome (GOLD analysis project Ga0209945, IMG submission 185703) | Salt pond soil microbial communities from South San Francisco under conditions of wetland restoration - Salt Pond MetaG R2_A_D2_MG... ...
GGATCGACAAGCGACTCGAAGTCAAGCGATTCGAGATCGGTCCAGCGACGGCCGGGTGTCTGGATGACATCCGGGAGGTCGAGCTCGTCGAGTGCCGCAAGCGCGGCGAGTCGCTGGTCGAGGAGCCACTCGGGCTCGTCGCGGGCCGCGGAGATCCCTTCGACCGTCTCCTCGGAGAGTGTAGTTGGTACCTGAACACTCATCCGAGCGAGCCCTCCATCTCAAGCTCGACGAGGCGGTTAAGTTCGACCGCATACTCGATCGGCAGCTCCTCGGTGAGCGGCTCGATAAAGCCTGAGACGATCATCTGCTTTGCGTCGTCGTCGTCGAGGCCACGGTTCTGGAGGTAGAAGATGTCCTCGTCGCCGATCTTCCCGACCGTTGCCTCGTGGGCGACATCGACCTTCGACTCGTTGATCTCCATGTACGGCATGGTGTCGGAGGTCGACTCGTTGTCGAACATCAGCGCGTCACACTCGACGGCTGTCGAGGAGTTTTCCGCGCCGTCGGCGATGTGGACGAGCCCGCGGTAGTTGGTGCGGCCGCCGTCCTTGCTGATCGACTTGGATTCAACCGTTGACTTTGTCTCGGGGGCGTTGTGGTAGACCTTCGCGCCCGTGTCGATATCCTGCCCCTCGCCGGCGAAGGCGATAGTGATGTGGTTGTCAGACGCACCGCGACCCTTGAGGATCGTCGAGGGGTACAGCATTGTCGCCTTCGACCCCATCGAACCGGAGATCCACTCCATGCGCCCGTCCTGCTCGGCGATGGCGCGCTTGGTGTTGAGGTTGTAGGTGCTTTTCGACCAGTTCTGTACCGTGGAGTACTGGACGTGAGCGTTCTCCTTGACGAAGACCTCGACACCGCCGCAGTGGAGGTTGAACTCGGAGTATTTCGGGGCCGAACAGCCCTCGATGTAGTGAACCTCCGAGCTCTCCTCGGCGATGATGAGGGTGTGCTCGAACTGGCCCATCCCCTCGCTGTTCATCCGGAAGTAGGCCTGGATCGGCATCTCGACGGTGGTGTCTTCCGGCACGTAGACGAAGGAGCCGCCCGACCAGATCGCGCCGTGAAGCGCGGCGAACTTGTTGTCGCTCGGCGGAACAGCCTTCGTCATGAAGTACTCTTTGACGAGGTCTTCGTGGTCTTGGACGGCCTTGTCCATGTCACAGAAGACAACGCCCTTCTCCTCCCACTGCTCTTGCATATTCTGGTAGACGATCTCCGACTCGTACTGGGCACCAACGCCCGATAGGGCGTTCTTCTCGGCTTCCGGAATGCCGAGCTTGTCGAAGGTGTCCTTGATGTCGTCGGGGAGATCCGTCCAGTCGTCGACGCCGCCGCGGGTGTCGATATCCGGCCGGATGTACGGGACGATCTCGTCGACGTCGATCTCGCTGAGATCCGGTGCCTCGGGCCAGTCGGTCGGCATCGGCATCTCCTGGAACTGCTTCAGGGCTCGAAGCCGGCGTTCGAGCATCCAGTCAGGTTCGTCCTTGTCCTCGCTGATGACGCGGATCGTCTCCTCGTCAAGCCCTTTTTCGCTTTTGAAGGCGGAGGCTTCTTCCTTCTTAAACGCGAATCGGGCTTCGGTGTTAGTCTCTTGAAGTTCTTCGTTTGAGCTCATGTATTGGTGTTGTGTTTGGTTGCTTATAGTGCTGTGCGTAATCGGTTTGAGTTACGCGGCCTCATAGACTTCGTCACGAACCCAGTCGTACCCCTTGTCTTCGAGCTGTTCGGCCAGCTCGGCGCCGCCGCTTTTGGCGATCTCGCCGTCGAGCATGACGTGAACGTGGTCGGGCTCGACGTAATCGAGGATTCGCTGGTAGTGGGTGATCTGGAGGACTCCGGTGCCCTGCTCGTCGCGGAGGGCGTTGATCCCCTTCGAGACGTCCTGCAGGCGGTCGATGTCGAGCCCCGAGTCGATCTCGTCGAGTACGGCGACAGCAGGCTCAAGAAGGGCAGCCTGAAGAACCTCGTTCTGTTTCTTCTCGCCGCCGGAGAAGCCGGCATTGAGATAGCGGGTCATGAACTTCTCGTCCATATCGAGCAAGTCCATCTTCTCCGAGAGGATCTGCTGGAACTCGGCGACACTGACCTCGCCGTCGTCCTCGGGGCCCTCCATCGGGGAGGTCTCGTACCCCTCGTCGTCCTCGTCGTCGGCTTCCGCTTCGTCCTCGTCTTCCTCGAAAAGTTCCTCGCGTTCCTCGGCCTTGGCGTTGAGTGCCTGCCGGAGGAAGCTGGTCATCGTGGTAACGCCCTCGATCTCGGCCGGATACTGGAAGCCGAGGAAGATACCGAGTGCGGCCCGTTCGTTCGGTTCAAGTTCAAGGAGGTTCCACGAGAGATCCTCATCGTCGATGTCGACGTCGATATCTTCAACATCCTCGTCATCGAGATGGAGGAGGATTTCGCCATCGGTGACCTCATAGGCCGGGTGGCCGGCGATGATCTTCGCCGTTGTCGACTTCCCGGAGCCGTTAGGGCCCATCAGGGCGTGGATCTCACCGGAGTTGACTTCGAGATCGACACCGCGGAGAATCGTTTCGCCGTCCTCTTCTGCGACTGCTGCGTGGAGATTGCTGATTTCAAGTGTTGCCATTGGTGGTTCGTTGCCTCGTATCCAAATGGTAGTGAGTTACGCCCATAATGGTTTCGCATTCACCCCCGTGATTACTACAAGAGCGAAAAGAAAAGTTTTCGTTCAGCAAAACACCGGTGAGTTGGCGGCTACCAGTACTGTTCGAGTCCGGTCTGGGTTTGGCCGGTTTTGATCTCATCCCACGACATACCGAGGGCTTCGATCACCCGGGAGATCGGCCCCTTGAGCGTCTTGTCCAGCATCTTCTCCAGATCGATCTCAAACTCCTCGGGCAGTTGATCGGCGTACTCAAAACAGATCACGTCGGGATCGCGTTTGAACTCGCCGTAGAGTGGGTCTTGCCGCGGATCCAGGCCCTTTTCGTCCTCCATCCGCCGGAAAAATGAGGAGTGGACATCCTTGAGGTAGAGCCGTTTCGGCTTCGAGCCGCGGTCGAAGTTAGTGCCAAGGAGCAGATTGGCGTACTGCGCGCCCCGAACCTGTGCGGTCGGCGTCTCGTAGGCGTCGAGTCGTTTGCCGATCCCACCGGGGATACCGATCTCCTCGACGCTTCGCTCGCCGTTGAGGAATTCCTCGATCACGGTCGTCAGGTACTCTCGAACCTGCTGGCGGTCGGCCGCCAGCTCGTCGCCGGTGACGATGGTCTCGATAACTTCTTTCTGCACCTGTTTGGTGATCGGCGCGATATCGGAGCGTTTGTACTCAAAGCCGGTGATGTCGATATCGTCGACATCCTTGCCCTCCTTCCAGATGATGTGGCCGGCGTACCGCTTCTTGCGGCCGGCTTGGAAGAACCGCCGGTAGAGCTTCTCAAATTCGATCTGGAAGCGATGCTCGTCGGCGTTGAGTTCGTCGCTGGCGAAGTCGTCGTACCGGCTGTTGATGTACTCCTCGATCTCGAAAGATTGGTCGATGGCTTCAGACTTTTTTACACTGCTATCAAGCTCTAACATAACCGAGTCGGTATCTCCATAAGCTACTTGATAATTAAGTTCGCTGGCGACCGTTTCAGTGAAATCAATGACCTCGCGGCCAGTCGCCGTCACGGCGGCCGCACCCTCCTTATCGTAGAGTCGGAAGCGATCCCACCCCGTCACTCCGTATAGCGAGTTCATAATTACTTTTATTGCAGCTTGTTGAGTGTCGTAAATAACGTACTCATCGCTATCAGGATCATGCTGATCCCGCAGTTCTTTCTTTTCCTCTCGTTCTGATAAGAGATCGTCGACCATCTCACGCATGATGCCGTCGGGCTCCTTGCGGAACCGCGTCCCGTTGGGTGCGCGGTAGGTCTCGCCGTCGAACTCGTCGTCGACCTTGGTTTCGGGGCCCGCGTTGATCGTTACCATACACATCGGGTATAGCGACTTTAAGTCTAGTACGCTGATATTTTCACGAACGCCGCTGATCGGGTCGAAAACGGCTCCGCCCTCGAAATCCTCCGATTCCTGTTGGCCTTTTGTCGGTAAGGCGAACTTGCCGTACGCCTTGTGGAGGACGTACTGGTCGACCGCATCGCCGGGGGTCGGCGCGTCTTCGAGCTTACAGCCGACGAACTTGCGTACCTCATCCCAGAAGTCGATCAGACCCTGTTTGCGGTCGATCTCCACACAGAGCTCCACATCTCGGAGATTGTATTCGAGCAGTTGCGTCGGGTCGTCCTCCCAGAGGTCGCCGATGTCGCCGGCGTACCGTTCCTTGCCGACGCCGAGTTCGAGTTCACCGACGGCATCGAGGCGGTAGGAGTCGAGTTCGGTGAACTGCGTACGTTTGTAGCCGTACAGGAGGTCGAAGACAACCCGGCCCTTGATATCGGGACCGCCCCAGCCGGATCGCCACACCTCGTCAATGCGAGAAAGCCGGTCGATGGAGAGGTCTTCGTCAGCCCGGCCATCAAGGACTTCTAGACGGTCGAGGAAGTACGGCGCGTCAAAATCCTCGAAGTTCCACCCCGTGAGGAGGTCTGGATCGGTGTCATCGATGTAATCGATAAAGGCGTCCAACATCGCCGCCTCGCTCTCGAAGGCGCGAACGTCGACGGCGATGTCGTCCTGATAGGGCTCGTAGTCGGGCAGATCGTCTGGGATCTCGCCGTCGCCGTCGGGAGCCTCGTAGAGCCACGCGACGTACTCCTCGTCGAAGGAGTCGTAGCTCGTGAGACAGACAATCGGCTCCTCGCCGTCCTCGGGAAAACCACGGCGGTCGTCAACCTCGATATCGAAGACGTTGACCCGGAGGTCACTGTCGACATCGGCGGGAACAACCTCGGTGTGAGGCACCTGAATCGTTCCGGGATCGTCGTCGCCGTCACTGGCGAGTCGTCGCTCGGAGACTTCGATCCCGCTGTTGATCCCCTTGTCTATCAGAAACCGGTTTGGAAAGAGGATGTCGGCCTCGTAGTGATCGAAATCGTCGCGGATCTCACCGACATCGCGCGGCGTGCGACCGATAATTTTGGTCAGCTTCTCGCCGCGAATGCTCTCGAAGGAGTCGCCATCTGGGTCGGTCTCGCGGCTGTCGACGACAACGTCATACGCCTCCTCGGGCGGCGTGTCGAGTGAGTCAGTTGGAACGTAGAAGTACGGTTCGAAGCCAAGAACCCGGACGTGTTCGTGAGTCCCGTCGTCGCGGCGACCAAACACGTGGATCACGGGGTGTTCCTCGCGGCCACTTCCCTCGATGGTGTAATCGACCTGTGTGACCATCAACTCGACAGTCCCTGTCGAATCAGGAAATCTCGCATCCTCAACGTCGACGACCTCGCTGATCCGACCGCCGCCATTACCGGCGACGACCGCGGCCGCGTCAGCGGGGTCAGTCGCGTCCGCAACGTCCGTCTCGTCGGCGGCATCAGCAGCAGCGGAAAACGACGAGAGATCCGACTGTGTCATAGCAAGTGGTTGCGTCGTTCAAATAAAAAGTCCCGGTGTTCGGTCGGTCAGGCCGCTGCGAACGACCGACCGGCAGGGGTGGCAAGCCTCAGGGCGATAACAAACTATTTAGTATGTCACCGGTTACCAAAGGATAGCATGTCTACCCACGCAGACGACCGACGGACGGACAGTGCGGCAGCATCCGAACCGGCTGGGGTCGCAACCGTCGAATCCTATGAGGTCGACGACGGGGTGGTGCTCTTCGACGCGGAGAACCCGCTTGCGTGGGTTGAAACCACGGAAGCAATTCCGGTCACCGAAGCCCTCTAAAAGCCGAATTCTTTTGCTGGCGGCCCATCGATTCAGCGTATGCCGTCTGAGCCATCGACAGAGGCCGCCACCAACGGCGATCCGGCCGACGAAAAGCCGGGTGATAAGGAGGGTGCCGATGACACGGCTGAATCAGATGGCAAGGACGATCTTTCCTACGAAGAACGGGTGGTAGATGAACTCGTCCCGGATGTCAGCGTCGGCGATGATACCAAACCGGACACCCATGAGGTCGACGCAGAACCCCAAGATGACGCTGAAGCGGCCGCCGAAGCCGAACTCTCCGACGCGCTTGAGGAGATTGACGATGATCTCTTAAACGCGTTTATCAGGATTGTTGTTTCCATCAAGGCCGGAACCCTACTGATCAGTATCGGCCTGTTGGTCATCGGTTTTCAGGGACTGCTTGCCATTGGTGGTGGACTCATCACCGTTGGCTGTCTCGCCTTCGGCCACGCTGCGCAGCGATACTGGAACCACAAGCAGACAAGACAGCAGGGCGACGATAGGCAACAGCAAGACGGGAAAGCCGGACGCAACGGCTAACGGGCCGGGCGGCGTTAGGGTCGCTAATGCGAACGGTTCAGGATGACGACGGCAACCACTATCTGGTGGTTAAACAATCCGGCGACAGCACCCTCATCCGCGATCCGGAAACCGGGGTCGAACAGTACGTTGCCAACAGCGACCTGACGGTCGTCGACGACGAATCGCCGCTGTCGACCGCCGCCGCCGGGATCGACCCGGCCGTTCGGCGACTGGTGACGGCAACATACGACGACCAATCGTTGGGGCTCGTCATCGAGTTAGTCGATCGTGAGGCGATCGCAACAGTCGAACTGCTGGAGAGCTACGATCTCTGTGAGAGCGATCTCCACGGCCTGCTCGCCGAGTTCCGCGCGGCCGGCCTCGTCGAAGAAGCCGACAGCAACGGTCGCCGTGGCTATGCGGCGACAGAACTCGCCGTACAGGCCGTCAAAACGCTCCGGGAGGGGGACGCTGCCGACACGAGCGATACCACGACCGATTCCGGCAGCGATGCCAACGCCGATGTCGGCGACACAGCGTCGACACTGAGGTAAGTCAGTCGTCGGCGACCCCACCGAGTAGTTCGAGATCCGGATCGGCGGCGCGTGTGGCCGTCGAGCGGTTCGTCGTCGGATCCTTTTCGACCGTGATGAGTTCGTCGGCCGCACCGACAAGTTCGTCGTCGTGGCTGACGATCAGGATCTGCCGAACGCCGAAGCCACGCATCTCCTCGACAAGGTCGACCAGTCGACTGACGTGGCCGGCATCGAGGAAGACGGTTGGCTCATCGAGAATGAGCGGCGGCGTTGGGGCCGCGCCCTCGATTCCCTCGGCAAGGAGGCGGTAGATGGCACAGCGGAGACTGAGATTGAACAGCGCCCGCTCGCCGCCCGATAGCTGGCCGGGTTCCAGCGGTTGGCCGTCCTTCTGATAGACGGTAAGATCGTACTCGTTGTCCAACTCGATGCGGGCGTAGGCATCGTTGCCGTAGACGAGATCGAACGTCTCGTTGAGCATGCGTTCGAGGCTTTCGACGTTGCGGCGGCGGAGCTCAGCGCGGAGGTCGCCGTACATTGTTTCGATGTCTTCAGTTTCGCTGTGGACTGAGTCGAGGCGATCGACGCGTTCGGCGATAGCCTCGCGTTCCTCACGGAGGGATTCAAGCTGTTCGATGTCGGCGGTGACGCCGCCGATCGCGTTCTGGAGTTCGTCGCGTCGCTCCCGCAGATCGGCGAGTTCGGGTTCGACATCCTCGATATACTGTTCGGCATTTGTCTTCCGCTCGCGGGCGGTTTCGATGCGGTCGTCGTCGAAGGCGTCGAGCAGGTCGTCGCGCTGCTCGCGTTTGTCGGCCAGCCACCCACGGCGTTCCTCATTGCGCTCGGCGAGCGTTTCGCGCTGTTCGGTGAGATCCTCGATCCGGGCTTCGAGTTCGTCGATCTCAGTGCGTGTCGAATCGAGGCTGTCGAGTCGGTCAAGGGCGTCGCTGACAGCCTCACGGTTGCCGGTCTTGGCCTCGATTGTCTCGCGTGTCGCTTCGGCATCGGCGGCTTTCGCGTCGGCTGCCTCGCGCCGGTCGGCCGCCTCATCGCGTTTTTCGGTTGCCGTCTCCCGTTTCTCGGCTGCCTGTTCGCGTTTCTCCGCTGCCTGCTCGCGGTAGGTTTCGATTCGTTCTGTGACTCGCTCGCGTTCGTCGTCAAGGTCGGCAAGGCGGCGTCCGATCTCGACTAACCGCTCTGCGATGTCGAGCCGCTCGTCAAGCATTTCCTGCTCGGCTTCGAGTTCCTCGATGTCAGATTCAAGCGTGTCGACCCGCTCGCGTTTCTCATCAAGGTCGTCAACATGGGGCGCGTCTTCGACCGGCTGGCCACAGGTCGGGCAGTTGCCTTCAGAGAGAAGATCTTCAGCCTCAGCGACGGCCTCTCGCGCCGTTTCGAGGCGCGTTCGCGTTTCGGCGAGTTCCTCGCCAAGTTCCTGCCGCTTGGTTTGGATTTCATCACGGTGTGTGTCGGCATCGCCGATCTCGATATCCGGCTCGGCGGCATCGAATCGCTCGACTAACTCCGCACGTTCGTCGTCAATCTCATCGCGGTCGGCTTCGCACTCCTCGGCGTTGGTTGCTGCTTCGTCAGCCTCAGATTCGAGTGCGTCAGCGCGCTCCTCGGCGTCGGTAGCTTGCGTTTCGAGTTCGTCGGCGGACTCTCGAAGGTTTGCAGCCTGATTCTCGTAGCCGGTCGCCTCAACGCGGAGGTCAGCGATCTCGTCGCCAAGCGTTTCGTGACGCCCCGTGAGCGTCTCGTGGCGGTCGGCGATGGCCTCGGCGGTCGCCTCGGTGAGTTCAGTCTCAGCGAGCTGGTCGTCGAGTTCGGTTTCGAGTTCGTCCCGTTCTTCGATAGCTTCGCGGCGTTTTGCACCAAGATCGTCGCGGTCGGCTTCCGTCTCGCTGATCTCGGTTTCCAGCTCCTCGATCTCGGTTTCCAACTCCTCGATCTCGGCTTGGTGTTCCTCGTGTTCGTCAAGCACCGACTGGGCGTCTTCCAGTGTCTCTTTGGCTTGCTCGCGCTGCGCCTCGTAGTGATCGATCTCGTCGTCGACCTCGTCGCGGTTCGTTTCGAGTTCGTTGAGCTTGGCGTGGAGGTTCTGTGCCTCTTTGGCCTCTATCTGCTCGTCGATGGTCTCCAGGGAGCCGCGGGCGTTCTGCAGGAGGTCGGTCACCGCCAGCCGCGCCTCGCCCGCCCGATCCCGATAGGTCTCTAGCTTCCCCAACTGAAGGAGGTCGTCGATCATATCCTGTCGCTGGCTCGGGCTGGCATTGATGAGCTTGTTTACCTCGCCCTGTCGAACGTAGGCGCAGTTGACGAACGCCTCGGCGTCCATCCGCAGCAGGTCGGTGACAAACGCACGGACGGCCCGAGCACCGTCCCGGGAAATCGGCTCGCCGCCCCCGTCGTCGCCTTCGAGGACGCATTTGCGGGTGGTGACCCGGTCACCGCTGCGGCGGAGTTGGCGTTCGATATGGTAGTCGACGCCGTCGTGCGTAAACCAGAGTTCGACGGCGGCGGCCTCCTCGCTGTTGCTAATCACGTCGTCGAGCGTGCCGGGCAGTGCTTTCGAGCCGTAGAGCGCGAAAAAGCAGGCCTCCAGCAGCGAGGATTTACCGCTGCCGTTGAGACCGTGGATCACGGTGACGCCGTCGGTGAGTTCGACGTCGGCGTCGCCGTAGGGCTTGAAATTCGAGAGGCGAAGGCGGTTGAACCTCATAGGAAGTCCTCCATCGTCGAGAGTTCGCCCTCGTCAGGGTCGCTGTCGTCGTTAGCGGTGCTCTCGTCGGCGGTGTTGTCGGCAGTGGCGGTGTCGTCGGCAGTGGCGGTGTTGTCGGGGTCGCTCTCAGCGTCAGCATCGACAGCGTTGTCAACGTCGTCATCGCTAACATCGGCGGCCGCATCGCTGCTGGGTGCGTCGTCGCGCTCGCTGTCTGATTCGGCGTCGTCGCCGTCGTCTCGCTCAGGCGGTGCCAACGCAGCTGGATCGTTCTCAATCTGGTCTTTGAGCCGGCTCTTGACTGTCTCCCGAAGATTGGCGTCGGCGATGTCAGGTGATCGAACCGCGTCGTCGATATCGAGGGCGGCTGCCGACAGCCCCAACTCCTCGATGCGCTCGTCGACGGCGGCATCGGGATCAGCGAAACTCACGGACAGTTCGGTTTCGGTTTCGATCTCGCGGCGGTCGGTGACCCGGGCGATCAACGCGCCGTTGTCGAGCGCAAACGACTCGATCCCGCCGGGCGTGACAGCCTCGCCGTCGCCGGTGATCTCGACGATGACGACGGCCTCATCGAGGTCGTGCTGACCGATCTTCTCGCGGACACGCTCGGCACCCTCGCCGGGTTCGAGGTCGACCGTCACAAAGACGAACTCGCGGGTCGGCAGCGACTTCCGGCGGATATCAACGCCCTCGGGGCCAGCCGCGTCGGTGTCGAACTGGACGAT
>Ga0209945_1000981_pt1 | contig 10318 bp, 7 predicted proteins | sample SalPonR2_A_D2_MG_FD_185703 | JGI IMG/M metagenome (GOLD analysis project Ga0209945, IMG submission 185703) | Salt pond soil microbial communities from South San Francisco under conditions of wetland restoration - Salt Pond MetaG R2_A_D2_MG... ...
CGTCCTCCGAAGAACGCTTTTCTCTACGGTGATACGGGTGTCGGTAAGACGGCAGTGACGAAACGGCTCACCGATCAGCTCATTGCAGACATCAAAGAGCAGAAGGACGACCACACTCTCGTTGCGAACGAATTCTCAATTGTAAGCGACACGGTTGTTCTCCCCCACAAGGTCACCGAAGACGACGACGTCGACCTTACCATCATCCAGTTAAACTGCCAGAATCTGCCAACGAAGAGTGATACCAATTCGTCCTACCAGGTCGCTATCGCGATGGTGAACGAGATGAGGCATCAAGAAGATAAGATTGCCACAACGGGATACGCCCCACAGGCGGTCTATAATATGCTCTATGAGGAGATCGACCGTGTTGGCGGGACGTTCCTCGTCATCCTTGACGAAGTTGACGCCATCGGTAGCGATGATACCATACTCTATGAGCTGCCTCGGTCCCGTTCAAACGGAGACATCCACAACGCCCGGATAGGTGTCATCGGGATCAGCAACGACTACACGTTTCGGAAAAACCTCTCTCCGAAGGTTCAGGACACGCTATGCGAACGCGAAATCAGATTCCCGGCATACGAGGCTCAAGAGCTGGGGGATATTCTCGCGGCCAGATGTGAGGTTGGGCTTGTCAATGGATCGTATTCTGAAAAGAACCTCAGGCTAGCCTCTGCGTTAGCCCGTCGTGATTCGTCTGGGAGTGCCCGGAAAGCAATCGATATCATAAAACGAGCCGCTGAGATTGCTGAGGACGAAGGAGCGACAGAGCTCAAAGACACGTACATTCGCGAAGCGCATGAAGACCTCCAGCAGGGCGACATGGTGTCTTCAGTCACTCATCAGGACAGCCACAAGCTGATCGCCCTCGGCGCACTAGCCGAAGCGGAACGTCTCGGTCAGACGCCGATCCGAACCAAAACATTCCACGAAGCGTATCAGAAATTCGCGGAAGGGACGAACACAGAGCCATTGACGCTGCGTGGGTTCCATAACCATCTAAGCCGGCTTAATATGTTCGGATTTGTTGAAGAACTTACAAATAATGAAGGGAGGAAAGGGGGCCGGTATAATGAGTACCGGTTCTCTGAGGATCTGTCTAAAGAGACAGTGAAAGAGGCGTTTGACACGATGCACGACATCAACTGGGTCACGATTCGCATTAGACCAGGCGCGGAGGATTGACCTCCTCCCTGCGCTGAAGCGGGAGGCGTTCTCCGTGATTCTCCGTAACCCTCCCCCTGCGGTTTTCCAGTGTTCTTCCTCGAGTTGGCCGTGCCCCCTCCAGTCCGGGGGCGGTCACCCACACCCCACACCGTTTTTCCAATGTTCTTCGCCGTATCGCGGTTGTTAGACGAGCCGAAGACATCCCGTTTTGCCTTATAAACAAGACGATATTGAAGAAAATCTACACAGACAACCCCCGCCACGTGTGTCTATCTCTTTATTATTATATTACCTATACAATAAAATATATAATATAGTTTCTAACTGAGTAGCATACAGCAGAAGGCACCCTTTGTTTGAGAACACTGGAAAAACGGTGTGGGAGGGTAGTCGATACGACAGTGCTTCTGTCCTTGTGAGATTGGGATCAGACCACCGTTCGCTTCGTTTGGAGTGTCCACCCGATATCGTGAGAACACTGGAAAAACGGTGTGGGAGAGTAACCAACTAATCGAGGGGAGCACTCGAAAACCGGTGTGTGCGGTGATGCAAGAACACTGGAAAAACGGTGTGGGGGAGACAGAACCACCAGATTAGAACCGCATGTCCCTACGTGAAGGCCGTCGGGTCGCTCATCGCGACCGTTTCTTCCTCGCTGTCGTCCAGCTCCGCGTACGCCTCACGGAAGTCGCATATCTCCACAGTCTCACCGTCGTTGCGGATCGCGTTCATCCTGCTTCCGTGCAGACAGCCCAGATCTCCGCGCCAGTGATGGAACCGACAACTGTGGCGAGTTCACCCGTGTCGGCATCGTTGTCGACGTCCATCTCCCGCATGTGGATATCGAAGATGTCGATTGGTGGATTTGCAGCCAGTCTGAAGAATTCTAGATAGTATGTCTGTTCTGACGGCCAAACTACTAACTTCACTCGCTAGAGATGTACTGGCATGTCCGTGTTCCCTGAACGTTTTGAGAGTGATAGACTCTGCTACGAACGCGTCCACCCAGAGTCGCTTGACCCATTAGAGCTCTACAACCACGTCAGTGAAGATGCGCCGGCAATTGATGAGATCACGGAGTACGTGCCCTGGGAACCACACTCCCACCCACAAGAAACCGTTGAGTTTGTTGACGACTGTGGCAGGGCCTTTGACGATGGTGAATATCTCACCTGTTCAATTCGGCCAAAGGATGGGGATGATGCTGAAGAAATAGCTGGGCTTGCAAGCCTCGGTGTTGAGTGGGATACCCTCTCTGCTGAGATAGGTATATGGCTCCGCAAGCCGTTCTGGGGACGTGGCTACTCTGGCGAGCGAGCAGCTCGATTTCTTAAGCTAGCGTTTTCTCATCTTGATCTAGAGGTGGTGAAGACAAGCCATTTCCCCGGAAACGCCAAATCAAAACGAGCTGTCAACCAATATGTCAAGCGATTTCGTGGGGAAAAAGAGGGACGGATTCGAAACGCTGTCGTGATAGATGGGAAGCCACACGACACAGTCCAGTACAGCATCACTCGAGAGGAGTGGGAGGAGTCACAGAAAGCAACTACTCACCAGTCACAGCTGGCTGATTGATGTTCTAACCCTCGGGCTACCAGTTATCTACGATCTGTAAAATGAGCGGGAGGCCGTCCCTTTCTACTCAACCCAGCGTAGCCTGTCTCTCACTGCTCGTCATAGCGGTCTGTAGTTGTTGCAGATGTCCTTGTTCGATAGGGTGTTAGTATTCTATTTTCGCGCGACAGCGTGGGTTGCAGACAGTTGCTTGGGTTCCTCGACGAAGAGCTGACCAATATTGAGGTAGATACCACCCTCGGCCCGCTCAATACGTACACGGAACGCACTGTCATCAACAATAGTTCCGTCAAGAAGTAATTGGACAGCATCCATTGACCGGATCGACTGTGTCTTTCGGAGTGCCCGTCGCAGTTCCTTCACGATATCGCTACGCGATTCTTCTGTGGCATTGTAGAGTAGATTTTCAAGGCCGCTAACTGTGACAGGAGTCTCAACGGAATCGTCAGCAGTGACCACGCGGAAGAACTCTAGCGCCGTGAGCTCATTAGGCGTATCTGTGATGGGTGCCGTCACGATATTGTAGCCTTGATGGAGTGACATTGTTAGAACTGTGAGATCCCCATGTCCATGACGTCTTCGTACCGTTCATCACCAGTCACGCCACCCATGAAGTCTGCGAGGTCTTCCAACTCTTCTGTCTTCCACTCTTTCAGGTACTCAATGGTATTCTGATCGGTTTTGTACAGGTGGTACAGGTACTGGACTTTATCAATATCTAGCAACTCGTCACCGTCTTTTCCGTTCTTATTTAGCTTTCCTTCGATGAACGTGATTCGCTCATCAGCAGTCACAGGTTCTTTCTTGTCTCGTGGTCCTTTTACGAGTTTCTCAGCTTCAAGATCACCGACATTCAGATTCTTCGCGAGTAGATGTTTGTTGAGTGCGTCGTATCCTTCTGTTCCACGTTGACAGAAGGACGCATACGCTTGCGTGATCGGGTCTATTTTGCGTGGGAGATTGGTAGACCCTTCAAGCACTTGTTCAATAATGGAGTCTACCGTATCGAGAGCTTCGTCAATACCTGCTTGTTCACCTTCGGAGTAGACATTCGGGTAGTGCTTGGAGTAGTAGTACATGCATTTCCCGCGAAGGATTACGCCGAGATCGGCTTTTGAGAGGTCTTCGTGTCGCTCACGTTCTTCAGCCGCCATGTCCTGTAACTCAAAGAACAGATTCTGACGAAGTTCCGTAAGCGTAATTTCTTCCTCAGCTTGTTCTTTGTTCGCATAGATGAGAATGTCATACTCAGAATTATCAAGTTCACTGATGTGGAGATTGTTCGAGAATTCAGATTGTACTGGGTATGCGCCTGTTATCGTGAATCCGCTATTTACGAGAGCTTCAAGGATCACTGACCACGCCTCGTTCTCGTTATGATGGTAGGTGAAGACCATCTCACCGCCTGGTTTTAGGACACGATAACATTCGGAGAACACGTTGCTCAGAGATTCAATGAAAAACTCCTCATCTTTGTTTGCACTGTTGTTTGCGACGATTTCTCGGGCTTTCGGTACGAGGTTTGGTTGGAACTCTTCGTACTCTTCACTAAGTGACTCCCGCAGCCACACATAAAAGAAGTCTGAAAGCTCCGAGTACTGAACGTTGTCATAATATGGCGGGTCTGTAACTACATAATCAACTGACTCGTCGGCCTCATCAAGACGTTCACCTGTCTTACAGTTTAGTGACTCGATACGGTCACCCGTTATGGTTTCCGAATCAACGTAAAATTGCTCTACGTCACCTGTCTTATTGTTCTTGATTTTCTCAAATGGTCGAACGCAGTAGGATTTGGCATCAAGAATCTTGTTGAAGTAGTTCTCGTAAGAGGATATGTTCGATTCAGAATTGAGCAGATTCGCCTCAACTGGCTGAACACGTGGGACGTAAGCGTGCCGAGTGAAGACTTGATCACCGAAACTGTAGTGGGCGTTCCACATACAGAGTTTTGACCCGCGCTCTAACAAGTATGAGGCCGCGGTGAGTAAGAATTCCGCGGTGTTCTGCGCATCAGCGTCCTCATAATTGCGCTCACGGACGTTCCACGATTTTTCAAATAACAGTCCGAGCGTTAGCAGATGACGGTTAGTGAACAACTCACTGAACCGTTCGTAATTGTAGTTGTGAAGAGCTTTTGTCTTGTCCCCGTCTGGGATGACTTGTTGTGGAATGGGGAGATCGTCAGATACACTTTCGTAGTACTCACGGGCACGAGCAACCCGTTCTGCGTCGTCTTCTTCAAATTCTTTAATACGTTTATTTCCTCTCGGATCAACATACTGGATAGCGAAATAGTCGAATGTCGGGTTTTCTTCTTGTCGTTGGAGTGTTTCCTTGACATCATGTTTGTGGCCGTTCGAACAGGTGTACTTCCCTCGTGAGTAGTTCCCGTCATTCGGATCAAATTCGCGTCCACAGTGTGGACAGACTTCATTTCCGTCTTCTGAAACAGTAACCGTAGTTCCATCGTCTACTGAGACTTCAGTTCCTTTGTCAAGTCCCTTACCTCTGTTTTCCAGCTCTATAATTCGGTGGTCGCATGCATGGTTTGGACAATAAAGGACTCCAGCTCGTGTCTTCTTCGTTTTAGCGAGTTGGTAACGGGGGAACAGCTGGACCTCTTCGTTGCAAGTCAGGCAAGGAATCCGTTGTGACTGGAAGTAATACAGAACCTCACACTTCTCTCCCGTCTCAGGATCGATTGTCGTATAATACTCCCTGAGTTCGTCTCGTATCTCCTCTAAAATGCGGTTGAATTCACGCTCAAGAACATCGACGTTCACATCATCCATCGACTTCTTTTCGGTCCACCATGCGACCGGGTTGAGTTCGTATCCAATAACATCCGCACCGAGGCGATTCATCTCAACCAGGGTCGTCCCGCCACCGGCGAAGGGGTCAAGAATCGTCACATCACGGTCAATGTGTTTGTCGTCGGGATTGATTTGAGGATTGTAGGAGTTGACGTACAACCCGTCATGGCTTCCGCTGGACCTTCTTGTGAGAATGTCTCCCTTTGAGATGGTTTCGTCAGTCATCGCTGCGAGACCAAGACACCGGAATGTTGAACCAGGACGGCGAGCCCACCACTTGTGAAGGGAGTAAATCGGGCGGTATACATCGCGTCGATAGGCTTCTTTCTCTGCAAGCTTATCCATCAGGCTCAGCGGCAGTTTATCCCAAGTTTCTGTCATTGTTAGTTACCTTGTGTGTTGATTCGCAGGGTTGGCGTCATGCATTCGGGCAGGCTGAGCCCGCCGTGCATGATTTTCTTCGTCGCTCCACGTTTCGTCCATGAATGATGTCCTCTTACCATATAGTGGCCTTCTGCTCGTGTAATTACATTAGCATCCTCAAGCACTCGGTACGCTTGCCCGTTCCCGATTTCCCTGAACCGACTGCTGAACTTACTTGCTAACGATGATTCTTCGTCTTCCGACAAGGAGTACGGCGAGTTCCCAGAGTGATTCACGTACCCGTGATCGCTCGTCACCAAGAACTCATCGTGAACACTCTCCTGAACGATCTCTTCTAGGAGCTCTTTCACACCTTCGTAAATGTCTTCGACTTCTTCCATCGAGTAGTTCCCTTTCAACGCGCCTTCTAACCGCTGGTCCGGGTGTCGGGTCCATACGAACGCTGGATCTGTACTCGGGAGCTGCGGGACATCCCGGTCACCGATAAACCGAAAGTCCTCACGTGAGACCGCCGATGGACTCTGCGCATCGAACCATTCGCGGCAAATGAATTGCGTCTCACTCGGCAACCGTTCAATTGGAGCCCAGAAGAACGACACATCCCACTCGTGCTCGTCTGCGAGTTCCTGCTCAAGCCGGAATCCCTCTCGGATACTCAGCGCATCCATAATTACCCCGCACCCACTGTCAAGCTGAGTAATTGGGTGCTCGCCCATTGAGTCAATCAACTCGTCATACAATCCGGGGTACATCTTCGCCAATTCGTACTCTAATAGCCGGGTCTTGTATTCGGACCCAGCGAAATCCCGTGCTGAGAGTGCATTCTCGTCACCCCAGATGCGTCGAAGACACTCAAACGCCCCGTCTAACAGCTGTTCTTCATGGAGTAACGAAACGAACTCTTCGTACCCGTAGAGACCGTTACTCATTCTTATCCACCTGGAGTTTTACTGAGAGCGTGGCGTTCTCTGGGACGCTCAAATCCCATAACAACGCCAAGAACGAGCTATGCGTCATCGGCTCACTGGGCGCAATTTCAAACGTTTCATTCAACGTCACGTGATCGCTGAGTGCATCTGCGTTGATTCCGTATTCAGTGAGATCGTCACCACTCAGCACACCATTGACTGTAATCGTTGCTTCGTGGATCTCCCAGCCCTGGGTTTCACGCTCGATTTGGTCGATCAGGTCCGGTTTGTTGTCCGCATCAATCGCCCCCATCGCCGGGTGTGGACGGATTGTCGGCCCGTCTGGTTCTTCAATACCGAACTTGTCCAGAAGCTCTTCAGTTGAAGCACCTTCAACCGATACTTTCCCTTCAGTAACGTCTGAGGCACTGAATTCGAACCCGCACTCACACGTCGTGTCTTCTAATTCCTCACCACACTGCGGGCAATTGAATGCAGTACTGGGCGAGGTAGGTTCGATTGTTTTTCCACCAGTCCCGACACTGGCAGTAGTACTTCCACCTTGGCCAGTACCACCAGAGCCCCCGGTATCGATTGTTATTGTCTCAGCCTCGTCGTCTTCTGTATCTTCATCATCGTCCTCGACGTACTGCTCGTGGACGAGGTTCGTGTCGTTACCGATGCTGCCAACACGTTCTTGGAAGTACGTGCCCACTTTGAGCACACCGTCCTTGCACAACGCGTTAATCGCATCTCTCAACTCAGACTCGTCAGTCAGTGTAGAGTACGCTAGGTTACTGTAGAAGTCGTTTCGCAGGTATTCATACTGGATGCCTCTCGCACCTTCACCTTTTACAGCGTTTTTGACTTCAGATTGGAGCTGACTCGGATCAGGAGTAACAGTCTGAGTCGTTGCGTCATAGAAGTCTACGTCACTGCCTGCTGGGAGATTCTCTGGATACAGACCACGCTCAGTCGAGGTGTGTACCGTGCCGAACTTGTCTCGGACACTGTTGCGTAGATTCCCGTAGTTCTGGTCGTGTATTTCCCCGAATCCATCAGGGAGTGCGTCTTCTTCACGGTTTAGCTGTTCACCAGCAACGACCTTCCGTGCAAGTTGTCGAATCCCGGTATTGGAATCAATCCCAGCTAGCTTCTCGGGCGTGACGAGCACCAGCGTGTTGGGGAACTCTCGTTGTTGCCCGGTCGTGAGCTCCTCAAATATCTCGTTGTAGTCTTGTTTCGCCTGCAGTAACACGACTATCTTCAACGCCTTGTTATCCGGGATATCCTGTTCGGTGTTGACTGGATCGAGTATATAGACGTTGTTGCGGCCGTTGAAGATGGTTTCCCGAACAAGCCGTTCAACGCGGTGGATTGCATCGTGTTTGTGAATGTCTTCGGCTTTCTTCTCGATGCGTGCAGCGGGGTTTTCGTCAATGTCGAAGGCGTATTCACCGTTGATGCGATGGACATGCCATGCGTGGCCGTACACGTCTTCGGTAAAGGTCTGGATGATACGGTGGGCGTTAATGCCTTTCCGCATCACTCCCATTAGCATTTGACGTTTGTTTGCACCTTCGTCCCCGCCGGCAGCGAGGCTGTGAAGCAGGACGATGTTGATGAGCTCCTCGATAGATTCATCGAATGACCCATCGGATTTCTGTAGACGATTGTAGTCATTGATGTACTTCCCCACCAACTCACCGTCGATGTATTGGAACCGGTCAGTGTGGGCGTATACATCAATATTCCCGGTGAGGATGAGATCGGTTTCATTGTAGTTGTCGGCCAAGATCTCTGTTAGGAACCGCAAGAGTCCACGGGCGTCTGAACTGATGCGTTGCTCGGAGTACTTCTCCATCAGCAACTCTAACGCGAGTGGATGGAACGGGTAGTACCGTTCAATCCGGTTCTGCAAGTCGTGGTAATCGTCCAGTTGTATCTGGTCGTTTTGTCTGTACACGTCCGTGTACTCTTTGGCCAAGTCTGCGACTCCATTCGGGTCAGTCACCTCTCCGACAAGCCGGTGTAGGATGAACTCAATCTTCTCATCACGCCGCGACCCTAGGTCATGTGTGAACGGGTTCGTGCGCTGCGTGATTGCCTGCACATCCTCGTCTTCATAGAGAAGTGAGACAAAGACACTGAGCCGGGTGTCGTCTCGTCCAGCAGCTTCAAGAAGATTCTGGAGGAATGCAAGGTTACTGTCCTGATACTCTTGGCGCTCCGGCATACCAAACCAGCGCTCAAATTCGTCAAGCAAGACGAGCGCTGGTTCTCCCTCTAAGGTATCCCGAATCTGGTGAACTGTCGGCAGGTCATTGTCTCCTTTCCACCCGTCAATACCGAGGTAGTCAGCGATGGCTTCTGAGAGTCGATCGTATTCTTTGTCCAGATTGAACATCTGGAGTGCAGCGGTTTGCGTTTCAGATGGAAGGTTGACCCCAATGTCCTTGCTATCTAACCAAGCTTGTCCGAGAGACGGTGAGTTGAACAGGTGATAGATGACGAGTTCGATGTGGCTTTTGCCACTACCGTACCCACCGCCGACAACCTGCCCACCCTCAGAGAAGTTAGAGTCTCCGTTCAAATTCTGAGCAGTGTTGCGGATTATCGTCTTGAGCGTGTCTGTTGGATACGTAATCTTGAGGATGCGATCTGCGTCTTGTTCTGGTGAGCTACGGTCATCGTACAGATTGTAAAGACTCACCTCATCCAGCAAGCCAGTGGAGTCGATTGTCCCATCGTCGCGAAGGATCTCATCACTCGGTGTGATTTGCTCAGAGATATGCGTATCCGTCATGGTCCAATTTGCTCTACAAGTTCATCTTCGTCCTCAATCCACCCGTTCTGATCAAGTAGGCGCGCAATCGCCTCATCGTACGTAAGCCCATCAGAGGCCTTGTATCGCCGGAGTTCATCACGGACAGACCGTTTCACCGCAATCGATGTTTTACCATCCGTCATGTATCCGAACTGTACCCGTGCCAGACATATATATCTTACATGTATACATAGATTAGATAGGATACATAGGGAGGCGCACGCACGGCGCAGGCCATATCGACCTAGTCTGTCGTTGCCGTCAGTGAGCAATTGAGGCTGTTGGAAGTCTATATGTGTCCGTATCCAGCGTAGCCTGTCTCTCTGTCCCGCCACAGAGGCCCGTAGCCGCCTGATGATACAGTGGCATCAGTCTGGAGGATGGCTGTGCTATTCTATATAGTGATATGCGGTTTATAGAGAATGTATGGGGGTCGGATTGTCTGCAAATGGGGGCTAGATGGGCTGAAATGCTGGTTTGAGTGTTGGGAATATGCTACTGCAGATTACGCCAATAATCATGAGTAGATTTTTCCACCCCGACGCCGTCGGGTAAGCCAACTCTATGGCGTCTCCACACACCACCTCGTCCGCAATTGATTCTTCAGATATCCCGCTCACAGGGCCATTTGAAGAGTT
>Ga0209945_1000982_pt1 | contig 10317 bp, 6 predicted proteins | sample SalPonR2_A_D2_MG_FD_185703 | JGI IMG/M metagenome (GOLD analysis project Ga0209945, IMG submission 185703) | Salt pond soil microbial communities from South San Francisco under conditions of wetland restoration - Salt Pond MetaG R2_A_D2_MG... ...
GAGTTGTTCGACCGGAACAACCTCTTTGAGTCTGACGCGTATCGAGCGATGTTCGCCGAAGTCGAGAAAACGGATGAAATCGAGGCCGCCGAAGCCGTCGAGCGGCCGGACGGACGGAGCCCCAATTAACCTTGGAGCGTGCGTTTTTGCCGGACTGAGAGCTCGACATTCAAGATATCCCGGAAGCGTAACCAGCTCAAGGCCGACAAGAGAGATCGAGTTCTATTTCCATTTAGAACAGATAGATTGATCATTAGGCACGCATCATTTCCATCCTCCGAGATTGTGGTTGATGATTCGTAGGGGTTCGGTCAATCCGCCTGCAGGAATGCTCAAGTGGTCGAGACCACCAGTACTCGAAGTAGGTCAGGCATCGCGAGGTGGTTCCCAGACCTCGATGGTTGCAGACACAATGCCTTGTTTTACCGTTGATTGACAGCAGTTTCAGACGCTCTCACGGGAAGATTCCGTCAATCTAACCCGTAATTGGACGCCGTCTGGCGATATGGTATCGCTCAGACGGCTCGCACGGATGTGTCGAAACCTTGCCAAACAGCACGTTGATGAGTCGGACGTACCCGCCGCGCCGGACGGCGCGGACGGGTACGCCGAGTGGACGCAGGTCGCATTAATTCTGTTCCGCGTCGAACTCAAAAAGAGTCTCCGCGAGACTGAAGATTACCTCAACGAGATGCCCGGCGTTCTTGCCGTGTTTGAGCTTAACGAAGCACCGGACTACAGTTCGTTCTGTCGGTGGGAAAACGAGTACCGAATGCGTGAACTTCGCCGCCTGCTCCCCCTTCTCTGGACGTATCCAAGAGAGGCATCGCCGTCGTCACCTGACCAAGGGAGTAAGATACGATAGTGTTGACCCTTTGATGAACACCGCTAGTAGCAGCTACTGCATCTTCTGAGCGCAAGAACCACTTTTTGAAGCCGTGAAGCCGTTAGTTATCGACTCTACCCCGACGCTGTCTTGCGTTCAACAAGGCAACACTACTTCAATTGAGAAGTTCCCCTTAGTGTCAGCAGGTTAATCTTACGGGAGAGATCATTCCATTGTTAGATTCCTAAGTGCACTAAACGTATAACGGGTGGATGAATCGATTCCATAACTCTCTGCATTACGCTGGTGGATACCCAGACGGGTATAAAGTAACGGCTTGAAGAAAAACACCTGGTCATCGCCTACGATATCCTCGGTCGTAATCAAGTCTCCTACCCGATAGACATCATTAACATCGAAATAGTTGGGAACCGCTATTCCCATGTAATAGCGCTTTGACCTAGAGCTCCGAGCTTCGTGGTGCCACGCAGTACCGACTTGAGCATCGTAGAGCCTCCCGTCAGCGACGAGTTCTAATACTCTTTGCCACACCGTACCAATCATCTGTCGCTTCGGGAAAAGGAGCCACTCCCCACCAAGTTCCTCACGATTGAAGGCTGCCTCGTCCAATTCTGCATGCCCTTCCGTCATTTCGTCGGGTATTGGTGGTGCCACTTCCTCGAACTCTTGGCTCAAAGTTACGTTAGTATCTGGAACATCGTATCGTCTGAAATACGCAGCCCTGTCGTGTGATTGAATTCGTAGTAGGTCGCTCGCGACTAACGCGGCTTCATCGTAGACGTCACGTGGATCCGGGAGCAACGGCGAATTGACGCTTCGGTGACCGTCTATCGCTGGTCCGTCTTCGCTCTGTCCAAAGTAGCCTTCAACGATACGATGAGAGACATAGTCTCGGAAGTTCTCGACTTGATCTGGGCCGAAGTTAGCCTCGTCAATGACGAATTCCACGGCCTCTTCCAAGTTGAACTCGCGTCCGGTTTGCCGAGCCTTGCGAGCTCCCGACCTAAGCCATTCCTCGAAATACCGATCCTCGTTGTAACAGAAAATACACCGACTTTCAGTGTGCGCAAATTGTAGTCCACGGTCAATATGATCGGGACAAGAGATGAGACCCGAATCACCGAGCGGGATCAAATCGTGTGAGTCGATTCCGTTTTTCGAGAGTGTGATCGCGTGTACACCACCAGCGGCGTCCGGTCTCTTTGGACCGACGTTTTCGATCGAGAACATCGGCGCGATCGAATCCTCAATCAACCGTCCCGGTAACTGTCCACCGGCCACATACGCCAGTGAATCGTGATCGTTCCACAACTCTGGGTAAATATCCGGTGTTATCAAGACGCAATTTTCCTGGGTGGATGCAATCGCAGGATTCTGTGTCAGGTGTATCTCCTCAAGAGGGACTGTTCCCTGTGTCGGGATGTACGTCAGAAGATTACTCTGGGCAGTCGTGAAGGGGTCGGCCGCCGCCCCTCGTGCGTACGCATCTGCGTCGTATACTGCTTCAAGCGGGTCCCCGTGTCCATAGTCGCCAGTGATGTAGTAGACCGGCAGTTGAGAAGCAAGAGCTTGGAGTTGATCGTGAAGTTCCTCAAAGCAGCTCTGTGGATCCAGATGCTCGTGATGAGGAGAGGGGGAGACGAAACCAGTGTATACGGCAGCATCAAACGACGAGAGATCGTATCCTTCGCTTTCTAATGCGGCTCGAATACGGATTCCAGCGACTTCACCATCTTCCAGGTTCGGTCTAGCACTACCGACCAGCAGGAGACGAAGTTCGAACGGTTCAGAGCTTCGATCAGATTCTTTGGTGCCGGTTGAGTCGTTCATCTGCGCGTCAGCGGACGATTTCTTTTGGGCTGACTTTGACGTACTGGAGTCGTCATCGTCCTTCTCCCGAGAATTTTGTTCCTTGGGGATCTCCCCTCCACCAGAGTCCGACTGCTGACTATCGTCTTTGGAGTGAGAACGGTTGGATTTACTTTGAGCAGCCGAGACGGCGCGTTCGGCTGAAACTTCCCCAACGTGTTGTACCCCGGCTAGTTCGTCGATCGAAGCATCGGCAATATCGTCGATCGTTTCGTAACCCTCCTTGCGAAGTTGATAGACTGCTTGAGAATCGAGATCACAGACTTCCAGAACAGATGGTTCTTGGTTCAAAATCTCTGCCACGTCACCGGCTGCTTGGCTCGGGGGGATTCCAACTGCGATAAGTGGACGTAGTGTAGTGATGATACTCTGGTCGTCGGCATCAGTTTTTTCGCGGAGAGTGTTGAGGGTCGGTGATTCGTCGTAGACGATAGCAGCGGCTTCGATGATCGCTTTCGCGAACGATTTCGACCCGACGTCCGTATCAGCGACGTCGTCGGGGTCAGCAGAAGTTAGTGAACGTGGGTCTTCTATACCATGGGCGATTAGCAGTCCGGCTCGAACGAGGGTGACAGCCGGAACATCAAGTAGCGATGGTCCAACACTCTCGCCATACTTCATCGTCAGCGCCTTCAGTATCGACTCATCGTTGATACCGTACTGTTTCAGACGTTGGACGTCATCCTTTACCGCTTCTTCGTCGGCTGAAGTTCGCTTTAAGACTAAATTCGCTATCCGGTCAGTGTCTGACGGCATCTAGTACCCGAACCTTCTGTTAGGGGACAATAATCAATGTCGGTTTGATTAGCAAACAAGAGTGTCGCGGAAGGTTTTAATACACCTGTTCATATAGCTCCCCGACAAACGTTAAGAACGAGAACTTAGCGTCGCCATGCAATGCACCGCGACCTGTCTCTCGGAACCTGAAACGCCCGGAAGATCGCGTGCAGCAGGGGAAGGTTCAGTTCGTATTGAACCAGTGAATCTCCTGTTCGTTATGAAGACGAAGATACTCCGCAGCCGGCGGGTCCTGGGGGAACGAAAGCTCAGTGCCATCTAACCCAGTTACCGTCTCACGAAGGAACTCGCTCTCTGGTTCATAGTCGGGTTGCACATGGAGTTCGTATTCACTGGTAATAGTGAACAGTCCTAGGTCGAAGGCTCGATGATGCGTATAACACAGCAAAAGACCGTTCGACGGGTCGCCACGCTGGCCTTCGTGATCACTCCACGAGAGAATATGACCTGCTTCGAGGAGAGCTGGATCGCTCACGTCACACAGAAGGCAAGCGTCGTCGTACCTTTCGCGAACCTCCATTCGAAAATCTTGTTGTCCACGTCGGCTGGGACTTTCAACAAGCTCTTCACCGGTCGAAATACTGCGGTCCTGGCCTGAGCCCGTTGGGTCATCCTCCTCTTCTCTATCGTCTCTCTCCACCTCACTTTCGCTGTCAGCCTCAATAGTTGATCCTAATTCGTTTCCACCCAACCGTTGCCGGGCACCTTCTGCTGCATGACGAAGTTCAGATTCGTTGCCGTAGAACTCCTGCCAAATCTCAACGCAGGGCTGTCCCGTATTCTCGAATCCCATAGAGCCCGCTGGATCAAGGTGTCGATAGTTTCCGAGTCGATATACGACCGCATCTGGAGTACAGCCGATGAGTTCCGCTGTATCTTGAACCGCTGGGTCCGATTTATTTTCTGTGACGTCCTCGTTAAGATACAGATCCAGTGTAACCAGAAATTCGTCCCTCGACCATTTCCCACTCATGGTAGAATGGTTGTATACTCACGTAAAATGATTAGCGGCTACAACGCCGAGTACATCGTCGTCACTGTGCGACGGGAAAATTGTACTCGCCAATATCCGGTTTAGATTCTGTTCGATTCAGGAATTCATCACTTGAGTAGGAAATATTAGGAGTGGTCTATTTTGATAGTTTGTGTCTCGCAACTATTCGATTGATGATGGATCAGTCGCGATCGCATGTCAAAACAACGCTGTTCCGGCAGAATCACAACCACAGTATCTCGCTCGCGGCCTATGGGTTGTTGACTTTGATTCAAAATATTCTTTCCACACGGAGGATGCTTCTTCAGCATCAAACCCGAGTGAGGTTTCATCGGTGTTCAACCGATTTGAGGAGGCATCACAAGCAGGCGGTATCGGCACCCTCCGCGCCGATAATACTGAATTGATCGCTGTCGGACAGTTTGCCACCGAAGGAATTCGGTTACTGAATAAAGTCGGCGATAGCAACAAGAAAAAGAAGGGACTTCAATTCGAAGAATACGCTGTTCTCGGTCCAGGTGACTCTGAATACGGCGAAGCAAAACAACTCGCTGACACTCTCGGCGGGACTGTTGTGAGTTTGAAAGATCGAGGGAAGAAGGTCAACCGACTAGAAGAACTCCTCAAGCGAGTGGAGAGAAAGGGATATCTCCGTAAACCAGTTCGGTAACGGTACTTTCTATTCTGGTGTGTCGACTTATTTGGAAGATAGACTCGCGCTTTCTTGCGCCTGGAATTGATGCGCCTGTTGTTTTCGGCATGGGTCCATGAACAGCGAGTCAGTAAATCAACGTTCGACTCGTACGCCACTCTTTGCAACAAGGTGGGCGACGACCGAGTGTAACGCTCTCACCTCTGGCGCTTCTACGACGACTCCGATTTCTAGATTTTCAGCGAACCCGTATTTCGTGAAGTTCGCGCTACCGACGTAAGCCGCGCTTCGATCCGCGATGAGAAGTTTCGAGTGTAACGTATACTCCGGGTATTGGTCGTCCGGATCGGGTTCGTAATAGTCGTACACCTCAAGCTGGCCCGGTAGTCCAGCGGCGATGTTGAACAATTCCTGAACTGCGGCATGGTTTGGCTGTCGTGAACGTAGTTCGCGCGAAACGAGTGTCAGATCGACACCACGTTCCAGAGCGCCCTCAAGGCCTGGAAGCAACCATTCCATTCCCTCGATTTCTAGAAATGGACTCGTCAAGACGAGCTCCTCAGACGCGTTTCTGCATAAGGTCAGCAGTCGGGTCGTTATCTGTTGCATGTCGAAATCGACAGGGTCGAGATGCTCGAAGCCAGGATCGTTCTCGGGTAGCGTGCAGACGAACTCGACACCGATCGGTTCGGTGTCGGCTCTTGATTGCTCTATAACTTGATGAGCAGTTCTCGTCGCGATGAGGAGTTCAAGGCAGTCAGGGGAGTCTACGTGAATCGCCGCGGACCCGTTTTCTTCGCTTGCATAGCCCTTCGACAAGAGGTATTCGAAGATAGACGTCGCGAGACTCCGGTCAATCGACTCTGTACCGTCTACTAACGTTTCAACAGTTAGTGGACTGTCCCGGGTATCGTGGGTCGCCACCACGCCGAGCAATTCTGTCGGTGATACATCCGGCCCGAGTAGCTGTGCCAAGCGCGTAGCGTCAGCCAGGCGATCGGGATCAGGAGTCTCCACTGCTAACACCCAGATAGCCTTCGACCGATCGCTCGGTCACCGCTTTCGATCCGTACACGAAATCCCGGCCGACATTTCGGTTGAAGTGCACGCACGACACCTCAGAGAGGTGGAGGCAGTTGTGACACGCTCCCCCTTCCCGACTACAAACGGGGTCGTAGACACAGTCGTCGCCCCGATTCTTGAACTCGGTGAGCAAGTCGGACAAGCTGGACTCGACCAACGTATACAGTGCACCGATGTTGAAATCGGTTCGCTGGTTACTGTACATGACGAACGACAGTGCACGTGGCATCAAGAACTCGGCTAGACTGGACCGTGAGATCCCGGAGAGTTGGGTCGCGTGCTTCAGGAAGAGATGTGAGTAGGTGTGAAGCAAGTGGTACAAGAAGTACGTAAGTGCGTCGACGCCTTCGTCGGAGTCCACGTGTAGTTGCTCGAAGGACGGTATCTCACCCATGTTGGCGGCGATCCAGGCACGGATGGCAGATTCTGACCACTCTGAGAGAGGTTCCGTCGCCGCTGCATCAATCCCGTATCGGTCACACCACGAGGCGACTGTTGCAGTGCTCCAACTATCTGGAACTGGATATTCTCTCCCACGGGGTAGATTACTTTCAGCGATGGCGTTACCTAAAGACTCAGCGTAGTCTCCGTTGCCCCGACTGTTCTCCAATAGCCAAGTTACGACGTGACGGGGGACCAGCTCTACGTGAACAGCCTCTGTCTCGACTGTATCGGTGAACAATGGGGTACCGTTGCCCGACGAGTCGACGTCAGCCTCGTTAAACGCCACCAGTCTGGAATCGTCTGGATCTCGGTTGATTCGTGTGAATCCGAAGACGACGTTCGTGATCGGGAAATCCTCAACGAAAGCCACGTTGCCGATACCCATATCTTCGAACTGGTCTTTGAGGCGGTCGGCTCGTACCTGACGGCGCTGCTTGCTCTGTGGTGTATCAGAACCAGCCTCAAGGATGATTTCCCGAGCAGTCCGCTGTTCCAGTTGCTCGGTCAGATTGTAGTATTGGAACACGTCGACGACTGCTTGTTGGCCACCTTGCGAAACATCACCCTCGGTATCGAGAAACGGAATCAACCCAGCGACTTCGTCCCCGAGTGGTTCGTCTCCATCGTCCATCTCGGCGAGCTCTGCCTCAAGATCCTCAATCTCCTGAGCGATCTGGTCGGCGAGTGCGCCTTCCTGCGACTCGTGCATGTCTCGATACGTTTCGAGCTGATTCTCGACCCGCTCTCGCTCGTCAGAGACGCGCCGTGAATCGAGATCGATTCGTTCGATTGGGTTGGTAGTCAGGTCAAGATACTTGCCAAACACTTTCTTCCCGAACCGCGGTCTCGAGGCGTCCGCCACAGAGCCGTGTCCGATATTGATGACCGTGATATGGTGGGGTTGGAACGCTGAACTCGCACGGTGGACCGCGAGCTGCATCCGGCTGTTAGGGAGGTCGCAGTCGCACCACGCCTCAATCTCAGACTCGTTCTGACAGTTTAAACACCGCCACCGTGCGTTTCGGAACCGTTGGCTCCCGTACGTCTCGAACGTCCAGTCGTCGTAGCTGTTACACCGAGAGCACTGGCCGGGGTACGGAGACCGCATTTCGCCACATTCGTGCACGAAAATAAATTGGTGCTGTTGGAGGTTACCCGAACAGCCGCTGTTTTTACAATTGAGACTCCGGTTGTACCGTGCTAGTTCGTGGGTATCTTGGTAAGAGTGAATCCGCTCACAGGTCGTACAGCGGAACAAGAGTGGGTAGATACTCGTCGTGACTTCACGAGGTTCTACGAGCTGGAACGAATCAGCGTACTGCGGGAAGCCGACAGCCCCGTAATCTCCACTCCGCCAGGCGTTGACTTTGTTGAGTACCTGCCTTCCGATGTAACCGACGTCAAGGTCGGAACGTTCGACTGTATTGATACCCTCAACACGGTGGATTCCCGACTTACCAGTATAGTCGAATGTATTCCCTGGTAGATAGTTGAAGAGGACTTGCGCCTTGCCCCGCTTCATGTAGCTGTCGTCGGAGTCTGTCATTGTTCGTTCATGGAGTAGAATAGGTTCTCGTTGTCTCGGTCGACAGGGAGGAACGGAATCTGTTCGTCAATGTCTCGGAGGCTCATCATCGTCCCCGGGTTGAGGGCTTCGCTCGCCATGTCTTGCTGGATGTTCTCGAGGTTAGTGAACGCCCGATCGCGCTCCCGGTCAAGAATCTCTCGGAACGCTTCTGGAAGCTCCCCGCAAAGGTCACTCCCGTAGGAGGCCTCCAAGAGTTGCTGGAAGTCCGTTGTGCTGTTGATGCTAACGCCGTACTGTCTCCCTCGGCCCGACTGTAACGAGCGAACGAGTTGACTCACCTGATCGCCGAAGTACAACCACTCGTCGCTCTCGTACATCCACTGGTTGAGGATCCACGCAAAGATCATACTCGGGAGCGTCCGGCGGACACTGAAATGGCTCCACCGGTTGATCGGCACAGGTTCCACGAGCCGGTCAAGGAATTCATGATATTTCTCGAAGAGGTGGTAGTGGCTCTGATCACGTTCTCGAGCAGGGTTGAAGCAGACGAAGACGCTGCCAGGGAACGTTCGGCCGGTCCTAGAACTAGACTGGATATACTCTGCCGTTTGTCGGGGCATCCCGAAGAACAGCATGTGATTAAATCGATCTACGTCAACCCCGTGACTGATCATATTGGTAGCCGCGATGGTGTTGTACCGGTCACGATAATCAGCCGGTGGGTCTTCGAGGTTCCCCAATATGTCTTCTACCTCTTCGAAAGGTGTGTCACCGGTGAGTTCCGCAAGATTGGGTTCGCGAAGCCCGTCTTCACGGAGGTATCCTGCGATCTGTCCACGCATCGATTGCGTGTACCGATTCTTGTCCCGTTTACTAATCGTGTAGGTAAGCGCTGTCTCGTATTTCCCCAGCAAATCTAGAAGATCGTCGTTGGTCGATACAGTCTCGAACCCGAGCTGGTCAACCAGAGTATGTGTTCCGCTGGCGGATTCCAGCTCTGTTCGAAGTTCCTCTACCGTCTGTAAATAGTAGTAATCTAATTGGATGACTGCGTTAATGTGGGTCTTGCCGTGGGGCATAATCCCGACAAAGTGCCTCCGGGTAGCCTGTCGCGTAGTTGCGTAGAAATTCTCACCGACGACTGGCCCTTGAGCAGGGAACCGCTCAGCCTTACGAAGGTACAGCTCTTTGGCCTGTTCGTCGTATTCTTCTATGGTCGCCGTTGCACCCACGATCTTCGTCCGTTGTTCGCCGTTGTACCGTTGGTATTTGTCGACGAACGTCTCGAAGTGACTATCGAACGTGCCCAACGACTCTTCTAAGAGGTGGAGCTCGTCCTGGATTTGCAGGCCTGGGGCTATGTCGTAGGGCTCGTCAAGTGGCGTTTCGGACAGAGGGACGAGGTGATTACCCCGTTCAGCGTTGTTCCCACCGAATCGACTATCACAGCCGTATTTCTCCGTGCATTCACCGAAACTCGCGAACCCGTGGTCAGGACACCAGTGGGACATCTTGCCGGCGTACAAGTGCGCCGATTTTCGCTCGTAACCGACAGCAGTGATCTTGTCGATCGTCCCAACGATCATCGTCGGTGCGTATCGGTAAAGCTCGTTATCGACGATGTGAACCGGTAGCTCGTCGTCGGCGAAGACTCGATATTCGTCCTCTTCTGGCCGTGAGCGTTGCTGATAGGAACATGCCGAACGGTCGGCTGTACAGTAGTGAGCAAGTCGCAGATCGTCAGTCGCTCGGATCTTCACATCACTCCCACAAATTGGGCAGGAAGGGAAAACCTTCACACTCTCACGGGCATCCTCACCACCCTCAGGGTCGCTAAATCGCTCGAACTCCCGACGATAGTCTGACTTCGTCGCGTCGCGCTTATTTGAACGGTTCGTCACCTTGTTCGGCGTGTTCTTCGAACCAACGAGGTACCCGAGTGAGAACGGGAAGTTATCGTGCGACCTGATGTCGGGTTCTTCCAGCCGATGCATCTCGGCGTGCATCAGAATCTCTCCGATTCGCTGAGTCTGTTGTAATGAGAGGAGTCTGAGTGGGAAGCGAGTCCAAGCAGTCACCCCGTATTTCTTCCCTCTCTTCCG
>Ga0209945_1000986_pt1 | contig 10301 bp, 8 predicted proteins | sample SalPonR2_A_D2_MG_FD_185703 | JGI IMG/M metagenome (GOLD analysis project Ga0209945, IMG submission 185703) | Salt pond soil microbial communities from South San Francisco under conditions of wetland restoration - Salt Pond MetaG R2_A_D2_MG... ...
GTGTTCGATGGGGACCGCGATGGTCGGGGCGATGGCACCGAACTCACACCGCTGTTCCATACCGGCGCGTATCGTTCCGATAGAGTAAGACTGTCTCAGGGACCGACACTCGCTCTCTTCTACCGTGCTTGGCAGGTACCTCAGGGAGTAGCACAGAGACATCGGGTCTGTGCTACTCTGATAGGAGACGGGAAAGACCACGGCCCCCGGTAGCTGGGGCAGTCTCCGGGTGCAATTGTCTGCCTTTCCCACACTAAACGACATCCCGAAGACAGAAAAATATTTTTGATTTGAAAAATAATATACGATATAGCTGTAACAGCACCTCAGATTCACATAGGTTTTTTAGGCCTTCCCCGAACTCGAACGGCCTCAGTACCGTTTTATCACGAACTTTGCCTTCGCAAGCCGGATTCACTGGCCTTCACACGTCATCCTGACTGACGTGCTGACACGCAGACACGGACGGCCGGCGATGGCGGCGTTTCGATATAGCACTATATGATTTATCAGCGTTCGGCGATCGCGACCCCCCAATTTTACACAGTTTGGTTGTATCCTTGCGTACAACCACCTATGCAAAACTATCAAGGTAGTTGAAGACCAGCGCTACCCATGGAAACGCGCCCTCTCAGAATACCCCTCAGAGATAGCGACCCGGCTAGTTACACCGGACACGACGGGGGCCATGATGAGTGAGCAACGGCACAACTGGAGTCGCAAATCCCTCGACGAACTCGTCGAGTACTACACCGACCACATCCACCCGGCATTTCTCGCCGATTCCACTCACGTCGATCAGCCCTACCCGACCGCGAAATGGCTCCGAGAACACGGATACTCCGGCATTCGCTACACGCTTCGGGAACACCACGGCCGGACAGTCACCGAGTTCATCCACGACGATGTCGGCGACGAGATCTTCCAACACGAAACTGGAGGAACGGTGGCAGAGACGTCACAGCGCCGATTCGGCATCGACCACGACGAAACAGAAGCGGCCGTCGACGCGTATTTCTCCCGTCGCGAAGACCGCGAGCTACTGGCCGAGTCAACGCTTGCGTCCCGCCGGTCCCGGTTTCGGACGTGGGTGGACACCTACCGCCGCCACCACGGCACGGATGCCCTCCTCGCTCACGCCGACGACACCGACAAGAAAGCAACCGGGCGACGACGGGCCCGAGAAGCGCTCGACACCATCGCCGATTCCCTCGGGAGCGACCAGTCACGCCTCACCTTCGTCGCCGACGTCCGGCCCGTCTACAGCTGGCTGACCGGCGAAGGCTATCTCGCCTTCAACCCACTCGACGGCGTCGAATCCGAATACGGCTGGGAACGGCCCGACGCCGACAACCAGTCCCTCCAGGCCACCGACGTCCGGCAACTCCTCGGGGCCGCGGAGACGCCGGCTGAGACGCTGTTGGTGACCGCTCTCCCCGGCTGGGGGTTACGACCGTCCGAGGTCGCACAACTGCACGTTTCGCAATTCGCCCTCGACGGCGACGATCCACACATCGCCTTCGAAGAGCGAAAGAACGGCCCGGGGACTGTCGCAATCCACTACGGCGTCCACACCGTCTCCGACCGAATCGACCAGTTGGCCGGCGCGGACGACTGGCAGGGATATCTGTTCCCCTCGCCCGCAGACGCCCGAGCGCACGTCCACTCCGATACCATCACCAACCGATTCAAACGACTCGCAGATCGCGCCGACGTCTCTGTCGATGGGCAACTGGCGACGCCTCGGACAGCACGGCGGTTCTGGTACGCAACGTACTCCAGTGCCATGGTAGAGATACGTACAGAAATGGACGATATCGCCACCGAACAGGGCGCTCGATCCGGGACCGTCGTCTGGGAGCAGTATCTCTCCGAAGCGGACCGACGCCGTCGGCGGCGACAGGCGATGAGCGCGAAGCTGACGGACGCTTTCGAGACGCAAAGGTAGGGGCACTTACCGCCACACACGACACCTCACGGACTACCGACAGTCGCATCCTCGCCTCCCGACGTGGTCACCCGTCGCAACTAGCTCGGAGTCGCTTCTGTGCCGGTGTAGTCTCACTCTGTGACGACGTCTCTGGGACACTCAGGTACCTCGGTGCCGAACTGCGAGCCCGTCAGCTGGCGCTCTCGGCGGTCGATATCCGGGAGCAGTGGGGCGGCGCTGTTCGCGTTGCTGCTCGAGAGCCGTCGCACATCCTCCGGTTACCGCGCGGCGGAGAGCGTCGCCACCGACTCGGCCGCTGTCAGGCTTTCGCTGGGCGGTCTCGTCCAGCCGGCAAGCAGCGTTCGGCCGGTATATGCTGCCACCCGACAGGCCTCCCCGGACATCACAGCACGCGAAGCAGTACGATGGAGAGACTCACGAACACGCCGATACCGACGAAGACGTACACTCGGTCGGCGTCGGCGTCGAGCCCCCGCGAGAGCTCGTGAACTATAATGCCCAGCGAGAGGCAGAATATCACGACGACCGACACCATGAGAAAGCGATAGGCGACTACGATCTGGAGGTCGAGAAAGCCGCCGATGAACAGGAGCATCGCGGCGATCATCGCCGTGAGCAGTCCCAGTATCCCCATTCCCCCGACGAAGATCCGATACCGACGGTCGTCCTCGTCGGTCACTGAGTTGATGGCGAAGTTCGTAATCAGGACGATAATCGGGAACACGACGGCAGCTATCTGTATCTGTGTCGTATCAATCATTCGGGTATCCTACCACGCTTTCACTCGAACCTGTTCGTGTCTGGGCCATATCCTTGGTCGTTTCAGATGCTGCCCGCCCGCATATCACGTACTCCCCACCGGTTGCCGTAGCTACCCACGGGTCACACTCTCTCTGTGTTCTAACCCCGCTCGTCCCGGCACTACCCGCCGCCTGGCGCCTCGCTGGGTGCCTGTCGTGGCGAAGGACTAAGTAAATGACCTCCCATTCTCACGCTATGAGCGAGAGTTCTGGGAACGACGACATGCCGCTCGAATCGGTCGATTTCGACATGGATATCGGCAACGGACGGACCGAAATCCGGGTGACGGGCGACCGTGACACGGCGGTTATCGTCCGCTCGGAGTCGGGGGAGAAAATATATCTCCCGCCGGAGGACTTCGACCGTGAGGCCGAGCCCGGAGGCGGCGCGTACGAAAGCCCCTACGAACCACGTAGCGGTGCCCAGGAGAGTCCGTACTCGACGCATCCCGACGCGTCCTCGGTCACCGGAATGGAACCGACGGCCGGCGGCTACTTCATCGTCCACCCGGAACCGATAACCGACATCCGTTTTCTCCGGTGAGATCCGATCCGGACGACGGGAGGGACCGGCTCTGTCGTCGAGCGCCGACTCCCGCCGCCTTCGTCCGCGAATCGGTCGCCCGTACTGGCGCTTACTCGAGAATTTCGTTGTAGAACTCGACGTGTTCGTCGGCCACGTCTTCCCAGGTCCGCTCCTCGTAGTCGATGGGCGTCTCCAGCGAGAGCGCGTGCTCGATGCCGTCAGCGATGGAGTCCGAATCGGGCTCGACCTCGATGACGCAGTCCTCGGGCAGCAGCTCCGCGGCGCCGCTCTCGCAGGCTACGACGCGGGTCCCGACGGACAGCGACTCGACGATGGTGATGCCGAACGGTTCGGCGAGCGACGGTGAGACGAACAGGTCGGCGCTCGCGTAGTAGTCGCCCAGGTCCTCCTGTGCGAGGAAGCCGGCGAAGACGACCTGGTCCTCGATGTCGAGCAGTTCGGCGAAGCGCTTGAGCTGGTCGGTCAGGTGGCCGGTCCCGCCAAGCACGAGCGTCAGGTCGTCACGGCGGAGCTTCGAGAGCGCGTACAGGAGGTAAGACAGCCCCTTCTGGTCGGTGTGGCGGCCGACGAAAAACAGCATCTCCCCGTCGATATCGTACTTTGCCTTGATGTCTTCACCGGTCGGCTCGACCGAGGAGAACCCGTTGTAAATGACCCGCGAGTCCGCGTCGTACTCCTGTTTGATTCGCCGCTGCGTGAACTCGCTTACGGCGACGAGGTGATCCGATCGGTTCGCGACGCGCTGTTCGGTCTGGACCTCCCGCTCGGGCGGGTTGACGTTGCGGTCGATCGAAAGCGAGTGAAACGACGTGACCCACTCGAGATCGGCCGTCGAAGCCGCCCGCGTCCCGGGGTTGTATCCGAACCAGTCGTTCGTGTGGATGATGTCGAACTCCGACGCGATATCGGCGAACTCCCCGGCGAGTCGGCCGATGCGCGTGATGATGTCACCCTGCCCGGTCGGAACGCCGTGGATGCCCGCCCGGTCCTCGGGCGCGTACTCGTCCGGCAACACCAGCTCGAACTGGATGTCGTCGCGCGGTTCGAGTTGCTCGTACAGTTCGCCAACGACTGTGTCGAGTCCGCCGGTGATGTTGGGTGGGAACCCCCAGCCAAGCATCAAGACTTTCGGTGGCATATCAGTAACCCGTATTGGTAAATCAAGTCAATACGGTAAATACGTTTGTGGTGGTCGGGGAGAACTGAACAGGATAGACGGCGCGGAGCGACCGCCGCGTCTCGGGATGGACACGACGCGACGTCGAACGCTGTTATCACCGAAAGCGGGAGCCGACCGATGCTCGGACAACTGTTCGAGCGGGCGCATGAATATAAGGATCGACTTCGCCCACATGTCGCAATATCGACCTCCGATCAGTGAACCCGAGCGTCGAACTTTTTTGCGAGCCAGGCACGCGCCGGGGATACGGCTATGCCCCGCGGGCGCCACCAGCCGGTATGGGCAGTGAACCGAACCGGCCCGGCCACGAGTCGAGCAGTTCGACCGAGGGAACCGCTGACGGGCTCGCACCCAGGGAGTCGGCGGCGCTCGACCGGGTCCGCCGGGTTGCCAGACTGCAAGACGAGGCGATACGAGTCCCCGGGACAGACTTCCGGTTCGGGCTGGACCCGGTGTTGAGCCTCCTGCCGGTCGGCGGGGACGCTCTCGCCGCCGCCATCTCGCTGTATCCGATACTGGAGGCGGCTCGCCTGGGAGCGCCAAAGCGGACGCTCGCCGCCATGCTCGGTCTGGTCGCCGTCGACGCCGTCGCCGGCTTGCTCCCGGTCGTCGGATCAGTGTTCGACGCCCTCTGGAAGGCCAACGAATGGAACCGTCGGCTGCTCGAACGTCATCTCGACGCGGCCTGACCGGGGCTCAGATCACGCACAGGCCGATAGCCGTCCGGCGATCCGTGACGGTCTCATACGGCGGGGCTGTCGCGGAGTCCACCGATACGCACAGCTTCAGCGGTGGCTATCTGCGTTCGATTCTTCGACCATCGTTTCGAGTTCCCTCAGTCGCGGCAGTTCTGTGACACCGCTGAGCAAGACGAGTACCGATACCGTGTCTCGATGCGACGTCGGCATATCGCCGCTCCGTATCTCCGGTGACTGCAGTTCGTCGGCGAGCCACCGCCGGCCGTCGGTAACCGCGTCCCGATTCAACCACGCGGGTGGCCCGGCAAACACGGTCAGGGCGCTATCGGCCGAATCCAGCGCACAGTCGGCCGTCAGTTTGCCACGCACCGCTCTGCGAAGCGTCGTTTCGACGGCTTTGTACGCCTCGATTTCGTCGACACTGTCGGATTTGTCGGCGAGAAAGCGATCTCTGAGACGGTCGATGACGGTGCCCTCTCCGGTGTCTTCGTCGGTACCGACTTCCTGGCTGGCGTAGCCAAGCGTCACGAACCCCGAGTCCGAGATGGTGTTAATTATCTCGCTGGCGTCGACGACGCTCTGGCCGACAGCGCCTGACTCCGTCGCCTCACCTGCCGCGAACAGCGTCCCCAGCCGCGTCGCGACTGTCCCGTTCAGCGCCTCGGTAGCCGCCTCGACTGTCTGTCCGCTCCCGAGCCACGCTTCGTTGTCGAACAGAATCTGTCCGTCGACGGTCGTCTCCAGGGTTTCCAGCGCCTGCATCGCGTTGGCCGCCGCCTCGTCATCACTGCCGGCGGGCAACACCGACACACAGTAGATCGGGATCGTGTAGATCTCCCTGAGTGCGGCGGCGATGTGTGCCGTGGCTCCGCTGCCTGTCCCACCAGCGAGCCCGGCCACGAGCACGAGGGCGTCGATATCGCTCGTCACCAGTGGGTCTATCGCCCGCCGCACTTCGAGCCGGTCGTCTTCGATGGCGGCGATACCACTCGCCCGGTCCCGTCCGTTTCGAAGAGCCCGAAGGCGTGTCGCCGGTCGTCCGGCACTGCGTTGCGCTCCCCGAGCGCTTCCGTGTCCGTGTCGACAACACAGGCCGCGCCGAGATACGTGGTCTCGCGGCGTTCGCTGTCCCGCCACAGCCGCTCGACGATCCGCCCCCCCGCACCACCGATTCCTACTGTCGCAACTCGCATAGTTCATCTCTGGGGTAGACTGATATTAACAGTCCGGCTCGACGCGGTGACACCGCAGCCCCGTCGTATCACGACGAGTTACCAGCAGCGCCGCGGTGAATCCGGTGCGATACTCATCCCGGCGTCCGCCGGCACGGCCTGTGACTGCACCCGCCACCGCGTCGCTGTGGCCCGCATCGGACAGTACCTTGAAATAGCTGTGCTTGGAAACCGGTTGTATGCGTTTCGAACGACAAAGTGGTGTATTTCTCCATCTCACGTCCCTCCCCGGCTCTCACGGCGTCGGCGACCTCGGCGCCGGTGCCCGGGAGTTCATCGACTTCCTCGCCGAGGCCGACCAGTCCCTGTGGCAGTTCTGCCCGCTCGGACCGACTTCGAGCGCCCACGGCAACTCCCCGTACCAGGCGTACTCGGCTTTCGCCGGGAACCCGATACTGGTCGACCTCGGTGACCTCGCCGACCGCGGCTACCTCGACGAGGGCGACCTCGACTCGCCCGACGCCGCCTCCCCCCACGAGGTTCGGTACGACGCCGTCATCGAGTTCAAGCAATCGAAACTCCAGTCGGCCTTCGAGTCGTTCCAAGCCGACCCGAACGGTGACGACGCGGACGCCTTCGAGGCGTTCTGTGAGGCCGAATCGGGGTGGCTCGACGACTACGCGCTGTTCATCTCGCTGAAAGCCGAGTTCGACGGCCAGCTCTGGACCGAGTGGCCCCAGGAGATAGTCACCCGTGACCCCGACGCGCTCGACCAGCGTCGCGACCAGCTCGCCGACGAGATACGGTATCACAAGTTCGTCCAGTGGCTCTTCGACGAGCAGTGGCAGGCGATGGCCGACTACGCGGCCGAGAGGGGCGTCAAGCTGGTCGGGGACCTGCCCATCTACGTCGCGCTCGACTCGGCTGACGTCTGGTCGGCGCCCGACGTGTTCCGTCTCGACGAGAACAACCAGCCCACCGAAGTGGCCGGCGTCCCGCCGAACCCCGGCGACGACGGCCAGCGCTGGGGGAACCCGGTGTACGACTGGGACACCATCCGCGAGAACGACTACGCCTGGTGGCGCCAGCGCTTCGACCGCCTCTTCGACCAGGTCGACATCGCCCGCATCGACCACTTCAAGGGGTTCGACGAGTTCTGGGCCATTCCCGCCGAGGCCGACAGCCCCGCGGCCGGACAGTGGCGCGAGGGGCCGGGCCGGGACTTTTTCGACCGGATGCGCGAGCACCTCGGCGATCTCCCCTTCCTCGTCGAGGACCTGGGCTTTCTCGACGAGCGCATCGCCTCGCTGCGTGACCACTACGACTTCCCGGGGATGCGCGTCCCGCAGTACGCAGACTGGTGCGAACAGGGCCACATGTACCAGCCGATGCACTACCCCGAGCAGTCGGTGGGATACACGAGCACTCACGACACGGACACGATCGTCGGGTACTGGCGCGAACTCGGCGACCGCCAGCGCGACTGTCTCAAGCACAACCTCGGGACCGACGGCGAGGGTATCGAGTGGGACATGATCGAGTCGGTGTGGAACTCCAACGCCGTCATCGCGATGACGACGATGCAGGACTTGCTCGGACTCGACAGCGACGCCCGGTTCAACACCCCGGGGACGGCCACCGGCAACTGGCGGTGGCGGGTCACGTCGGAAGGGTTCGACGACGACATCGCCACGGAACTCATGCTCGTGACCGACCGGACGATCCGGTAAGACCGCCGGCCGAACCAGTCGGAGCCGGCACTCGCTTCGGTCCGCTCGCGTTATAGCGACCGCTCAGACGCTACCGACTGCCTGGCAGCGATAGCTGCTCGACAGGTCACACGACAAAAGAAACGACGCCGAACCGCGGTCGCCTGCGCTACAGGCTCATCCGCCAGACGGTGGTGCCGGCCGACTCCAGGTCGGCCTTGTCGGCGGCCGCGACGATGATCTGGTTCTCGCCCGGTTCGACGGACAGTGCTTCCTCGAACTCCCCGTCGTCGACGTCGACGATGACGCTCTCGACCGGCGTCTTGACGACGACTTTCACGCCGGTCGTCTCGCCGGAGACGACGATCTCGTTGCCCCGGAACTGCGTGTCGACCCGGAGGGCGGGACTGCGGTCGGGTTGGTTGAGCGCCTGTTCGCGGTAGCGCTCGTGGACGAAGTCGGGCGTCTCGATGGTGGTGCCCGCGCTGATGCAGTGAGCGAGCCGGATGTACTGGGCCATCGCCCAGGCCAGCGGCGTCGCGCCGCCGGTCCCCTGCCCGAACTCCCAGTTGTAGTCGGTCTCGTGCTCGCGGTCCCACACCTGCTCGGGGATCATCCGACCGGAGTTGGCAAAGCGCTCCATCGCCTGCAGCGCGGCTTCCGGCTCGAAGTTCGGCTCGTCGAGGCGGAGCTCGTACTCCCCGCGCTCACCGGTGAGCAGTGGCCAGAGTCGGCCCTTCCCCTTGTGTTCGACGGACCACGGCGCGCCGGGGTCCTCTCGGCCCCGCTCGCCGTACCCGTCGCCGTTGTAGCGGTAGAAGCCGGGGTTCTCTTCGACGTCGACGCGGATCGTGTCGTCGACCTCGACGACGCTGTTTTGCATCACCTCGTCGTCGGCCGACTTGATACCGAGTCGGACGAGATCGAGGAAGCCGTGGTCGATGATGTTGCGCTCGTCCAGCGTGGGCCCGTTGTTGGCCAGCGTCCGCAGGTGGCCGGCCTCCGGGTTGCCGTCCCGCGTGACGCGGGTGTAATAGGGCGTGTTCTGGTGCTGGTCGGTCCCGGTTTCGGTGGCCGTCCAGCCCTCGACGTTGTTGGCCCAGTGGTCGGCCAGCGAGAGCCACACCAGGGCGTCAGCCTCGTTGCCTTCCTCCAGCGCGAGCTTGGCCGCACAGGCCAGCCCGGATATCTCGGCAGCGATAGAGGACGGCGAGAAGCCGGCCTCTTCCTCCCAGCGCTCCTGGGCCGTCTGTGGCCCGTTGCGGGCGACGTAGTCGGCCGAGCGCTGGAGATTCGTGTAACTGTAACTCACGTCGTCGAAGTCGATTCCGGCCTCGGCGAGGTGGTAGGCCATCACCTGCGGGTAGGAGATGTTGTCCATCTGCTCGCCGCCCCAGCGGGTGATCCCGTTGACGTAGGTGTTCTGCGGGATGAAGCCGGCCTCGTCCTGCTGGTACTCGTAGATGTACTCGAGCTGCTGGGCGGCGATGTCGAGTGCCCCGACGGTGTCGAAGGCGGTAAACACCTGATAGAGGTCACGCGACCAGACGAAGTTGTAGCCGTAGTTCTTCGTCTCGCCGGCGTACACCGCGTCGCCCCACGGCACCGACGGCGAGGCGATCGAGGCGCCGTGGTAGGTCTTGTCCTCGACGGCCATCAGCGTCATGATGGCGGTGCGGTACTGGTTGGCCAGGTTCGGGTGGCCCTGGACCGAGTCGGGCAGTTCCTTGTCCGCGAGGTAGTCCGCCCAACTGGCGGCGTAAGCCTCCGTGGCGGTCTCGTAACCGCGGTCGAGGGCCCCGTCGGCCTCACCGAGTGCGGCAGCGGTGTCGGCCCGCCGAGCGAACCCGAGCGCGATCGTCTCCTGGGCCGTCTCGCCGGTGCCCAGGCGCCCGATGAGGACGACGTTCTCCCCGTCGACGGACTCGATCGGCTCCGGCAGCTCGCCCTTGGTGTAGAGGGCGTTCAGACGTTCGCTGCCGGCGGCGCCGACGGTCGCCCAGTCGAAGCGGCTTTCGGCCGCCATCGCCATCGCCACCGAGAGCGCGTCGCCGTTCTCGTCGACCAGCAACTCGTTGTGCGTCTCGGCCGTGTAGGCCTCCGGGTTGCGGGCGACGAGGTGGAACTTCCCTTCCTCCCCGTAGCGGAGCCCGCGGTCGACGCTGTTCGTACTCGCCAGAGCGATGTTCGCGGCCGAGAAGACGTCGTAGCTGTGGTCGTCGTCGGCAGTGAACTCGACGTTCG
>Ga0209945_1000996_pt1 | contig 10264 bp, 9 predicted proteins | sample SalPonR2_A_D2_MG_FD_185703 | JGI IMG/M metagenome (GOLD analysis project Ga0209945, IMG submission 185703) | Salt pond soil microbial communities from South San Francisco under conditions of wetland restoration - Salt Pond MetaG R2_A_D2_MG... ...
GGGTTCGTGATCATCTGGGGTCACGCCGTCGACGGCGTCGCAAACGTGATCGGCTTAGACTGGATGCCTGCACTGACCGGCACCGCGAACCTGGTTCCCAAACACGTCGTCAACGAGTTGGTCGTGACGTGGACCGGCCGGCTGCTCCCCGAGTCGGTTCTCGCGGTTACCGGCGACGCGTGGCCGTTCCTCTTCGTCAAGCTCGCGGCTGCGGCTGGCGTCGTCTGGGTGTTCAACGGCGAGCTCTACGAGGAGTCGCCGCGGTACACGCTGCTGCTTCTCATCACCGTTCTCGCGGTCGGACTCGGCCCTGGGACGCGCGACATGCTTCGAGCGACCTTCGGTGTGTGACGAGGTCGAACGACAGTTTATATCACATCGCGCCGGAAACAATCGCGGTAATGCTCAACGGGGTCAACGTTGCCCTCGGCGTCTCTGGCAGCATCGCGGCGGTGAAAGTCGTCGAGCTCGCCCACGAGCTCCGCCGCCACGGAGCGAGCGTCCGCGCGGTGATGTCGCCGGCTGCGACCGATATCGTCCACCCGTGGGCGGTCGACTTCGCCACCGACGAGCCGGTGATCACGGAGATCACGGGCGCGGTCGAACACGTCGAGCTCTGCGGCCGGGACGGCTGGGCAGACGTGTTGCTGCTCGCACCGGCCACTGCGAACACTGCGGGAAAGATCGCCGCCGCCGTCGACGACACTCCGGTGACGACGTGTGCAACGACCGCGCTCGGGGCGGGCGTTCCCGTCGTCGTGGCACCAGCGATGCACGAGCCGATGTACGACCACCCGGGCGTGCTCGACGCGCTCTCTCGGATCGAGTCGTGGGGCGTCTCGCTCGTCGACCCCCGGATAGACGAGGGGAAAGCGAAGATCGCGACGGAGTCAGCCATCGTCACCGAGGTGGCCCGCGCAACGACGCCGGACCCGCTCACAGGTGCCCACATCGTCGTCACGGCGGGCGCGACGAAAGAGCGGCTCGATCCGATACGGGTGCTCACGAACCGCGCGTCGGGAAAGACCGGTCGCGCCGTCGCCAGGGCGTGTTACCACCGCGGCGCCGACGTGACGCTCGTCCACGACGGGCCGGACCTCCCGTACGCCGACGTGGTCGCCGTCGAGACGGCCGACGAGATGATCGACGCCTGTCGGGCGGCGGCGACGAGCGCCAACGCGCTCGTCTCTGCGGCCGCGATAGCCGACTTCGCTACGGAACCGGCCGACGAGAAGATTCGGTCGGGCGAGCCGTTGTCGGTGGAGCTCTGGCCGACCCCCAAGCTGCTCGACGCCGTGCGAGAGCGACATCCCTCCCTGCCACTCGTCGGGTTCAAAGCCGAGACCGATGGCGACGACGCGGCGATGATCGCGGAGGCGGAACGGCTCCGGGACCGCGTGGGACTCGCGTTCGTGGTCGCCAACGACGCGAGCGTGATGGGTGACGACGACACGCGCGTGCTGCTTGTCGACGACGACCGATCCGAGCCGGAGGTCGTCTCCGGCAGAAAAGACGTGGTGGCCGGTCGAATCGCAGACCGACTCACGGCGACGCTCGAAGACCGATGAGCGCGCGACAGTCGGACCCAAGGCGTGACCCGACGAGCCTCTTGGCCAACCGCGAGGTGGACCAATCACAGGTGCGATACGGGTCGTGCCGTCGGGGATACAAACTGTTTTGGGCCGGTAGGGCAAGGGCTCGGATAGAGAGGTCCATGTGTCTAGACACGTCCGCCGGCGGTAGGTCGGGAGGTGATGGGAGTGGCTGACGCCCCCGAGCCGTCTGCCGACGGCGACGCGGTGGTGGTTCCCGTGGAGTCGACCTCGACGCTCCGGGCGACGGTCACACACCTCGTCGAGTCGGCGGCGACCGGCGAGTTCTCGTCGATCCACTTCGTCGTCTTTCCGGCGTGGCGCCGGCCCGATCCCGAGACGGCCGACGATAGAGACGCCGTCGACCGGCTCCTCGAACGGGTCCAGACGTGGGCCGAGGCCGACCTCGCGGACGCCGACGGCATCCGCGTCGGCGACGTGCCGATCGTCACAGCTGTGGTCGGCGACGACGAGTATCTCTTCGGCCCGGACGACTACGCCCGACGGCTGGTCGCGTACGCCGAAGCACACGGCGTCGGAACGGTCGTGCTCGACCCCGAGTACACGCCGGTGGGAAACACGACGTTGCTCCAGCCGTTGGAGTTCGCGCTCGCCGACACCGGACTCGCCGTCCGAGAGGCGCCAGTCGCCCGGCCGAGTCGCGGCGAGCGGCTCAGACGAGAGGCGACGGGACCGCGGTTCGCGGCCATCTTCGGGCTGTCGCTCGTGTTTTACCTCACGCTCGGCGACCCGACGTACTGGTTCGACCTCGTGACGGGTGTCGCGAGCGCGACGATCGTGGCCATCACACTCTCACAGATCAGTCTCGACGCCGACCCCGTCGTGCCCCGAACGCCGACGCGGATCCTCCGCGGGCTCGTCTACGTCCCAGTACTCCTCTTCGAAATCGTGAAGTCAAACGTCGTGGTTGCGCGTGTGATCCTCGACCCTCGGCTGCCGATCGACCCGACATTGAATCGGATGCGCGTCGTCGTCGGCCGCGGGTTGCCGCTGACGACGCTCGCGAACTCGATCACGTTGACCCCGGGTACGCTGACAGTTCGCGCCCGCGACGGTAACCTCTACGTCCACTCGCTCATCCCGTGGGCTCGCGATGGGCTCTTCGACGGCTCACTAGAGCGGTGGACTCGGTTCGTGTTCTACGGCCGGGGGGCAGCCAGACTGCCGACACCCCGCGAACGCGACGACGTCGACATCTTCCAGGGGCCCGAAGCGACCGCGCCGTATCCGACGGCTCGGGGCGACGGAGGCACGGGCTCCGACAGCGCAGTCGACGCCGACTCGTCAGAATCCGAGGTGACGGCCGAGTGAGTCTCGTCGACGCCACGCTCGTGTCTGGGTACACGGTCGGGGAGTTCCTCCTCGTCGTGGCCGCGGCGTTCGTCGCACTGGCTATCGGGATGCTCTACCGCGCGGTTCGTGGACCGACGATGCAAGACCGCGTGCTCGCGGTGAACGTCCTCGGGACGAACACCGTCGTGATCCTCGCGCTGCTCGGGGCCGCACTCGCGGAGCCGACGTTCCTCGACATCGCCTTAGTCTACGCGTTGTTGAACTTCCTCGTGGCAATAGCCATCTCGAAGTTCACCGTCGAGCGGGGTGGGGTGTTGTGATCGACGCCGTCGGGCCGGTCCGGCTCGCCGCGATCGTCGTCTGCAGCCTGCTCGGGCTGTTTTTCACCTTCGTTTCGATGACCGGCGTGCTCCGGCTGCCGGACGTGTACGCGCGGGCACACACGGCTTCCCAAGCAGACACGCTTGGCGCCGGATTCGCGCTCGCGGCGGTCGCGCTCGTGCTCGGGCCGGGTGGAGCCGGGTACAAGTCTGTGCTGCTGTTGTTCTTCATCTTCGTGACCAACCCGACGGCTGCACACGCCATCGCGCGGGCAGCCTACGAGGAGGGGATCGTTCCGTGGACGAAGGGGGATGATCGGCGATGATCGACGCGATCGCCACGTCGGCCGTTGCCGCCGCGGGCGTCCCCATCACGCCGACCGTCGCGCAGGTGACACCCATCGAGGCGAGCCTGCTCGTCTTCGTCGTGGTCACGGCGCTCGCGACGGCGCTCGCTCGTGACGTGCTCGCCGCGGTCATCGTTTTCGGGGCGTACAGTCTCGGGATGGCGGCGCTGTACGTCTTCTACCGGGCGCCGGACGTCGCGCTGACCGAGGCAGCGATATCTGCGGGCGTGACGACGGTCCTCCTGTTGCTCACGCTCGCGAAGACGACGCGAATCGAACACGAGGCCGCCTTCGAGTCCGTCGACTACCCGGCGGCCGCGACTGCCGGACTGCTCTTCGTCGGGCTTGCGCTTACCACGGCCGACATCCCGGCGGTCGGTTCGCCGGACGCGCCGGTGTGGAGTAATCCCGATGTGACTCAGTGGTACCTCTCGGAAACGTATGCCGTCACGGGTGTCGAGAACACCGTAATGGCGGTGTTGGCCGCGTTCCGCGGGTTCGACACGTTCGGTGAGGCGGTCGTCGTCTTTGCGGCGGGAATCGCCGCGCTCATCGTCCTCCGCCAGGAGGTGTTCACATGAGCGACGCGTCGGAGCCCGATGGAAGACGGGAGGCGGTCGATCCCGAAGACCGCGTCGATGAGACGTCGCCGACGACCCCGACGTCCCGAAGCGATCGACTCGGGACAACCCCCCAACAGGGGACCCCATACACGGAGAGTCAGGTGATCATGTCGACCGTGAAGTTCGTGTCCCCGTTCGCGCTCACATACGGGTTGTTCGTCACCTTCCACGGAGGCGGGTCGCCAGGTGGCGGGTTTCAAGGAGGCGCGATCGCGGCCGCGGTCGTCTTCATGATCGCGTTCGCGTTCGGAATCGACGCGACGCGACGGTGGCTGGCGAACACGGTCGTCGTCGGACTCGCCGTCGGTGGCGCACTCGTCTTCGCCACCATCGGATTGGTTCCGGTCGCACTCGGCGGCGCGTTCTTACAGTACGATCTGTTGCCCGTGCCGGTGCTCGACCCGGTAAAGTACGGGATGGAGGCCGTCGAGATTCTCGGTATCGCGACCATCGTGAGCGGTGTGCTCACTGGGCTCTTTTTCGTGCTCGCGAGGGGGTTCAACCGCGACGGGCTCGACACGTCGGTCGTCAGCCGACAAGCAAACGACGGTACAGACGCCGACCAGGGAGCCCACGAGCGGGGTGAGCCATGACACAGCTCTCGGCTGTCGGCGTCGCTGCCGCGCTCGGCACCTTCGGCTCGACGACCGCTCTCGACGTCATCACCACGCGACACGCGTACGTGGCGTTCGCGCTGCTCTTGTGTACTGGCCTCTACGTGCTCATCGCGAGCCCGAATCTAGTGAAGAAAATCATCGGGCTCAATCTGTTTCAGACGGCCATCTTCTTGCTGTTCGTCACGTCGGGGTACGTCGAGGGCGGGTCGATTCCGATTGTCTATCCCGACGCTGCGGGCGGCCCGTACGTCAGCCCGCTCCCGCACGTGATCGTGCTCACAGCCATCGTCGTCGGCGTGAGCCTCACGGCCGTCGGTCTCGCGCTCTGTCTTCGGATCTACGACGAGTACGGAACGCTCCGCGTCGACACGCTCCGCGAGCTGCTCCGCGAGGAAGGGACTCTCCCAGCCGGTCCGAAGGCGGGGAGGCGGACCTCGGACGCGAACGGGGGTGAGTCCCGTGAGTGAGATCCTGTTGCCGTTGGCCGTCGCCGTGCCAATCGTGGCGGCGACGCTGCCGATCGTTGCTGGACGCCGCTTCGACGCCATCGGCTGGCCAGTCGCCGCCCTGACGACGGCGGCGGTCGTCGCGATGGCCGGAACGGTCGCACGCGTGGTGTACGGAACCGGTCCGTTCGACCACGAGCTCGGTGGATACGCGCCGCCGATCGGGATCGAACTCGTCGCAGACGAGTTCTCGGCTGCGGTGTTCCTGCTCGTCGCGCTCGTCTCGGCGGCGACGCTGGTGTTCACGCGCGTCGTCGGCCCCCGTCGAAACACCTTCTACAGCGCGTACCTCCTCTTGACCGGCGGGCTCGTCGGGGTCTCGCTCACCGGAGACCTATTCAATTTGTTCGTCTTCTTAGAGATCGTCGGGCTGACGACGTACGCCCTCATCGCAGCTGACCGGTCGGGGGCAAGCGCATACGCGTCGTTGAAGTATCTCGTCGTAGGGACCGTTGGCGCGTCGCTGTACCTCACAGGTGTCGGGTACGTCTTCTTGGCCACGGGAACGTTGAATATGGCCGACGTGAGCACGCAGCTCTCTGCGGTGGGGTACACCGACCCGCTCGTGCAGACAGGGTACGCCCTGATCGCCGTCGGCTTCGCGTTGAAGATGGCGCTGTTTCCGGTCCACACCTGGCAGCCGGACGCCTATCAGCGGGCACCGGACGCCGTCACGACGGTCGTCGCGGCACTCGTCTCCACGGTCAGCGCGTACGCGCTCCTCCGGGTGAGCTACTCGGTGTTCACCGTCGACTTCCTCGCCGCGAACGACGCGATCACGACGGGGATACTCGTCGTCTCTGGCGTCTCGATCCTCGCCGGATCCGCGCTCGCGGCGATGCAGTCTGACCTCAAGCGGATGTTTGCGTACTCCTCTGTGGCACAGTTCGGGCTGATCGCCGCGACCGTTGGGATCGCCACCGAGACGGCGTTGCTTGGTGGGATCGTACACCTGGTCGGCCACGGGCTGTTGAAGTTCGGGCTGTTTTTGGGTATCGGAGTACTCGCCGCCGGCTACGGCGTACAGCACGTGGCCGACCTCGCGAGTCTGGCCCGGGACGCACCGCTGGCGTCCGGGGCACTCGCAGTGCTCGCGCTTGCCCTCGTCGGGATTCCGCCGTCGATCGGCTTCCTCGGTAAGTGGTACGTAGCCCTTGGCGCGGTCGACGCAGGCGGAACGACCGGTGGTATCGGTGGTATCGCGATCGCGGTAGTCGTGTTCGTGAGCACACTGTTTACGCTCGCGTACGTCGCCCGCGTCCTCGAACGGCTGTACTTCGCTGGCGTAGACCGGTCTATTCCCGTCGTCCACGAAATTGGGGCCGTCCCCGACGGCGGTGAGGGGCCGCGTCCCGTTGAGGAGCGTCGCTCGCGGGTTCCCGTTGCCCCGTTGGTCGTGCTCGTCGTCACGGCGATCGCGGCAGTCGGACTCGGCTTTGCGGGGGCTGGGTTCGAATCGCTTCTCGACCCGTTCCTCACGGAGGTATTCGCATGACTGACGCACTCGTTCAGGATCCACGTCCGCTGCTCGCCGTGCTCGTCTCACTCGTCGCGAGCGGCTTCATCGTCGCGTCGTACCGGTCGCCAAATATCCGCGAGGCGTGGACGCTACTCGCGGCGGTCGTGAAGTTCGCCGTCGTTGCCTCGATGCTTCCGCGAGTGCTCGATGGGACCGTCTTCGAGTGGACGATACTCGAGCTGGTGTCGGGGGTACCGTTCGTGCTCAGAGCAGATGCACTCGGTATGCTCTTTGCGGTGCTCGCGTCGGGGCTGTGGATCATCACCTCCCTGTACAGTATCGGCTACATGCGCGGGAACGACGAGACGAACCAGACGCGATACTTTGCGGCGTTTGCCGTCTCGCTTTCGGCGACCATGGGGATCGCATTCGCGGGCAACCTCGTGACGATCTTCGTCTTCTACGAGCTATTGTCGATCGCGACGTATCCGCTCGTCGCTCACGACGAGACCGACGAGGCACGGTCGGCGGGCCGGAAGTACCTCGCGTACACGTTGTTCGGCGGTGGCGTCCTCGTGCTCGCCGGCACCGTGCTCGTGTACTGGCTCACCGGTACGGTGTCGTTTACCGCCGGTGGAATCAACGAGCTTGCTGCCGCCGACCCCGGGCTCGCGATGCTCGCGTTCTTCCTGTTGGCGGTCGGGTTTGGCGTCAAAGCGGGAATCATGCCGTTACACCAGTGGCTACCCGAGGCGATGGTCGCACCGACGCCCGTCTCTGGGTTGTTGCATGCGGTCGCGGTCGTAAAATCGGGCGCGTTCGGGGTCTCGCGAGTCGTCCTCGACGTCTTCGGGCCAGAACTCGTCTTTGACCTCTCGTTACCGTTCGGCTTCTCTGCCGGGCTCGTGCTCTCGACGATCGGGGCGATCACGCTCACGGCTGCATCGTTTATTGCGTTGCGGAAGGATCACTTGAAACAGCGGCTCGCGTACTCGACGGTGAGTCAGTTGAGCTATATCATCTTGGGGCTCGGGCTCTTCGGCTGGTACGGGCTCGTTGGGGCGTTGTTACACATTCCGGCACACGCGTTCATGAAGCTCACTCTGTTCTTTTGTGCAGGCAACATCCACGTCTCGACGCACACAGACTACATCTCTGAGATGGCTGGGATCGGCAAGCGGATGCCGCTGACGATGGGTGCATTCACCGTCGCCTCGCTCGGCATGGCGGGCATTCCACTCGTCGCCGGGTTCGTAAGCAAGTACTACATGTTGCTCGGCGGGATCCACATGGGTGCGGAGTTGACCCCGGTCGCGTACTACCTCGTCGGCGCGCTGTTGCTCTCTGGTGTGTTGAACATCGCGTACTTCTGGCCGGTGATCTACACCGCGTTCTTCGAGGCCGAAGACGACCACGACGCCAAGCCACTCGTCGACTTCCGGGTGGGTGGTGAGTCGCACTCGACAGTGGGTGCCAGTGAGCACCACGCAGGTGGCGACGTGGCGGCCGCTGGGCGTCACGCAGGTGGCGACGTGACGACCGCTGGGCGTCACGCAGGTGGCGACGTGACGCCCGATGGCGGCCGTGAAGCTGACGAATCTGACACGGAATCCGCGGACACACCGACCGACGAGACCGGAGTCGTCCGCCCGGACTTCTCTCCGGCCGACCGGGACTTCTCGGAGCCGGCAGCGCGCGTGGACACCGGTGAGTACGCCGTCGACCAATCGCCGTCGGACGCGGACGTTCCATTCGGTGTGAAACGCCGTGAGGCCGTCGAAGACACGACCCACGACGAGCGCTCGAGCGACCACGACGGTGACGAAGCTGGTGGCGAGTCTCACGGCACCGACGAGGGTCACGACGGCGACCATCACGGTGGACCGCCGGCGGGAGGCTGGCGGCACATCCAAGGGGTCGACGTCTTCCGAGGACACGAGTCGTCCTGGTTCACCCTCGGTCCGATCCTCACGGCGATGAGCCTCGCCGTCCTGCTCGGCGTTATCCCGTACGAGCTCGGCTTCTTAGAGCTGATCGAGCTCGTCGTCGACACGCGGCTCCCCGCGGAGGTGATGCGACCATGATGGGGCTGCTCACCGCGGTTCCCCCGTACCTCGTGGTCGCAGCCGCAGCGCTGTTGGTGCTCACGCTTCCACGGCGCGCGGGTCACACGGTCGCCGGACTCTCGACTGCGTTCGTCTTCGTGCAGGCCGTCCTCCTCGGTGACGGCGGCCACGGAGCGCACCTCGCGACCGGGTTCCTCGGCTTCGACGTGGTGTTGTTCAACGTCGACGCGTTCTCACTGCTGATGGGAGTCGTCGTCGGGTTCTTAGCGACTGCCGCGGTGGTGTACGCGTACGGCTCTGCGGCACCCACGTGGGTGACTGCGTTCGCGCTGGTGTACGTCTCCTCAACGCTCGGGACGATATACGCCGGTGACTGGCTCACCCTCGTGTTCTTCTGGGAGCTGATGGCCGTCACGAGCACGCTTCTCGTGTGGCAACACGGCGGTGCCGCCGTACGAGCGGGCTACCGATACGCCCTGTTCCACGGGATCGGCGGCACGTTCCTGCTCGCTGCCGTCGTCGTCCACGGTGCGTCGATGCTCGGCAGCGTGCCGGCTGACGCGGTGTTCCGCTTCTCGGCCACGACGGGTGTCCACGCGAGCGCAACGGTGCTCGCCGCCATCGGGATCGGCGTCAACTGTGGGTTCCCCTTCCTCCACACGTGGCTGCCGGACACCTATCCGCGTCCACACATCGCCGCCTCGGTGTTTCTCTCCGTGTTCACGACGAAGACGGCCGCGTACGTCATGTACCGTGCGTTCCCCGAGGGCGGGATGTGGCTCGCGTACCTCGGTGGGATAATGGCCGTCTACGGCGCGTTCTTCGCGTTGTTGCAGTACGACCCACGTCGGTTGCTCTCGTATCACATCCAGGCGCAGCTCGGGTACATGTTGGCTGGGTTCGGGTTGGCGACGGCCGTCGGTGAGTTCGCCGTCACCGGCGGGTTCGCACACCTGTTCAATAACGTGTTGTACAAGAGTCTCCTGTTCATGGCCGTCGGCGTCGTCGTCTACCGGACGGGGGTCGAAGACATTAGAGACCTCGGTGGGCTTTGGCGGGTAATGCCGGTTACGTTCCTCGTCTATCTCGTCGGTGCAGCATCTATTACGGCCGTGCCAGGTTTCAACGGCTTCATTTCGAAAGGGATGGTCCTCGACTCCGCTCACGAGATACATCTCATCGAGCTTCCTGGGGGCGGCCTGCTCTGGTGGCTGTTGATCCTCGGCGGCGTCGGCACGTTTATGTCGTTCATCAAGCTCGGCTACTACGTGTTCTTCCACGGCTCGGCGTCGCTCTCACCGGATGACGCCACACCGTTCCAGACGATTGGAATGACGCTGGCCGCCGGGGCGTGCGTCTTCTTCGGGGTGTTTTACGGGCAGCTGATCGAGGTGATGCCGTTCACCGACATCATCCGCAG
>Ga0209945_1001000_pt1 | contig 10250 bp, 10 predicted proteins | sample SalPonR2_A_D2_MG_FD_185703 | JGI IMG/M metagenome (GOLD analysis project Ga0209945, IMG submission 185703) | Salt pond soil microbial communities from South San Francisco under conditions of wetland restoration - Salt Pond MetaG R2_A_D2_MG... ...
GGGATCAGCTTTGTTTTAGCTGGGCTCGGCTTTTTTGGCGCGGTCGCCCTTGTCCTGCTAAACTACCGCCGCCGGACAGTCTACGCCGTTGGGGTTCCGTTTACCGCGATCCAGATCGTGCTCTGGTACGCGTTCAACTTCGCTGCCGGCGACAAGGCCTTCCCGGCCGATGTCGGCACGCTCGGCGCAGTCGACAAGCTCGCACAGGTCGTCTTGATCGGTGTGTTGATCGTCCTCCTTCGTGAGTGATCGCGTCCAGCCGCCGGCGGGAGCCGTCTCCAGCAACGTCGCCGTCGGTCGGCTCGCGTTCCCGCTGCTGGCGGCCGTTGTGGTCGGCCTCGCAGTTGTGGTGTTGCTCCCGGCTGAGCCCGCGGCGTGGTCGCCGGTGCCGCCCGCCGGTGTCGCCGCCGCGTTCGCCGCCGGACAGCTGTGGATTGTCGCCCGCAATACCGCTTCTGGAGAACTCGGCGAGGAGCCGTTCGGCTACCTCTTCGGGCTTGCAAACGCGGTAACCGAACTGCGTAGTGGCCTTTACAGCATCGTCGTCGGGCTCGCTGTCGCCACACCGACGGCAGCGGTCGCGTGGCTGCCCGGGCTCTGTTATGGGTTCGGGATTACACTCGACAAACTTGACGGCACCATCGCCCGGACGGTCGGCCGAGAAACCGCCCTCGGCGAGCGGCTGGATATGACCGTCGACACCGCCGGCTTCGTCGCCGCGCCGCTCGTCGCGGTGCTGTGGGGCCTGCTGCCGTGGTGGTATCTGTCGCTGTCGGCGGCGCGGTACGTCTTTCTCGGCGTGCGGTGGTGGCGCCGCACCCGCGGGCTGCCGATCTTTGAGCGACCCGACAGCAACCTCGGGAAGTATCTCGCTGGGGGTCAGATGGTCTTCCTGACAGCCGTGTTGCTGCCGGTCGTCCCGACCGATCTCGGCTGGCGGCTCGCGCCGGTCGTCCTCGGGCCGTCGCTGGCGGTCTTCGGGCGGGATATCGTGGCGATCAGCGGCCTGTATCCGCCGGGACGTAGCGCGAGCGCTGATGCCGAGAGCCACAGCGACGAGGCTTAACCCGACCGCCACCGTACGGCGACTCGTGTTGTTTCCGACGCATCTTGTCGTCGCCGCCGGCATCGGTGTCTGGAGCCGGCTCCGCGCCGCGCCGGCGGCGGGAACCGCGTCTCAGCTGCCACTCCCGATCGGTTGGCTGGTCGTCGGTGCCGCGCTCCCTGATCTCGTCGACAAACCGCTTGGGCTGATCGGTGTGACGGAACTGTACCATTCAATCGGCCACAGCGCGCTGGTGGTGCCGGCGATGGTCGCCGTTGCTCTTGGCTGCCAACGGGGGGTGGCACTCGCTGTCGGCTGGGGATCACATCTGTTGCTTGATGCCGTCCACGTTGTCGTCAACGGTCGGCCGAGTGACGCGCTGTTTCTTGGCTGGCCGGCCGTGGTGCCGCCGAACCCGCCCGCGATTCCGCCAGGGGAATTCGTCTGGTACTACATCGGCAGCCCGTCGTTTTCCCTCGAAGTAGTGCTGTGGCTGGCCGTCGGCGCGCTCGTCGTGTGGTGCCTGCAGAGTGAGCGCGGCACTACTACCCAGTAAACTGATGACGCCGGGGCTTTGTCCCTCCGGCCCGAGGTTCGGCCAACGATATGACGGGACTCGTTGCTGATCTCCTCGCTGTCGTCACCGGAATCGACCACCTCGCCGCCGACCTGCTCGTTGCGATCCGCGATCCGGCGATTACGAAGGTGATGAACTCGGTAACCGGTCTCGGTTCGGCGACGGCGGCCGCGGTCATCGTCGGGCTGTTCTACCTGGCCGGCTGGCACGAGGAGGTCGCCACGTCGGTGCTTGCGCTGGGACTCACCGGGCCTGTCGTGTTGACGCTGATGGGGCTCGTCCAGCGACCGTTTCCGCCGACCCCGGTCTGTGTCACGAGCGGCGAGATGGTCGCTCACTCGTTTCCGTCCGGACACGCGGCTGGCGTTACCGTCTTCGCGCTGCTGGCGGCGCGCTCGCCTCAACTGCCGTTCGCGCCCACGGCCGTCCTCGCCACCTTGGTCGCTGTTTCGCGGATGTATCTCGGCACGCACTACCTCTCGGATACCCTCGTCGGGATCGCTATCGGCGCGCTCGGGTTCGTGGCGGCGACGCGGTGGCTGGCCGACAGCCGGCGGTCGCTTGTGACGTACCTCCAAGATCGGTCGAACGCGGATTAGTAGGTAAGAACAACCTGCAAGGCAGATTCAGCGCGGTCGTCGAGTAGTTCGTAGGCATCGGCTGCCTGCTCGAAAGGGAGTCGATGGCTGATAAGTCGCTCACAGTCCAGTCGGTCAAGCCACTCGACGGCGGTGTCGAACCGTCGCTGGCGATCCCAACGACCACGACGCGCCGGGTCGATCGTGCTCACCTGACTGGAAATGAGTTCGATCCGATCGCGGTGAAACGAGCCACCGAGATCGATCGGGGCCCGTTTCTCGCCGTACCACGAGCCGACGACGACGCGGCCGTCGTAGCCGACGGCGTCGATGGCAGCATTGAGAACACCGGGCTCCCCGGAAAGTTCGACAGCGAGATCGCAGTCGTCGAGTTCGGTCGCGGCGTCGGCGGGCGACAGCGTTCGATCCGCACCCATCGCGTTGGCTGCCTCACGGCGGGCCGCGAGCGGTTCGACAACGGTCAGTTCCGCCAGTGGAAACGCCGACAGCAGCCGGATCGTACAGAGGCCGACAACGCCCGCGCCGAAGACGACGACGCGCTCGCCGAGCCGCGGCTCGCTGTCGAGGACGAGATTCGTCGCGGTTTCGACCGTCGGCAGCAGGCTGCCGTGGGCCGGCGAGACGCCTTCCGGCAGCACAACGAGGTCGTTGGGGGCGGCCGCAAAGCGCGTCTGGTGGGGTCGAAAGGCGAACACCTGTCGATCCAGCCACTCGTCGTCGACATCGCTCCCGGTGTCGACAACTCGGCCGGCGGCGGCGTAGCCGTATCGGAGCGGGTACTCGAAGCTGTCGTCGAAGGCGTCGATGGTCTCATCAACCGGGAGATCGTCAGGGGCCTCATCGCGGTAGACGAGCAGTTCCGTCCCGGCACTGATCGCGGAGGCAGCGGTTTCGACGATGACCTCGCCGGAGGTGGCGTCAACGCTGACCGGCCGTGACTCGACGGTTCGCGGCGCGGTGAAATAGAGGGCGTCAGCCATCGCCGGGGAACCTAATCGTCACCGGGGGTCGCCTGTGGATGGTCGAACTCGACGGCCGTCCCCTCATACCGGCAGTCTTCGAGGGCGTGTTTGGCGGCGTAGCCGGCATCGTGAGCGGTCGTGCCGCGCCCGACGCCGACCTTCAACTCGACGCCAACGTCGCCTTCGACGTGGTCGATTGCGGCCTGATAGTCGGCCGCCGAGAGGTCGGGACAGACGGCGATGATGTTGTCGCCGCCGACAAAAAACGACAGTGCGCCGTGGGCCTCCCGCATATACTCCATCAGCGAGGCGTAGCTGCGCTCGATGTGGATAAAGGAGTCAAACTCGTTGAGTTGATCCGTGTATTTGCCGGTGGCGTCGTTGACATCGAAGTGGGCGATATGGGTCGTGGCGTCGGCGTCGACTCCGAGAGGATCGCCGGCCAGCACCTCAGTGCGGGCCTCGTCTTGGGCACTGCCGGCGGCTTGAATCTGCTCGGTCGCCGCATCCAGGGCGGCCGCTGGCGTCTCGGCGGTACCGATCCCGAGGCTGATCGTCACGGGATACCGATTGCGGATGCTCTCTTGAAGCGCCTTATGGCCGGCGCGGTCGATCCCGTTGGTGACGGCGATCATGTTGTCGAACCGGCTGAAGAAGACGTAGCCGCCGCGGTTGCCGATGAACTGGGCGAGGTCGGCAAACAGCCGGGACTGCATGGTTTGGAGATCCATCTCCCGGCGCGGCTCGGGGGTGACCGTCCAGGGGCCGTAGTTGTCGATCTGAATGAGAGTCAGCTGGGTCGTCACGCTGACTCATACGTGTCGCTACAGTTAGTGTCTTTCCGTTATTCGGAGCCAAACCGAGCGTTTCAATTCAGTACGGCGGCGAGAACAGCCATGCGCTATCAGGGGATCGTCCTCGATGTCGATGGCACGGTCGTCCGGGAGGCAGCACCGATCGCCGGCGCGGCCGAGGGGTTAGATGCCGTCGACGATGCGGGGCTCCGACGAGTCTTCTGTTCGAACAATCCCACTGAACGACCCGAGGCCTACGAAGCCCGGTTTGCCGAGGCCGGCTTTTCGGTCGCAGCCGAGGAGGTGTTTACCGCGGGGACGATCACCACCGATTACCTCCAGACCGAACACAGCGATGATCGGGTGTTTCTCATCGGCGAGGCCGGCCTCCGCGACCAGCTCGTCGACGCCGGGCTGTCGCTGACGACCGACCCACGAGCGGCCGATGTTGTCGTCGGCTCCCTATCAACAGAGTTTGGCTATGAGACGCTCTGTGAGACGATCATCGCCATGGATGACGAGCCCGCCTTTGTCGGCACCGACCCGGATACGGTTATCCCGCAGGATGGCCCCGATCGCCCCGGCTCAGGGGCGATCATCCACGCAATGGAGGGCGTTATCGACCGGTCGGTCGATGTGATCTGTGGCAAACCCTCTGAGTACGCCCGCGAAACAGTACTCGACTACCTTGGTGTCCCTGCTGAGGACTGTCTCGTCGTTGGTGATCGGCTCAACACGGACATCCAACTCGGTGCGGCCGCGGGGATGACGACGGTGTTCGTGACAACAGGCATTATGGATCGGTCGGCTGTGACCGCATCGTCGACCACGCCGGACTACGTTATCGACTCGCTGGCCGAACTCGACGGCGTCATCGACGGCACCGCCGACCGGTATGCCGAGTAGCAGACGGCCCCATATCATGCGTGCCACTGTCTAACAGCGGTTTATATTCGGCGGCTGCTAGCGCCCGAATATGCGACGATCCGATTCGTCGTCCGTCTTCGGCGACGAACCGCCGACGCCAGCCCGCCACGAGCCTGTCAGTCGTGCTCTCGTGATCGGCAACGGGACGACGATGACGTACCGACACCACCGCACACAGCAGGAAGGCTACCCCCCACAGTTCGGGGTCGTCACGTGCCGCGCCGAGAGCTGCTGCCGGCGAGCTAGTCGAGCACGATCGATTCCTCGCCGTCGAGGATGTGGGTCTCCGCTCCGCTGCCGGTCGCCTGCACCTCCCGTTCCCACTCGTCGGTATCGACCTCGATCGGCGGGAACGTGTCGTAATGCATCGGGACGGCGTGCTTGACATCGAGCCAGTCGACGGCGACAGCCGCCTGCATCGGGCCCATGGTGAAGTGATCGCCGATCGGAACGGCCGCGGCGTCGGGTTCGAGATACGGCCCGATCACGTCTTTCATCTCGCTCATCAGCGCGGTGTCGCCGGCATGGTAGAACGTCGTTGACTCGCTGTCGGCGACCTGGGTTGGTTTGGTGTCGCTGATGACGAAGCCCGCGGGCATCCCGCCCTCGTACTCGTGTTCGGTGTTGATCCCGTTGGTGTGGTCGGCCCGCACCATCGTCACGAAGGCGTCGCCGCAGTCGACGGTGCCGCCGAGGTTCATTCCGATGGCATCCTCGAAGCCGAGTTCGTCGCTTGCGTAGCTGACGATCTCCGGGGTCGCAACCAGTGTTGCGTCGGTGAACTGTGCGGCGTGGCCGATGTGGTCAGCGTGGCCGTGGGTGAGCAACAGGTAATCTGGGGTGTCGACATTCTCGGGCTCCAACTCGCTGTGGGTGTTGTCGAAGAAGGGGTCGATCAGCAGCGTTGTGTCGTCGACGGTGACATGCCATGTGGAATGGCCGTGATAGGTGAGTTCGAACGACATAGTCACGCGATACTACCGTCAGCAGGCATATAAAATTCGGCCGCGGTGACCACAACAGGTTTTTGCTCACCACCACGACAGCCGGTATGCACCTCGTCCGCTTCCGCGATCCATCCGGTACCATCCGGCAGGGCACCGCCACCGAGGACACCGTCGCCTTCGGCGATCAGCAGTACGCCCGCGACACCGTCGATATACTCCCGCCCTGTGAGCCGACGAAGATCATCTGTGTCGGCCGCAACTACGCTGACCACGCCGCCGAACGCGATTCGGATGTGCCGGATCGCCCGCTGTTGTTCCTGAAACCGCCGAACGCCGTCGCCGCCCCGGCGTCGACGGTGACGCTCCCCGCAGGTAAGGAACGGATCGACTGGGAAGCCGAGTTCGCGGTCGTCATCGACGAGCAGTGCCGCAACGTCGCCGAGGCTGACGCCCTCGATGTCGTCCGTGGCTATACCTGTCTCAACGATATTTCCAACCGCGACGACCAAGACCGCGAACAAAACTGGGTGCGCGGGAAGGCCTTCGATAACGCTGCGCCGCTCGGCCCGGTGGTGGCAACGCCAGACGAGGTGGCCGATGACGCCGCGATCGAACTCCGAGTCAACGGCAAAACGAAGCAGTCGGCCACCATCGACCAGTTTTATTTCTCCGTCGCGGAGCTGATCGCCGAAATCACCGAGTACATGACCTTAGCGCCCGGTGACGTGATCTCAACGGGGACGCCGGCCGGCGTCGGCGCGCTTTCGGATGGTGATCATGTCGAGGTTGAGATCGAAGGAATCGGTACGTTGGAACACGATGTGGAGATCCCCAGTAACTGAACGTTCGAGAGGCGACACCTCGCTGTCGTGGGAGGCAGCCCCCAGTTTCCGTATGTCAGGGGCAACTGTTCAGTGACGCACTAGGTTATCGACAGCCCGTTCGATCTCGTCGACCTGGTTCACTTGATGGTTTGCGATCTCGGTCAGCTCAACGATCTGTGATTCAAGATCATCAAGCTTGTTAACGGCATCCTCAACGGTTGCAGCGATTTCCTCGGAGCTAGCCGCTTGGTCGTCAGTTGCACGAGCAACCTCATCTGTCCCGGTTGCAGTCTCGTTGACCGCGTCTCTGATCTGATGGAGTGCCTCAACGGTCTCCTCAACAGCATCGATAGCCACCGACAACTCCTCGGTTGTCTGATCCAGTTCGGTTGCTGTTTGCTGGGTCACTGTGACAATCTTCTCAATGCGGCTTTCGATCTCGTTTGCCTGCTGTTGGGATTCCTCTGCGAGAGACTTCACCTCGTCGGCGACGACCGCAAACCCTTCACCAGCCTCACCTGCACGAGCGGCCTCGATCGAGGCATTAAGCGCGAGAATGTTAGTTTGATCGGCGATATCGTTGATCACGTCGATGATCTCACTCATCTCGTCGGCTTGGGTGGTTAGATCATCGATCGTGTTGCTCACCTCATCGGCGGCTTGTCTGACATCTGTCATTCGTTCAATAGCCGCATCGGCGGTCTCCTCGCCCTCGTCGGTGCGGGACTGCGCCCGCTTTGCGGCTTGACTGACCTGATCTGCGGTCGATGCTAGCTCCTCAATCGTGGCAGACTGGTCGCTGATCTCGGATGAAACCTGTTCCATTCGGGTGGTCTGTTCCGTAGCAAACGTCCGCACATTATCGCTGACCGAAACGATATCCTCTGTTGACTCTGAAAGCTCTGATAGCCCGCCACGGATAGACCCGCTGACCTCCGACTGAATCGTCTCCAATTCGCGTTTTTGTTCGATGTGTTCGGACACATCGGGAGTGACCTCAAAAGCACCAATAACACTCTCTTCTGGGCCACGCAGCGGAACGCCGTACACCTGGAAGATCCCGTCGGTTGCTGGTACCTCGCGGACATCGTCCTCTTCGATCGTTTCACCCTTCCTGGCAACTGCCTCTGCCAATGTTTCGTCCTTGTTTTCGGTGCCGATAACGTCATACGCGTTTTCACCGACTGCGTCGGCGGTATTGATATTTAGATGATGTTCGATCTCATCGTTCCAATGAGTGAGTGTGCCATCAGTAGTGGTTACAAGCACCCCTTCTGGAAACTCGGAGACCAGTTGATTAAACATCGACTTCCAGAAATCCCGCTCATGTTCGAGTGTTGTGGTTTCACTGGCATCAGCAACATTGAGATCTGTTGTGTCACGGTATGTCTCCCACAACTGCTCGGCGATGTTTTCTGTTTGTCGTACCGTGGTGCCGTTTCTGCTGAGATCCTTCGTTCCCATATCGGATAAACACGCTTCAACCGAAAAACAATTTTTAAACTTTTTATATATATTCTGTTTTGCATTACTTAGTGATCGTAAAACAGGGTTAAATAAACACATTATAATTCTGTGTGGTGATAATCGGTGAGGTCTTGCTTTACTTCGATCTCAGTTCCGATGGTTGCACCAGCAAAAACTGCCACACATTTCATCGTTCCCGATCTGTTTGTCAACTAATCACGGATAGTCAGCTGGCTGTCGAAGCATACAGCGGATCATCGATAACAGGCGGTCAGCGACTTTAGTCTGTCTGACGTATGCACTGCGTGATGTCGTTGAAACACACCGTTGGGGCTGGTGATGGTCGGTCGGATTGCTCGCGAGAAGGCGTCTCCTGACAGCCGGCCATCGCCGCCGTCGGATCAACCCCGTGTGAGCACGCTTAAGTCTCGCGGGCCGCTCCCTTCGGGTATGCAACCACGGGATCTCTCTGCGACTAGCCCGTATGTGCCAGGGCGTGGGATCGAGGAAGTCGCCCGCGATCTCGGGCTCGATCCGGCTGACCTCATCAAGCTCTCCTCCAATGAGAACCCACACGGCTCTAGTCCGAAGGCTGTCGACGCTGTTCACCAGCAGGCCGACGACGGCCTCCATGTCTACCCGAAGGCGTCTCACACAGATCTCACGAAAAAGCTCGCCGCGAAGTGGGGTGTCGACGACCAGCAAATCTGGGTCTCCCCCGGCGCGGACGGCGCGATCGATTACCTCTCCCGAGCGATGCTGGAACCAGGCCAGTCGGTGCTCGTCCCCGATCCTGGCTTCTCGTACTACCGGATGAGCACACGACACCACCACGGCGAGATCACCGAGTACGAACTCTCGAAGAGTGACGGCTTCGCACAGACAGCCGATCTCGTCCTCGATGCCTACGATGGCGAACGGATCATCCACATCACCTCGCCACACAACCCGACCGGCAGCGAGTGGACGCGCGAAGAGATCCGGACGCTGCTGGGTGAAGTCGACGACGAAACGCTCGTTGTCGTCGACGAGGCCTACGGCGAGTATTCCGAAGAACCGAGCAGTATCGGACTGCTGGAGGAGTTCGACAATCTTGCCGTTCTACGAACGTTCTCGAAAGCGTATGGCCTCGCGGGGCTACGAATCGGCTATGCGGCCGTCCCCAAATCGTGGGCTGATGCCTACGCTCGGGTCAACACACCATTTGCCGCCAACGAGGTTGCCTGCCGAGCTGCGCTAGCAGCCCTCGATGACGACGACCATGTCGAACAGTCGGTCGACTCCGCGCAGTGGGCCCGCGAGTACATGCAGGAAAATCTTGATGCCCCGACCTTCGACAGCGCGGCCAACTTCGTGTTGGCCGACGTTGGCGACGCCAGCCGTGTCGCCGAGGCCAGCCAGCGCGCCGGCGTCATCATCCGGGACTGCAGCAGCTTTGGGCTGCCGGGCTGTATCCGGATCTCCTGTGGCACCCGCGAGCAGACGAAGACCGCTGTCGAGACGCTCAACGAGGTCGTCGCCGAGGTGACGCCACCGTGACAGAGGAGCCGGCCACAACCACCGATCCGACGATGACCGATGACGCAACGACGACTGACTCGACAGCCGGCGACGATGTCGCCGAAACACTGGTCGTCACCGGCACGCCCGGCACCGGCAAAACAACCGCGACCGAACAGCTCGCCGGCGACACCGATGCTGAGATCATCCATCTCAACGACGCGATCCGCGAGTTCGAGCTCTATAGCGAGCGCGACGCCGACCGCGATTCGCTGGTGACCGATCTCGACGCCGTCAGGGAGCATCTCGGCGACTGGCATGGGATTCTTGAATCACACCTCGCCCACCACGTCGACGCCGACCGCGTCGTCGTCCTCCGGTGTGAGCCGAGCGAACTCGAAACCCGGCTGCGTGATCGTGGCGACAGCGACGCCAAAGCCCGCGAGAACGCCGAAAGCGAAGCCCTCGATGTCGTGCTCTCAGAGGCGGTCGACCAACACGGATCAGATTCTGTCTACGAGATCGACACGACCGACCGCGAACCGAGCGCGGTCGCCGAGGAGATCGCCGCCGTCCGCAACGGAGACCGCGAGCCCGGTGTCGGCGAT
>Ga0209945_1001003_pt1 | contig 10238 bp, 7 predicted proteins | sample SalPonR2_A_D2_MG_FD_185703 | JGI IMG/M metagenome (GOLD analysis project Ga0209945, IMG submission 185703) | Salt pond soil microbial communities from South San Francisco under conditions of wetland restoration - Salt Pond MetaG R2_A_D2_MG... ...
AGCTCACCTCCCGGCTGTCTAGGGCTCGGGACCACCTTCGATCGCACTTAATCTACACTTGGGGACCTTAACCTACCGCTGGGTTGTCTCCCTTACGGTGCACAGGCTTACCCCGCACACCGGACTCCCTTCGTCTACGGCGTCCGCAAGTTCGGAGTTCGACAGGAAGGCCGACTCCTCTCGGAGGCGGGTCTTCCAATCGGTAGCTCTACCTCGCGGACTACCTCAGAAGAGGTCATGCTTCGACATGTTTCGGCTGGAACCAGCTGTTGCCGGGTTCGATGGGCCTTTCACCCCTACGCATAGGTCACGGGAGGGTATTGTAGGACACCACCCCTAACGGGCCTCCACGTGGCTTTCGCCACGCTTCACCCTGCCCACGCGTAGATCACCCGGTTTCGGGTCGCACCCGCTTGACTCCCCGCGCTTGAACACGGTGGCCCTGGTCGTAAGACTGCGGCCGTATCGGTTTCCCTGTGCCTTCCCCGATTGTCGGGTTAGACTCGCCAAGCAAGTGCACTCCCTGGTTCGTTTTTCAAAACGCACGACGGAACATCGGCTTCCCTCGAGTCCTACTAGTGGCTCGCGCCACGGTCGTTCGTCGAGGGACCTTGTATGCCCCGTCGCTCGATCGCCAACTGAGTTCAGGCTCTATTTCAGCTCCCTTCTCGGGATACTTTTCAGCGTTCGCTCACGCTACTTGTTCGCTATCGGTCTCGAGGAGTGTTTAGCCTTCCCGGTTGATGCCCGGGACGTTCACGAGGAATATCCAATCCCCGCTACTCTTGAACTGACTCGCGTCGTACTGCATCCCGATACGGGGCTGTCACCCTGTATCGCGCTCCGTTTCAGGAGACTTCTCGGGATGGGTCGGACGGTGATCGTCAGCCTACACCACATGTCTCGTGAGAGATTCGGTTTGGGCTGGCCCGCGTTCACTCGCGGTTACTAACGGGATCGCGGTTTGCGTTCTCTTCCTGCTCCTACTGAGATGTTTCAATTCGGAGCGTTCCCCATTGCGCAAGGCAATTGCGAGGGGATTCCCATTCGGAGATCCTCAGTTCTTTCCTTCCATGCAGGTCCCTGAGGCTTATCGCAGCTTGGCACGTCCGTCATCGGCTCTCGAGCCGAGCCATTCACCAGCTGGCACAGTAGCCAGATTGATGGATGTCACACTAGTGACCCGGATAACTGTCGGGTCCAGTGGACGCCTGGATCGCACGTACATACGGTGTCATAACGCTCTCGTGGATGCGACAGCGTTCGACCCTTCCCATCCGCGTTTACACGGGATGGTGCATCGGTCTTGCGTGACTCAACCGAACGCCGTCGTGCACTTAAGGCGTGCGATTCGGGCGTGCGGGTGAGTCGGCATGGACCCGCTGGGATTCGAACCCAGGGCGTCCTCCTTGCAAAGGAGGTGCTCTACCGCTGAGCTACGGGCCCGGTCCAGTCCGGGGGACTGGATGGGCGAAAGATGTGAGCCTCGGTGGATCGTAGGTGCCCGATCGCTCGGGTGGTCGAACCGGTTCCTTGGAGTCGTGGTCGCTACGTGGTGGGCCTCCCGTGTGGGAGGTCCCGGTCAGTAGGAGGTGATCCAGCCGCAGATTCCCCTACGGCTACCTTGTTACGACTTAAGCCCCCTTGCGGAGCCCAGATTCGACACGGGTGACCGTGCCTCATCCGGACCCCACTCGGGTGCTTTGACGGGCGGTGTGTGCAAGGAGCAGGGACGTATTCACCGCGCGCTGCTGACACGCGATTACTACCGAATCCAGCTTCATGAGGGTGAGTTTCAACCCTCAATCCGAACTACGACCAAGTTTAGGAGATTACCGCCCTCTCTCGAGGTGGGAACCCATTGTCTTGGCCATTGTAGCCCGCGTGTAGCCCAGCACATTCGGGGCATACTGACCTACCGTTGCCCGTTCCTTCCTCCGTGTTAGCCACGGCAGTCCTCCTAATGTACCCACCCGGCCGAAGCCGGTGCTGGCAATTAGGAGTGCGGGTCTCGCTCGTTGCCTGACTTAACAGGACGCCTCACGGTACGAGCTGACGGCGGCCATGCACCTCCTCTCAACAGCTCTGACAAGGTCATCAACCTGATCGTCATTGCTGTTGTCGATGCTGGTGAGATGTCCGGCGTTGAGTCCAATTAAACCGCAGGCTCCTCCGGTTGTAGTGCTCCCCCGCCAATTCCTTTAAGTTTCATCCTTGCGGACGTACTTCCCAGGCGGTCTGCTTAGCGGCTTCCCTACGGCACAACACCCACTCGTAGTGGGAGTCACACCTAGCAGACATCGTTTACGGCCAGGACTACCCGGGTATCTAATCCGGTTCGAGACCCTGGCTTTCGTCCCTCACCGTCGGATTCGTCTTCCCAACGTGCTTTCGCTATCGGTGGTCCGTCCAGGATTACAGGATTTCACTCCTACCCAAGACGTACCCGTTGGGTCTTCCGATCCCAAGCCACACAGTTTCCACCGGACGCCCGCCAGTTAGGCTGGCGGATTTCCCGATGGACTTGTGTGGCCGGCTACGGACGCTTTAGGCCCAATAAGATCGGCCATCACTCGAGCTGCCGGTATTACCGCGGCGGCTGGCACCGGTCTTGCCCAGCTCTTATTCCACTACCACCTTACGGTAGTGAAAAGCGAGGACTGTATGCCCTCGCACTCGGGGTCCCCTTATCGCACTTGCGTGCAGTGTAAAGGTTTCGCGCCTGCTGCGCCCCGTAGGGCCCGGAATCTTGTCTCAGATTCCGTCTCCGGGTTCTTGCTCTCACAACCCGTACCGATTATCGGCACGGTGGGCCGTTACCCCACCGTCTACCTAATCGGCCGCAGCCACGTCCTACAGCGTCGGAACGTTTGCGCGTCTCAGTATTCCAACTCGAGACGGGTATGAACTATTAGCCTCAGTTTCCCGAGGTTATCGTTCTCTGTAGGGTAGTTTGGCCACGTGTTACGGAGCTATTTGCTACGAGTATGAACTCGTACAACTAGCATGGCTAAATCGGACCCCGATAGCAATGGCCTCCGGCAGGATCAACCGGAATGGGCTCACTCCAGGTGGAGTGAGGGGTGGCGGGAAACGTAATGTTTCCGCGTCGTAAAGACCACTGAGGTCCAAGGTGGTGGTTCGGTGCCACCGGATCGATCGGGTGTCACCGAACCACCGAGGCTCACATCAGATTCCGTCTTACGGCGGACCGCAGGGGGGGAATCCTCATGTTTCGTCCGGACCTGAACCGATGTGGGCGACCCATATAAGCCCGTTGATCGGGCCTGGCTCGCACCGCATCGGACGTGTGGTCCGGGTGGGCGAGGGCACGGTCGCCCTCACCGCCTTCGCATTACATTCCGAGTGGAGGTGAATACTTAACCCCGTTGGTTTCCCCTGAAATCGGCAGACGGGTTGATATTTGCGTGGTGATCCCTGTCGTGGTGAGCGGGCACACGGCGGCCGGTCCGAACGATCGGGGGGCCGAAGGCCACCCATCTCCGGGGTGGTTTATAAGGATGGGGCGTGCATTTGGGCGCATACGATGAGTGACCCGGCAGATTCGATAGAGATTCAGAACGTGGTGGCGTCGACCGGCATCGGGCAGGAGCTCGATCTCGAAGCGCTGGCGGAGGACCTTCCAGGAGCGGACTTCAACCCCGACAACTTCCCGGGGTTGGTCTATCGGACGCAGGACCCGAAAGCGGCCGCCCTCATCTTCCGATCGGGGAAGATCGTCTGTACGGGCGCGAAGAGCATCGACGACGTCCACGAAGCGCTCGGCATCATCTTCCAGAAGCTCCGTGACCTCCACATCCCCGTCGAGGAGGATCCGGAGATCACGGTTCAAAACATCGTCTCGAGCGCCGACCTGGGCCACACTCTCAACCTCAACGCCCTCGCCATCGGCCTCGGCCTGGAGGACGTGGAGTACGAACCGGAGCAGTTCCCCGGTCTCGTCTACCGCATGGACGATCCGGACGTGGTGATCCTGCTCTTTGGCAGCGGGAAAATCGTCATCACGGGCGGGAAGCGAACCGCCGACGCGGCTGAAGCGGTCGACGTGATCGTCGACCGCATCGACGACCTCGGGCTGTTAGGATAGAGAAGCGGGTCACAACTCGTTTCTCCGTCCGGGCCGTACCGCGACCGATGACCGACGAGTCCGCCGACGGTGACGACCCGGCCGTCACCGTGGAGTCGTTTCACGACGCGCTACAGGACGAGGGGCGCCCAGTCGCCACCGCCCAGCAAATCGCCCGACGCCTCGACTGTTCGCAGGCGGCCGCCAGCGATGCGCTCGACCGCATGGTCGCCGACGGCGACGTGCAACGACTCGAGGTGGAGTCCGACCCCGTCGTCTGGTATCCGACCGAGTGGGGTCGACTGGCCGAGCGCGAACGCGTCGTCCTCTTCCCGGAACGGCGGGAACTCGTCGTCGACCAGCCGACCCAGTACACACGCGCGCAACTCTCGCGGTTCGCGCACCTCGTCGACACCTCGGGGACCAAAGGCTATCTCTACCGCATTCGGCGGGAAGACGTATGGAACGCACCGTTCGACGACTGCGAGTCGCTCCTTCGGACGCTCCGCTCCGTCCTTCCCCGTCGCTCGCCGCATCTGGAAGAGTGGATCGAGCGCCAGTGGACCCGTGCCCGACAGTTCACCCTCACGACCCACGAGGACGGCTACACCGTGTTGGAAGCGGCGAGCGAGAGCCTCATGGGTAACGTCGCCCGCCAGAAACTCGACGAGGAACACCTCCACGCTCCCATCTCCGACACGGAGAGCTGGGTCGTCGAGGGGAGCGAGGCGGCGATCAAGCGAATCCTCTACGAGGCGGGGTACCCCGTCGTCGACGACCGGACCCTCGAGACCGGCGATCCGCTCGACGTAGAGCTGACCACCTCGCTCCGCGACTACCAGCGCGACTGGGTCGACCGATTTCTCGATCAGCGCGCAGGTGTGTTCGTCGGCCCGTCAGGGAGTGGGAAGACCGTCGCCGCCATCGGTGCCCTCGTCGCCGTCGGCGGCGAGACGCTGATCCTCGTCCCCAGCCGCGAACTCGCCGGGCAGTGGCGGGCCGAACTCCGCGAACACACGACGCTCGACGCGGCCGATATCGGCGAATACCACGGCGGCGAGAAGGAGATCCGCCCCGTCACGATCGCCACCTACCAAGTCGCGGGCATGGACCGTCACCGCTCCCTGTTCGACCGGCGCGAGTGGGGGTTGATCGTCTACGACGAGGTCCACCACATCCCCAGCGAGGTGTACCGACGGAGCGCGGACCTCCAGAGCCGGCACCGCCTCGGCCTCTCGGCGACGCCGGTACGGGAGGACGACCGCGAGACGGACATCTACACGCTCGTCGGGCCGCCCATCGGCACCGACTGGGACGCCCTCTTCGACGCTGGCTACGTTCAGGAGCCGGAAGTCGAGATCCGGTATCTCCCGTGGGCGAACGACGAGGAACGGAACGCGTACGCGAGCGCGGAGCCGCGCGCGAAACACCGGATTGCGGGCGAGAACCCCGCGAAAGTCGACGAGGTGCGCCACCTCCTCGCCGAGCATCCGACGGCGAAGGCGCTCGTGTTCGTCGAGTGGTTGGATCACGGGCGGGCGCTCGCCGACGCCCTCGACGCTCCCTTCGTCAGCGGGGAGATGCCCCACCACGAGCGCGACCGACTGTTCCGGGAGTTCCGCGACGGCGAACGCCGAACGCTCGTCGTCTCCCGCGTCGGCGACGAGGGGATCGACCTGCCGAACGCCGAACTCGCCGTCGTCGCCTCCGGCCTCGGCGGGTCGCGGCGGCAGGGTGCCCAGCGAGCCGGCCGGACGATGCGCCCCGCCGGCAGCGCGACGGTGTACGTGCTGGCGACCCGCGGAACGAGCGAGGAGGACTTCGCCCAGCGACAGATGCGCCACCTCGCGGAGAAGGGAATCAGGGTGACCGAACGGGGTGTCGACTAGAGTTCCGCTTCGAGCGCGGCCATCGCTCGCTCGACAGTTTCGACGTCCGCGTTGTACCCCATGTGCCCCACCCGGAGCACGTCGTCCGTGAGGTCGCCGAATCCCGTCGAGAGCGTCACGTCGTGGGCCTCGCGGAGGCGTTCCTGCAACGCGGTCGCCCGCCCCGGTACAGAGAACGCGGTGACCGTCGGCGAACTCCGGTCGGGGCCGGGGTACGGATCGAGCCCCATCTCGGCGCCGCGCTCCCGACAGACGACGGCGGCCTCGCGGTGGCGGTCGTAGACGGCGTCGAGGCCCGCCTCAAGCAGGAGATCGAGCGCCTCGTCGAGCGCCACCACGAGCGTCGTCAGGTGGGTGTAGGGGTAGGGTTGCTCGGCGTCGTGCCACGGGAGCAGGTTGGTGTACAGCGATTCCGGGTCGCGGGCCTCGATCCGCTCCCACGCCGCGTCACTCACCGAAGCGATGGCGAGCCCCGGCGGCGCGCTGAAACATTTCTGTGACGCGCCGAGGCAGATGTCGATGCGGTCGGCCGGGACGGGCGTCCCGCCGAGCGAGGAGACGGCGTCGACGACGGTCAACACGCCGTGCTCTTCGAACAGGTCGAGCGCCGGGGCGAGGTCGTTCAGCGTCCCCGTCGGCGTCTCGCAGTGAACCAGCGTCGCGAGGTCGAACTCACCGCGTTCGAGCGTCCGCTCCAGATCCACGATGGGAAGTGGGTCGTCGTAGTCGGCGTCGACGAGCGTCGACTCGCCCCCGTAGCTCTCGACGAAGTCCGTGAAGCCGTCGCCGTAAGGGCCGTTCGAGAGACACAGCACTCGGTCACCGGGCGCGACGGTGGAGGCGATGGCGGCCTCTAGCCCGAGGATACCCTCGCCGCCCATGACCACTATCTCGTCGTTGGTGCCGAAGACCGTCCCCAGTTTGTCGAGCAGGGCGTCGTAGCGGTCGGCGAAGGCCGGATCGACGTCTGGGTTGATCAGTTGCTCGCTCATCACCTCGCGAACGGACGGCGGCAACGCCGTCGGACCTGGTGTCAGGAGCATACCACACCTACCGCCCCGGGTGGCTTGTAGGTGTGGACGGGAAGGCACATGACCGGGGCGGGCGTAGCGCGACGCATGACCGGCAAGCTGGATCGAGCGACGCTGTCCGACCTCGTCCTCTCGCGGACGGGGGCGGCGAATCGGGACCTGCTCGCCGGCCCGGCGTTCGGCGAGGACGCTGCGGCGATTCGGGTCGGCTCGGAGACGCTGGTCGTCAGCACGGATCCCATCTCGCTCGCGGCCGAGCGCATCGGGCAGTTGGCCGTCACCGTCTCTTCGAACGACGTGGCGGCGTGTGGGGGGCGGCCCGAATTCCTCCTCTGTACGGTCCTTCTCCCCGATGCCAACCCGACTCTACTCGATACGATCACCGGACAGCTCGACGCCGAGTCGCGGCGGCTCGGCCTCACCATCGCCGGCGGACACACGGAGGTCGTCGCCGGCCTCGACCGGCCGCTCTGCTCGCTCACCTGTTTCGGCGTCGCCGACCGGTACGTCCCGACCGGCGGCGCGACGCCCGGCGACCGGATTCTGCTCACGAAGGGCGCGGGAATAGAGGCGACGGGCGTCCTCGCCACCGACTTCCGCGCCCGTCTCGACCTCCCGGCGGGGATCATCGACCGGGCGACCGCCGCGTTCGACGACCTCAGCATCATGCCCGAAGCGGCCGTCCTCGCGCCGGTCGCGACGGCGATGCACGATCCGACTGAAGGCGGCGTCCTCGAAGGGCTGATCGAGATGGCGCTGACCGCGGAGGCGACGCTCAGAGTCGACCGTGAGGCCGTCCACGTCCGCGAGGAAACCCGCGCCGTCTGCGACGCCGTCGGCGTCGACCCCCTTCGCGTCCTCGGGTCGGGTGCACTGTTGGCCGCCGTCGACGAAGACGACGCCGACGAGGCTCTGGCCGCACTGGCCGACGAAGGGATCGACGCCGTCGAAATCGGCCGGGTCGAGGCCGGCGAAGCGGGCGTCGAACTCGACGGCGAGCGCGTCACCGAACCGATCCGCGACGATATGTACGCGCTGTGGGACGAGTGACGCGGCCCGCACGGATCGATGTCAGTCAGCATCGGTCGTCGCTGCCACCGGATCGGTGACGGCGAACGGAACGGTTACGGCATCCGTCTCAGTCGTCGAACGCCGGTTCGGACCACCGGTCGTTCGCGTCGACGGCCGCGAGCGCGTGTTCGATTTCGGCCTCGGTGTACTCGTACTCGTCGAGCGCCAGGTACAACCGCTTCCACCGGGCACTCGGCTCCGTCTCCCCCTCGGGTCCGACGCGCGCGCCGTGAACCCGGAAGAACGGTGAACTACGGTTCAGACGCGCACCTTCCCCCGTATGCCCGTCGAGCGCCACGTCGAACCGACCGCCTGCGGAGAGGTCGTCGGCCGTGACGGGGAAGGAGTGGGACGGCTCCTCGCCCCGTTCGTGGGCCTCGGCCCGCCGCTTCGCGATGGCGTGGAACGCGTTCACCGCGTTCGCGCCCTCGCGGGCGCCGCGGGCGCGGGCGACGACCAGTGCCGCCTGCACGGCCGCCATCTGCCCGCGCCGGGAGTCCATCTCCCAGTTCTCCGCGAGGTCCTCGTACCGGCCGACGAGGAGGGCAGCCTGCGCGTCGGCCTGCAGGTCCTCGACGACGAACGTGTTCAGCCGGTCCCAGAGATTCCACCCGAAGCCGGAGCGGGCGAGTTCCCACGCACACCACGCCGACACCTCCTCGTCGCCGCGGCGGATAGCCTTCTGGAGCAGGCTGACGACCGCGTAGCGGTTGAACCCGCCATCCGTCTCGTCGGCCCCCGTCTCCTCGCCGAAGTCGTTGGTCCCCGTCGCCTCCGGTGCCTCCGTCTCCAGTTCGCCGTCCGGCCCGAAGGTGGTCTGTCGCTCCTCGTCCATGCGGCGTCGATGGCGGGCGGCCGACGAAAGGGTTCGGGTCCCTCGGCCGAATAAATGAGAATCCTTAAGTCCAGTCTGGCGATTACATCTACGTGCCCGCCCTTAGCTCAGACTGGTAGAGCAGCCGACTGTAGATCGGCTTGCCCCCCGTTCAAATCGGGGAGGGCGGACTTCCTTTGAAGCCGACTGTAGATCGGCTTGCCCTCCGCTCCCGTGAGTGGAGCGAACGGGAGGCAGCGAGACGAACGGAGTGAGTCTCGCCCGCTTCAAATCGGGGAGGGAGAACTTGAAATAAAGCCGACACCGACGGGGTCGGTCAGTCGAAGTCACTCTAGATTACCCAGTTTCTCGCGGCGCTGTTCCATCCGTTCACGGGGCGTTCGTTCGTCATAGTAGTCCCCGATGACTTCCTGCGTCGCGTTCACTCGCGCCGATACCACCTCGGCCGGGATGTCGAGCCCGCGCAGCCGCATGATCGCCGCGAGCGCGATGCGCTGTTGCGTCCCGTCGGCGGCGTCGAGCAGGGCCGTCACTTCGTCTTGACTCAACCACACCTTCATATCGTCGCGCTGCTCGTGTTCTCGAAGATTCATCGCTGTCCGGCTTCCTCGCATTACGGACAAGAATCGGCAGGAACCTAGTCTTTTCGGGGCCGATCACGCCGGGTTCCGGGGCGATTCTGTCCGACTTGAGGAACGTTCTCGGACGGAGCTTCCGGGTATGCGTACGCACGAGGCAGTTACTATACCCAATCGGCACAGCAACTAGCATATGACGGATCAGGTCAAGGAGATCACGGTAGCGGCGTTGACCACGCTTACCGTACTACTCGTCTTAGACCACTTCGTCGAGGTTGTCCCGAGTGAGAGTGGTCTAATGGGAGTAATTGCGCTAATGGTGGTAGCTGCTTTCGCTATACTACTTTCTGGATACGGATCCTCATTCTAAGTTATCCATATTCTTGGGCGCCATTTCTGACTTTCAGAGTTTCTCGGCCAGTTAAACAAACCATGCGACAACCGCACCGATGGCCCGATTCAGGATCGCCGGATGATAGGTGCGGTCGTAATTTATCTTCATTCCTGCACGCCATTGTCATCATATGGCACGGAGACAGCCGGATGTGGAAGTTGTTGACTGCGGCTACTGCAGTGGAACCTGGCTAAGCAGCAGAGCGTACTGCTGATCTGGCAGCGCCAATAAAAGAATCCGCACGGAGTGACCGCTTTCGGCGGTCAGTCGTGGTTAGGTTAGTTGTCGCGCCGGGCGGCCAGCAGCGCAGCCGCGATGAGCGCGATGACTGCAACGAGGGCACCGAAGCCGGG
>Ga0209945_1001004_pt1 | contig 10234 bp, 7 predicted proteins | sample SalPonR2_A_D2_MG_FD_185703 | JGI IMG/M metagenome (GOLD analysis project Ga0209945, IMG submission 185703) | Salt pond soil microbial communities from South San Francisco under conditions of wetland restoration - Salt Pond MetaG R2_A_D2_MG... ...
GTTCGTCACCGGCGGTGGTCGACGGGACGGTCTACGTCGGGAGCACCGACGGCGCGGTGTACGCCCTCGACGCGACCGACGGGACCCGGCAGTGGTCGCTGGAGACCAACGGCGCGGTGTTCTCGTCACCGGCGGTGGTCGACGGGACGGTCTACGTCGGCAGCAACGGCGGAGGACTCTACGCACTCGACACGGCCGACGGCAGCCCGCGGTGGACGCTCGGCACCCTGTCGGGACGGGTGTCGTCGCCCGCGGTGGTCGACGAGGGGTTCTACATCGGCAGCAACGCCGGCCGGCTGTCCACGGTCGAGGCCGCCACCGGCGACCAGGGGTGGACCTACCGGACGGGTGGCGCGGTGTTCTCGTCACCCTCCGTGGCCGAGGGGACGGTCTACCTCGGGAGCGACGACGGGACTGTCTACGCACTCGACGCGTCCGACGGCGAGGAGCAGTGGACGCTCGACGCGGACGGCCCGGTGTTCTCGTCGCTCGCGGTGGTCGACGGCACCGGCTACGTCGGCGGCCTCGGCGGAAACGTGTACGCGGTGGACGCGACCGACGGCGAGCAGCGGTGGACCTACGAGACCGACGGGGCGGTGTTTTCGTCCCCGGCGGTGACCGGCGGCACGGTCTACGTCGGGAGCACGGACGGTGCAGTGTACGCACTCGCCGAGGGGTGACACGACCCACGCCCGTCGCCACACGGAGGGGGAATATACAATACGGTCGGCGGCCCCCGTTTCGGTATGAGTGACGCGATCCGAGCGGTGATGCTCGACCCCGACTGGTTCGGCGACGTCGACGCCGAACGGGACCACTTCCAGGGCCTCCTCGACGACGTCGTGGTCGAGGGAATCGACTGCGAGGCGGGCGAGATCCCCGACCGCGTCGGGGAGGCCGACCTGCTGCTCTCGCATTACACCGGCGTTTCCGCCGAGGTGATGGACGCGACGGGCTGTCAGGTCGTGAGCCGCTACGCCACCGGAATCGACGGCATCGACATCGACGCCGCCACCCAACGCGGCGTCCGGGTGACGCGGGTCCCCACGTACTGCAACGACGAGGTCGGGACCCACATCGTCTCGCTGGCCATGGCGCTGGTCCGCGGGCTGCCGATGTACGACGCCGATACCCGGGACGGGACCTGGGAGTGGGACCGCGCGGCCCCGATCCGACCGCCCGAACGCCAGACGTTCGGCTTTCTCGCCTTCGGCAACAAGGCCCAGGCCGCCGCGGAGCGTGCCCGCGCGCTCGGGTTCGACGTGGCCGCTCACGACCCCTACCTGGGCGACGACCAACTGGACGCGCTGGGCGCCACCCCGGTCGATTTCGAGGAACTGCTCGACACCGCGGACGTGCTCTCCCTGAACACGCCGCTCACCGAGGAGACCGAGGGGATGATCGACGCCGACGCGCTCGCCCGGCTCGACGACGACGCGGTCCTGATCAACACCTCACGCGGGCGCGTCGTCGACGAGGAGGCGCTGATCGACGCGCTCGAGGCCGACGAACTCCGCGGCGCGGGGCTGGACGTCCTCGCCCGGGAGCCGCCCGAACCCGACAACCCCCTGCTCGCCCGCGACGACGTCATCGTCACGCCACACGCCGCGTGGTATTCGACGGGGTCGGCGGCGACCCTCCGCCGTCGGGGCACCGAGATCGCGGTCGCCGCCCTCCGCGAGGAGGACGTAGACGGCCTCGTCAACCCCGACGCGCTCGGGAACGTCTGACCACCATACGGAGGCGACAGGGTTTACTCGGTGGTATCGGAAGGTGAGCTATGCCCTACGCCTTCGAGTTTGCCGACCGGATGGCGCGGATGCCGCAGTCGGGGATTCGCGAAATATTCGACGCCGCGCAGGCCTACGACGATCTCGCGGACCTGAGCATCGGCGAACCCGACTTCACGACTCCCGAGCCCATTGCCACCGCAGTGGCCGACGCCATCGGAGACGGCGCCAGCGGGTACACCCAGACCGTCGGGCGATCGGACCTCCGGGCGGCAATCGCGGCGAAGCTCGCGGACGCAAACGGCATCCGCGCCGACCCCGAAACCGAGGTGATGGTCACACCCGGGGCGATGGGCGCGCTGTTCGCCGCGACGCAGGTGGTAGCCGACGCCGGTGACGAGGTGTTGCTCCCCGAGCCCTACTGGTCGAACTATCACGGGCACGTCGCCAACACCGGTGCAGACCTCGTCACCGTCCCGACGACGGCCGCAGACGAGTTCGTCCCCCGGCCCGAGGCCATCGCCGACCGAATCACCGACGACACCGCCGGGCTGATCCTGAACACGCCGAACAATCCGACGGGCGCCGTCGTTCCCCCCTCGACGCTCCAAGAGATCGGCGACCTGCTCGTCGAACACGACGCCTGGGTGATTCTCGACGAGACCTACGAGGATCTGGTCTATGACGACGCGACCCATCACTCGCTCGCCAGCGACGACGCGTTGTTCGAGCGGTCGATCACGGTCCACAGCTTCTCGAAATCCTACGCCATGACGGGGTGGCGGGTCGGGTACGCCACCGGCCCCGCGGACGTGATCGAGCGGATGCGCGTCCTCCAAGAACACACCGTCTCGTGTGCCGCCGAACCCGCCCAGGTCGCCGCGATGGCGGCGCTCGATCACCCCGAGGTCGCCTCGGAGATCCACGACGCCTTCGCCCGCCGCAGGACGCTCATTCTCGACCGGCTGGCCGACATCCCGGGCGTCGATCCCGGCACCCCACGCGGCGCGTTCTACGTGTTCGCGGACGTGTCTGCGCTGACAGATGACACCCGCGAGTTCGCGAAACAGCTGCTCCCAGCCGGGGTGGCGGCGATTCCCGGATCGGTGTTCGGCGACGCAGGCGAGGGATTCCTCCGGTTTTCCTACGCCAACGACGAGACGGTGATCCGGGATGCGATGGACCGGTTCGAGCGCGCGGTCGAGACGCGGTGACCTACTGGTCGTAGACGAACACGTCGGCGGCGTCCCACCCTGCGGCGACCGCGTCGCCACGGTCGAAGACCGTCTCCGGATCCGGATCCTGGTGGGTCACGTCGATCACGGCATCCAGCGAGGGAGCGGTGATCGCGTACTGGGTCTGATCTCCCTCGAAGGCAACCTGTTCGACGGTCGCGTCGTAGGCGTTGTCCGCGTCCACGCTCCTGTGGTCGAGTGCGATCTTCTCGGCTCGGAGCGCGATTCGGACCCCGTCGCCGGCCGCGACCCCGCCGTCGGTCTCGACTGCGACCTCGTCGTTGCCGACCGCAACAGTAGCCCGCTGGCCGTCCACCCGGTCGACGGTTCCGTCGAGCATAGTCGTGTCGCCGATGAACTCCGCGACGAACGGCGTCGCCGGCTCCGCGTAGATCTCCTTTGCCGGCGCGAGCTGCTCGAGTTCGCCGTCGTTGATCACGGCGATGCGGTCGGCCATAGATAGCGCCTCGGTCTGATTGTGCGTGACGTGGACGATGGTCAGGTCGGTCTCCGCGTGGATCCGGGTGAGCTCGCTGCGCATCTCCTCGCGGAGCTTCTTGTCGAGCGAACTCAACGGCTCGTCCAGTAGCAACAGCGTCGGCTCGTACACGATCGCCCGCGCGAAGGCGACACGCTGCTGTTGGCCGCCCGAGAGGTCCCCCACCGGCTTGTTCTTGTAGTCGACGGGCAGCTGTACCAGTTCGAGCACCTCCTCGATCTGGCCGTCGATGTTCTCGGGGTTCTCCCGGCGCATCTTCAGAGGGAAGGCGATGTTCTCTTTGACGCTCATGTGCGGGAAGAGCGCGAGGCTCTGAAACACCAGCCCGATGTTCCGCTTGTTCGGCGGCTCGTCGGAGACTGGCTGGTCATCGATGTAGATCTCACCCTCCGTTGGGCGCTCGAACCCCGCAATCATGTGCAACAGGGTCGTTTTGCCCGCGCCGCTCGGGCCGAGGATCGTCAGGAACTCCCCGTCCCGGATCGGGATCGATACGTCGTCGACCGCCACGAGCGAACCGTACCGCTTCGTGACACGGTCGATCTCGACCACAGCCTCCTCCTCCGCGTCGGGGTCGCTCTCGGGTATCTGCTTGGACGCCATTCTATCTTGTGGCGTATTCGTCCACACAAAAATAGGTATACCCCTCCAAACGGAGGCTGCAGTAGTAGCGACCCGCCGTCACGTGGGGATGTACTCGGTGATGTTCTTCACGAGTTTGTTCTCCGCCCGGCGTAGGTGCTCCTCGAAGGTTCGCCGTGAGATGTTCAGTTGCTCGGCGACATCGGCAGTGGTGGTCTCTCGTGGGATCTCGTAGTACCCCTCGTCGATGGCGGTGAACATCGCCCGTTTCTGCCCGTCCGAGAGGTTCGGCAGCGCGGAGTCCAACATCAGAAGCGGCATGTCCGGGACGACTGATTCGATCTCGTGTTTCGACTCGACGTCGACGTAGTGGTCGCGATTGATGTCCTGATAGACCCCGGTCAGCTCCGCTTCGGTCAGCGAGACGATCCGAGTCAAGAGCGTCCCGTGGTCGTAGGTCAACGGCGGTAGCGAGAGGCAATTGTGATCCTGAAGGTACTCCTCGAGGAGGTCGTCACACGAGTCAAGCAGGCAGTTCTCGGTGATGAGCACGACTTCGTCGTCTTTGTGGACGATGTCTTTGACGCCGACCTCGTCTGAGACCTGAGCCAGCGACGAGTCCAGATCCGCGCCCGTCAGATGTAACAGGTCGCAGTAGCGGTTACACCACAGCTCCACCTGAGCGTCGTTCTCTCTCGTGATCGACGCGTAGGGGCTGTCGTGGCCGATCCTGAGCGTTGCTTCGTACATATGGTATCGTTACTCACGGGATAATCGACGGTCCACGACTTAAATTAACCCCCATTCGGTGGCTCGCGTTTCATTGCTGTCTTCGCAGTAGTTCGATGTAGAATGTCTGAACAACAGCAACGCGACGGTCCGAGCGAGCGCTGGAAGGAGCTCCAGGGCGCGCCGACCGGGACCGATCTCAACACGAACGGCTGGCGCCAGGAGGCCGCGTTCCGGCTGCTGAACAACAACCTCGACCCCGAAGTCGGGGAGGATCCCGAGGATCTCGTGGTCTACGGTGGCACGGGGCGAGCCGCGCGTAGCTGGGACGCCTACGACGCGATCGTGGACGAACTCGAAGCGCTGGCCGACGACGAGACGCTGCTCGTCCAGAGCGGGAAGCCGGTCGGACGCTTCCGGACCCGCGAAACCGCCCCGCGCGTCCTCATCGCCAACTCCAATCTCGTCGGGAACTGGGACAACTGGGAGCACTTCCACGAACTCGAGGCACAGGGCCTGATGATGTACGGCCAGATGACCGCGGGGTCGTGGGCGTACATCGGCACCCAGGGGATCATCCAGGGAACCTACGAGACGCTGGCGGAGTGTGCAGACCAGCACTTCGGCGGCGACCTCCAAGGCAGGATCGTCCTCACCGCCGGTCTCGGGGGAATGGGCGGCGCACAGCCGCTCGCCGTCACGATGAACAAAGGAGTGTGCATCGCCGCCGACATCGATGCCGACCGGATCCAGCGGCGGATCGACACGGGTTACTGCCAGGAGATGACCGACGACCTCGACGAGGCGATCGAGATGGCCCGCGAGGCCGCGGCAAACGGTGAGGCCTACAGCATCGGCGTCCATATGAACGCCGCGGAGACGTACGAGCGCCTGCTCGAACGGGACTTCGTTCCGGACGTGGTGACCGACCAGACCTCGGCCCACGACCCCCTGGAGGGGTACTATCCGGCGGGGTACACCGTCGAAGCGGCCGACGCGCTTCGCGAGCGCGACCCAGACGCCTACCGCGAGGCGAGCATCGACACGATGGAGCGCCACCTCGACGCGATCTTGGAGATGCAAGACCGGGGAGCGATCGCCTTCGAGTACGGCAACAACCTCCGCGGACAGGTGGAGGAGCACCGCGACCGCGACGACGCGTTCGACTTCCCGGGGTTCGTCCCGGCGTACGTCCGCCCGATGTTCTGCCGGGGACAAGGTCCCTTCCGGTGGCTCGCGCTGTCGGGCGAGGAGTCCGACATCCACCGCACCGACGAGGCGGTCACGCAGTTGTTCCCGGAGAAAGACCGGCTGACACGCTGGATCGAACTCGCCAACGAACAGATCGAGTTTCAGGGGCTCCCATCGCGGGTCTGCTGGCTCGGCTTCGAGACCACGCCGGCCGAGGAGACTCCAGTGTCCGACCTTGACGCGGTCGACCCCGACGACGAACTCACCGAGCGCGCGCAGTTCGCGCTCCGGATCAACCAGCTCGTCGCGGAGGGCGAGATCGCGGCCCCGATCGTCGTCACGCGGGATCACCTCGACGCCGGCAGCGTCGCCAGCCCGAACCGCGAGACTGAGGCGATGAAAGACGGCACCGACGCGGTCGCAGACTGGCCAATCCTCAATGCGCTGTTGAACTGCGCCGCCGGCGCCGACATCGTCTCCGTCCACGACGGTGGGGGCGTCGGCATCGGCAACGCCGTCCACACCAACAACCACGTCGTGCTCGACGGCACCGAACGCGCCGCCGAGAACGCGAAACGGGTGTTCACGACCGACCCGGGGATGGGGGTGATCCGTCACGCCGACGCCGGCTACGAGGACGCCATCGACGAGGCCGAGCGGTCGAACGTCGCCATCCCCATGCGGGACAGATCGTGACGGTCTCACGACCCACGGGCCCGCATCGTCCGGCGGGGGACGGCCCGACGAACCCGGGTGGCTGCCGTGACTGAGTACACCGTCGTTCACGGCGCTGCACAGCTCGTCCGGAACCGCGACGGCGGGCTCGACGCCGTCTCGGACGCCGCCGTTGCCGTCGAGAACGGCCGCGTGGCGGCGGCCGGACCGACTGACGACGTGGTCCGGGCGTACCCCACAGAGAACGCCGCGGCCGCTGTGGACGCCGGCGGCAAAACCGTCCTCCCGGGGTTCGTCGACCCCCACACCCACGCCGTCTTCGCCGGCGACCGGGCCGACGAGTTCACAGCCAAACTCCGGGGGAAGACCTACCAGGAGATCGCCGCAGAGGGCGGCGGCATCCTTCGGACTGTCCGTGCCGTCCGGGAAGCGTCCCGCGAGACGCTGGTCCGGAACCTGCTTTCGCACCTCGACGAGATGCTCGCTCACGGGACCACGACCGCCGAGGTCAAGTCCGGATACGGGTTGAGCATCGACGCCGAAACGAAACTCCTGGAGGCGATCCGCGAGGCCGACCAGCGACACTCAATCGACCTCGTGCCGACGTTTATGGGCGCACACGCCGTCCCCGAGGGGTGGGAGACCGACGACTACGTCGACCACGTGATCGAAGCGCAGCTCCCGGCCGTCGCCGACCGCGGGCTGGCGGAGTTCTGCGACGTCTTCTGTGAGGCGGGGATTTTCTCGGTGGACCAGTCCCGCCGCGTTCTGGCCGCCGGCCGAGACCACGGGCTGACGCCGAAGATCCACGCCGAGGAGTTCGAGCGCATCGGCGGGGCGGAACTCGCCGCCGAACTCGGCGCCGCCAGCGCCGATCACCTCCTGCAGGCGACTCCGGCGGACGCCCAGGCGCTGGCCGGGGCCGACGTGGTGCCCGTCCTGCTCCCGGGAACGGCCTTCGCGCTGGACGCTGATTACGCCGATCCCGAGCAGTTCGCGGGCGCGGGCGCGGAGGTCGCGATCGCGACGGATTTCAACCCCAACTGCTTCTCACAGAGTATGGAGTTCGCCGTCGACCTCGCGTGTCACGGGATGCGGATGGCACCCGAATCGGCCGTTCGGGCGGCGACGGTCGGGGCCGCCGCCGCCATCGACCGCCCGGACGGTCCCGGGCGGCTCCGCGAGGGTGCCCCCGGCGACCTCGTGATCGCCGACGTCCCCGACTACGAGCACGTTCCGTACAACTTCGGCGTCAGTACGGTCGAGACCGTTCTCAAGGCGGGAGAGGTGGTCTACGATGCCCGGTGAGGTCCGCGTCGACGGCGAGTCGCTCACCCCGGAGGGCGTCGAGGCAGTCGCACGCGACGGTGCCGCCGTCGCCGTGCCCGAGGACGCACGCGTTCGCGTTCGGGAGTCGCGCGCACGGGTGGAAGACGTCGTCGCGTCCGGCGAGGCGGTCTACGGGGTCAACACGGGGTTCGGCGAACTCGTGCGCGAGCGGATTTCCCGGGAGGACATCGGCGACCTCCAGCGTAACCTGCTCCGGAGCCACGCCGCCGGAACCGGGCGGGAATTGACGACCGAGGAGGTGCGGGCGATGCTCGTCACTCGGCTCAACGCCCTTCTCAAGGGCTACTCGGGGATTCGCGAGCGCGCGATAGACCTGCTCGTCGCGATGCTCAACGAGCGGATCCACCCAGTGGTTCCCGAGAAGGGGAGCCTGGGCGCGAGCGGCGACCTCGCGCCGCTTGCCCACCTAGCTCTGGTGGCCATCGGCGAGGGCGAAGCGCGCGTCGACGGCGACCGACTTTCCGGCGACGCGGCGCTCGCCCGCCGCGGCCTCGATCCCATCGACCTGCGCGCGAAAGAGGGGCTCGCTCTCATCAACGGAACCCAGCTGACCGTCGGGCTCGGGGCCCTCGTCGTTCGCGACGCCGAGCGCGCGATCCGTGCGGCCGACATCGCTGGGGCGCTGACGACGGAGGTGACGATGGGGACGACCGCCGCCGCTCACGCCCGGATCAACGACGTCCGCCCCCACGAGGGCCACGGCGTGTCCGCACGGAACATCCGGGTTCTCACTGCCGGCTCCGGAATCGTCGAGTCCCACCGGAACTGCGACCGGATCCAGGACGCGTACTCTGTCCGGTGTCTCCCGCAGGTCCACGGCGCGGTCCGTGATGCCGTCTCCCACCTCCGGTCGGTGGTCGAGACGGAGCTCAACAGCGCGACGGACAACCCCTTGGTGTTCGACGCCGAGTCGGTCGACAACCGCGCCAGCGGGACCGACACCGCCGCGATTCTCTCGGGCGGCAACTTCCACGGCGAACCGCTCGCGCTCCCGCTGGACTACGTCACGAGCGCGCTCGCGGAACTCGGCGCCATCGCCGAGCGCCGCGTCGACAGGATGCTCAACCCCGAGATCCAGGAGGACCACCTTCCGCCGTTCCTGACCGAGGGCAGTGGCCTCCAGTCGGGGTATATGATCGCTCAGTACACTGCGGCCGATCTCGTCAGTTCGACCCGAAACCTGGGCCGTCCCGCCACGGACAACGTCCCCGTCAGCGGCAATCAGGAAGACCACGTCAGTATGAGCGCCCAGAGCGCTCGTCTGGCGCGGGAGGCCGTCGAGAACGCCCTCCACGTCGTCGCGACCGAACTGGTGTGTGCGACGCAGGCGCTCGACTTCGTGGACGACGACCTCGACCCCGGCGACGGGACCGGTGCCGCGGCCGGGCTGGTGCGCGAACACGTTCCGCACCTCGACGAGGACCGGCCGGTCGCCGACGACGTCGAGACCGCACGCGGCCTCCTCACCGATGACGCGCTCTTCGAGCGCGTCGGGAGCGCCGTCGACGGCGACCTGCAGTAGGCTGCGTCGCGCTCCGTCCGACCGCCGTCCGGCGCCTCTGATCTCCGGCCACTCCTGATATCTCCGACCTGGTGTTTGATACCACCCCGCCACCGACACGAGGTATGCCACGACAGACTGATTCCGGCGTGAGTGGAGAACGCCCGTGACCCGCATCTTCCGGTCGCCGAGCACGTACGTCCAGGGGCGAAACGCGATCGAGGCCATCGGCGAACACGCGCCCACTGACGGGTCCCACGCCGTGGTCGTCGCGGATCCGGTCGTTCGCGGGATCGTCGGCGACTCGATCCGGTCGGGACTGGAGGCCGCCGGGCTCACCGTCGACGCGGTCGCCTTCGATGGGGTGTGCACCCGGGCGGAGATCGACCGCGTGGCCGGGGTGGCCGAGGGCACGGACCTCGTGGTTGGCGCGGGCGGCGGACGGGCTCTGGACACCGCAAAGGCCGTCGGCGCCGGGCTCGACGCCCGAGTGGTGACCGTCCCCACCATCGCCTCGACCGACGCGCCGACCAGCAGCCTCTCGGTCGTCTACACCGACGGCGGGGAGTTCGAGGCGCTTCGGTTCCACGGCGTCCACCCCGATCTGGTGCTCGTCGACACCGCCGTTATCGCGGCCGCGCCCGTCCGATTCTTCAGGTCGGGGATCGCCGACGCGATCGCCACCCGGGTCGAGGCCGAGACCGCGATCGAGGCGGGTGCAGAGAACGTCTTCGGTGGGCAG
>Ga0209945_1001005_pt1 | contig 10232 bp, 11 predicted proteins | sample SalPonR2_A_D2_MG_FD_185703 | JGI IMG/M metagenome (GOLD analysis project Ga0209945, IMG submission 185703) | Salt pond soil microbial communities from South San Francisco under conditions of wetland restoration - Salt Pond MetaG R2_A_D2_MG... ...
CCGCCTCGACCGCGGCCGATGTCCTCCTCGACCGCGGCGTGGCCGTCGACTGCATGGTGACCGACCTCGACAAGAATCCGGAGACTGCAGCGAGGTTGACCCGCGAGGGGGTGCCCGTCGCGGCCCACGCGCACGGCGACAACGTTCCCGCGGTCCGCGAGTGGCTCCCGCGCTTCGAGTCGGCGTGGACGCTGGCGACGACGCAGGCGGCTCCGGTCGGCCCCGTCCGAAATCTCGGCGGGTTCACCGACGGGGACCGAGCCGCGTTCCTCGCGGACCACGTCGGAGCCGGCCGCCTCGTCTTCCCCGGGTGGGCGTTCGACGATCCGAGCGTCGGTCCGATGAAGACGAAGAAGCTCGAGTGGGCCGCGCGGCTGTTGCGCTGGCTCGAACGTCGCCGGGGAGAGCGGTTCGCGGTCCTCGACGATCGGAACCGCGACGAGTTGGACGCGGCGCTCGACGGAGTCGTACGATGACCGCGCGACGACCGGCAGCGCGGACGCGCTGAGAGGGCTACTCCACCCGGTCTTTCGGCAGCAGTTCCTCGCGGTCGCGCACGCGGAGCCACTCGGTCAGCTGGACGAGCTGATCGGTCGCGGCCTCGAACAGCCGTTCTGCCTTCTCGGGCGTCACGTCGGTGGGATCGCCGAAGGCACCGTTCGCCGAATTGTCGACCGAGTCGTAGAACGTCCGCGCGCCGTGAACTCGTGCGTCGGACCCGTCGAGGTCGACGAGCCCGTCGTCGCGCGCGTTCTCGAACTGGTCGTCGCGGACGAGGTCCGGCGCGATGTGCGTGATCATCGCCGTCTCCTTCGGACCGGCGTGCGGGCCGTTGTGTTCGAACAGGTCGTCGACGAGGTCAGGGATCGACTCGTCCCACATCCACTCGATCGCGTAGGCCTCCCCGTCTTCGTGGAGCCGGCGTCCGACCTCACGGAGGTGCTGGACGTTCCCGCCGTGGGCGTTCACGTAGACGACGCGGTCGATGCCGTGATAGGTGAGGTGGCGGGTGAAGCTCTCGACGTAGTCGCGAAACTCCGGCGCGTCGACCCACATCGTCCCGGGGAACTGGCGGTGGTGGGGGCTGACGCCGACGTTCACGGTCGGCGTACGGACCGCGCCGGTCTCCTCGGCGGCCGCCGTCGCGAGCGCCTCGGCGATCAGGTGGTCGGTCGCGAGCGGCAGGTGCGGGCCGTGCTGTTCTGTCGACCCGAGCGGAACGAGGGCGACGGACTCCTCGGAGAGCGCCTCGCGCAGCTCAGGCCACGTCTGGTCGGCGATGTACATACCGACGCGTCGCGGTCGGGACGTATCAACCCGCCGTCTTCGGCGGAACGAACCGGAACTGCCGACCGACTCGCCGACGCGGGGTGCCGGAACTGGTCGGAGCGGGGGCACACGAGTCGCCTTGTCGTCCCGTGTCGTCACCCTTTTTGTGTCGTCCAGCCGAATCGGGACTCATGTTCGGAGGAGGCGGCATGAACCCGCGGAAGATGAAGCAGATGATGAAACAGATGGGGATCGACGTCGAGGAACTCGACGCCGAACGCGTCGTCATCGAGACGGCCGACGGCGACCTCGTCTTCGACGGTGCCCAGGTCACCAAGATGGACGCGCAGGGCCAGGAAACCTACCAGATCGTGGGGTCCCCCGAAGAGGTCGCGGACGCCGGCGTGGGTGGAGGCACAGGCGGAAGCACGTCCGCGGTCGAGGGCGACGAGCCCGACGCGACGACGGGCGACGCCGACGTGGTCGACGCCATTCCGGAGGAAGATGTGGCGCTCGTCGCCGAGCGGGCCGGCGTTCCGGAGTCGACGGCCAGAGGGGCCCTCGAGGACGCCGACGGGGACCTCGCGGCCGCCATCGCGGAGCTGGAGTGACGGACGCCGCGTACCTGCTGGTCCACGACGACCGGGAGTACCTCTTAGAGCCGGGAGAGGAGTTCGGCACCGACCTCGGCGTGATCGAGGTCCCGGAAGACGTCTCCGGCGGCGACACCGTCGAGACGCACCTCGGGACCGTCTTCGACGTCCGCGAACTCCGCGGTCCCGATCTCTTCAACCACCTCGAACGGACGGGCGCGCCGATGATGCCCCGCGACGTGGGGCTGGTGATGGGACACACCGGAATTTCGGGCGGCGACCGCGTGCTCGACGCCGGCACGGGGACCGGGATCCTCGCCGCCTACCTCGGCCGCGCCGGCGCGAACGTGACCACCTATGAGGTCGACCCCGATTTCGCGGATGTCGCCCGCGCGAACATGGAGACCGCGGGCGTCGCAGACCGCGTCGACGTGCGTGCCGGCGACCTCACCGAAGCGCTCGACGACCTCACCGAAGGCGAGCCGTTCGACGCGCTCACGCTCGACACGGGTGACGCGCCCGAGGTCGTCGAGCGCGCCGCCGACCTGCTCGTCTCGGGCGGCTACCTCGCCGTCTACTCGCCGTTCGTCGAGGGGACTCGCGAGGCCGCGCTCGCCGCCCGCGAGGCCGGGTTCGAGGGCGTCGAGACGCTGGAGACGATCCAGCGCGAGATGGACTTTTCGGACCGCGGCTCCCGGCCGTCGACCGCGGGCGTAGGCCACACCGGCTACCTGGTGTTCGGCCGCGCGCCCTGATCGACCGCATCTGTCCGGGCGAGCGGAGAGCCGCGGACGCGTCACCGGCTGTCGCTCGCTCGCGGAGCGGGCGGTCGGCGTCGACGTGACAAGACCTAACTGGCGGCGGCGCTCCCGAACGCGTATGACGACGTTCTCCGATCGAGTCGAACGGATCTCCATCAGCGGGATCCGCGAGGTGTTCGAGGCGGCCGGCGACGACGCGATAAACCTGGGACTCGGACAGCCTGACTTTCCGACGCCCGAACACGCGCGACAGGCGGCAGTCGACGCCATCGAGGCCGGGAAAGCGGACGCCTACACCGAGAACAAGGGGACGCGGTCGCTTCGCGAAGCGATCGCGGAGAAACACCGAACGGATCAGGGGATCGACCTCGATCCGGACGACGTGATCGCCACCGCGGGCGGCAGCGAGGCGCTGCACGTCGCCTTAGAGGCGCACGTCGATGCCGGCGACGAGGTGCTGATTCCCGACCCGGGATTCGTCTCCTACGACGCGCTGACGAAGCTCGCGGGCGGCGAGCCGGTCCCCGTCCCGCTCCGCGACGATCTCACGATCGATCCGGCGGCGATCGAGGCGGCGATCACGGACGACACCGCCGCCTTCGTCGTGAACTCCCCCGGCAACCCCACCGGTGCGGTCTCCTCCGAGGCCGACGTCCGCGAGTTCGCGCGGATCGCCGACGAGCACGACGTGCTCTGCGTCTCCGACGAGGTGTACGAGTACACGGTGTTCGACGGCGAGCACCGCTCGCCGATCGAGTTCGCCGAGAGCGACAACGTCGTCGTCGTCAACTCCGCCTCGAAGCTGTTCTCGATGACGGGCTGGCGGCTCGGGTGGGTGTACGGGTCCGAAGAGCGCGTCGAGCGCATGCTGCGCGTCCACCAGTACGCACAGGCGTGCGCGTCGGCTCCCGCCCAGTACGCCGCAGAGGCCGCGCTGCGCGGGGACCGCGCGATCGTCGACGAGATGACCGACTCCTTCGAGCGTCGGCGCGACCTCGTGTTGGAGGGGTTCGCGGAGATCGGGCTCGACTGTCCGACGCCGCAGGGGGCGTTCTACGCGATGCCCCGCGTCCCCGAGGGGTTCGTCGACGAGTGCTTGGACCGCGGCGTGGTCGTGGTGCCCGGCGAGGCGTTCGGCGAGCACGGGGCCGGCCACGCGCGGATCTCGTACGCGACCGACGAGGCCGAACTGCGCGAGGCGCTCGACGTGATGGCCGACGCCTACGCGGCCGTGAACTGAGGTAGCACCGGGATATATTCGCCACACGCATTTACAAACGCTCGGAGGTTTCCGCAAGTTATACTGTCGCCGGCGGAGTACGACTCGCTAATGGACCGGAACATTCAGGTCAGCCGCCTCGACCGGCAGGCGGTCGAGGACCAGGAGGTCGAGATCGTCGAGCGAAAGGGGATCGGTCATCCCGACTCGATCTGCGACGGCGTCGCGGAGTCGGTCTCGCGGGCGATCTCACAGCTCTACTTGGACCGCGTCGGCAAGGTGCTCCACTACAACACCGACGAGACGCAGCTGGTCGCCGGCCGCGCCGCGCCCGCCTACGGCGGCGGCGAGGTCGTCGAGCCGATCTACCTGCTCATCGTCGGACGCGCCACGAAGCAGTACGACGGGCAACAGCTCCCGGTCGACTCGACCGCGCTGGCGGCCGCCCGCGAGTACCTCGCCGAGGCGATCCCGGAGCTCGAGTACGGAACCGATGTCGTCGTGGACGTACGGCTCGGCGAGGGGTCGGGCGACCTCCAGGACGTGTTCGGCGAGGAGACTCAACAGGTCCCGATGGCCAACGACACGTCGTTCGGCGTCGGCCACGCCCCGCTCACCGAGACGGAGACGATAGTGTACGAGGCGGAGCGCGAACTCAACACGACGTACCACGACGAGCACCCCGAACTCGGCCCCGACGTGAAGATCATGGGCAAGCGGGAGGGCGACCGGATCGACATCACGGTCGCGGCCGCGATGGTCGACCGACACGTCGACGGACTCGACGACTACGACGACGCCGTGAGCGACGTTCGGGAGTTCGTCACGGAACTCGCCGAGAGTCACACCGACCGCGCTGTCAGCGTCGATGTCAACACCGCCGACGACTACGACGAGGGGTCGGTGTACCTCACCGTCACCGGCACCTCCGCGGAGCAGGGCGACGACGGCTCCGTCGGCCGCGGAAACCGCGCAAACGGGCTCATCACGCCGAACCGGCCGATGTCGATGGAGGCCACCTCGGGCAAGAATCCGGTCAACCACATCGGAAAGATCTACAACCTGCTGTCGACGCGGATCGCGGAGTCCGTCACCGCCGAGGTCGACGGCATCCGCGACCTGCAGGTTCGCCTGCTCTCGCAGATCGGCCGGCCGATCGACGAACCGCACGTCGCCGACGCGCAGATCGTCACCGCAGACGGTGTCGACCTCGCCGACATCGAAGACGACGTCGTCGCCATCGTCGACAGGGAACTCGCCGATGTCACGGACGTCACCCGGAGCGTCATCGACGGCGACGCCTCGACGTTCTGAGCCGCGCCGAGAAGCCGGGTGCGGCGGACGGCTCGCGACCGACCCGCGACTGACCGACCACAACCGATTTGACGAGCGGGCGAGTCGAACGACGTGTGACGCGGGTGTGTCTCCTCGGCGATTCGGCGGTCGATCTCACCTACGAGCTGCTGTCCCGCGAGACGGCGCGGGACGCGCTCGCGACCTACGACATCGAGGAGCCGTTCGCGAACAGTCTCGCGGTCGACACGGTGAGTCTCGGCGCGGCCGTCTCGCTCCTGAACGACCTCAACTGGTACCTCGTGCGGTTCGTCGACGAGGCGATCGTCCGCGAACCGTCGATATCGGCCGACGAGTGGCTCTCTCGCGACCTCGCTCGGGAAGTACGCGACGGTGCGGTCCCGCCGGAAGAGACCGACCAACGTCTGAAGGTGTTCGGTCTCGTCGACGGCGAGCCGGTCGACCCGCGGTACGCGCGCCGGACGCAGGGTGAGACGCCGGCGCACGACCGGGAAGACGCCGACGGCACGCTCGTCGTTCGCGTGAGCGAGTCCGAGTTCGACGGGTGAGAGGGAGCGAGTTTCAGCCGGTTCGACGGCTGAGATGTTTCAGTCGGTGAGCTCCTCGACCAGCGTCTCTAGCTCGTAGGTCGCCGGCGCGCGCGGCTCGTCGCGCAGCGTCGCGATCGTGAACGTCGAGTTCGTGCGCTCGACCTCGGGGATCGCCTCGAAGTCGCTTATCAGCCGTTCCACGGTGTCGGACGAGGAGAGCCGAGCGAGCACGACGAAGTCCGTCTCGCCCATCGTGAAGAACGCCTCCGTGACGCCCTCGACTCCGAGCAGTTCGTCGGCGAACTCGTCGTACGGGCCCTCGTAGTCCGCGAGCACCTCGACGATGACGGTCACGCCGAGACCCAGCGCCTCGTGATCGAGGTCGTACAAGTCGTTCTCTATCACCCCGGCCTCCCGGAGGTTGTTCAGCCGGTAGTGAATCGTCGACACCGGGATTCCCGTCTCCTCGTGCAGCCGCTCCGGACTCCCCGTGCCCAGATCGGAGATAGCCTTCACCAACCGCACGTCGCGCTCGTCCATACCCCCGATTCGCGTGACGAACCCGTATATATTTCGACCGACATACTTGGAGTCGAGTGCGAATACGTCGCCGCCTTTCGGGAGCCAGTTGCACTGTATTCGAATGCGTGATTGTTCATGCCAAAACACGCGTTTTTCGAGAGAATAGTTTAACTAACTCTGCGCATTTCGAACTGACAACTAATGAATCTGCGATCGCCGATCTCTTCGTCCGAATCGATCGCGGGGGCGTTCGTCCTCCTCGCGACGCTGTGGGGGACCTCGTTCGTCGCCATCGAGGCCGGCCTTCACTACTTCCCACCGCTGCTGTTCGCGGGCGTTCGGTACGCCGTCGCAGGCGCTGTCGTGCTGGGGTTCGCGGTCGTCGTCTCCGACCGCTTCGTCCCTCGCGGCCGCGACGAGTGGCTCGGCGTGGCCGTGGCCGGCACGTTCGTGATCGCGGCGTATCACGGGCTGTTGTACGTCGGCGAGCTGTACGTCTCCGGCGCGGTCGCGGCCGTCGTCGTGAGTCTCTCGCCCGTGTTGACCGCGACGTTCGCGGCCGCGCTACTCCCGCGAGAGCGGCTCGGTCCGGTCGAGATCGGCGGGTTCGCACTCGGAATCGTCGGCGTGGTGGTGATCGCCGACCCGACCGCGTCAGGCCTCGGCGGTTCGGGCCTCCTCGGCGTCGGGCTCGCGTTCGCCGGCGCGGTCGCGTTCTCGCTCGGCGCGGTGCTGCTTCGGCCGCTTCGCACCGACCTCCCGGTCGCCGCGCTGCAGGGGTGGGCGATGGTGCTCGGAGCCGGGCAGCTGTTCGTCGGCGCGAGCCTGCTCGGCGAGTCGCCCGCGTCAATCGTCTGGAACGCCACCGCCGTCGCGTCGCTGACGTACCTCACGCTGTTGTCCGGGGTCGTCGCCTTCTTGATCTACTTCGCGCTGCTCGACGCGGTGGGGCCGGCGCAGTTGCACCTCGTCGCCTACGCGGAGCCGGTCGTGGCCGCGGTCGGAAGCTGGGCGCTCCTCGGACAGCTGATCGAGGCCGAAGCCGTGTTGGGATTCTTCGCAATCCTCGCGGGCTTTCTCGCGCTCGAACGCCACGAGATCGCCGCGTACGTCGGGTTCGGCGGAGACGCGGACCGCCTGCTCAGGTAGCCGATATGGGGTCTGGCGCGCCGGTCGATCACTCGTCGAGGTCGGCGGTCAGCCCCGCGCGCAGGTCGCGTCCGAGGTAGTGTCCGAGAAGCGCGACCGCGAGTCCGAGTCCGCCGCCGACCGCGAGCAGCGACGGCCCCCACTGCCCGAGGTAGTCGAGGCCGATCGGGAGGAACCCGACGCCGAGGACGCTCGTCACGGCGGTCCCGGCACCCGCCAGCGCGCCCGCCAGTCCGGTCTCGACGTACCGCTGTGACGAGGAGATCGTTCCGAACGCGAACGCCGCGAGGAAGACGCCGCCGACGGAGCCGATCGCGCCGCCGACGAGCGGAACCGCGCCGACGAGAAACGTCGCGACGGCGACGACGGCGAGCGCGAGCGCGAACGCCTTCGCCGAGAACCACCGGCCGCTCACGCCGATCCGCCTCTCGCTGCTCGCGCCGATCCGGTCCCCGCTGTTCGTCTCGACTCCGGCGGTGGGCGCGTCGCTGTCGGTCGCGACATCAGCGGACGCGACGCCGCCGGACGACGTTTCTGAGTTCCCCTCCGCGAGGTCGTCGTCGAGGAGGTCGTCGAGGTCGTCCATCGGGTCCTCGTCCGACGACTCGCGCTCTTTGGAGGGTTGCATACCCGAGCGTTCGGGCGCGAGCCCTTGGCTCTTGTGCCCACCTCTCGCGTCGTCGAGCGACGCACGCAGCGTCGGATCGGCACCGCCGGACCCGCCGATCCCGGGCCTACTGTGTGCATCGCTACCGCCCGCCATTTCACCGGAAACGTGGTGTCTCGCGGCTCGGCTCACCCGTCGTTCGGTTCCCGCCCGCCCCACACGCGCTTGTCGACCAGTTCGACGGTCATCGGAGCGTCGACGCGAACCTGACAGGAGAGTCGCGGGTAGCCGAACCGATCGGCGAGGCGGTCGTGCCAGTGATCGGGATCGGGGCCCGTCCGGATCCGAACGCCGCAGGTCGCACAGAGCCCGCGTCCGCCGCAGTTGAGCCGTCTCGTCGCGTCGGTGTACGGCGACAGTCCCGCCTCCAACAGCGCCCGTCGCAGGTTTCGGCCGCGCTCGACGGACAGCTCCGTGCGATCCTCGCCGTCGAGCACGACGAGCGCGACGGTGTCGCTCGCGTCGTCCGAGTGGTGCGCGGCGTTTGGGTCGTGCGCGTCATCCGGGTCGTGCGCGGCGTTTGGGTCGTTCATCGCTCTCGCTCTTCGACCGGTGGCGGTCCGGAGGGATAGTTGTGTGCCCGTCATCCGGAACGGCTTTCGGTCCCGGCGGCGACCCCGACGGCATGGACACGCGCCGCGCGCTCCTCGACGCCCTCGCGGACGGACCGGTCTCGGGCCCGGCGCTCGCCGACGAACTCGGTGTCTCGCGGGCGGCGGTCTGGAAGGCGGTGGAGGGGCTCCGAGACTCGGGATTCGGCGTCGAGTCGACCGCGGCCGGATACGCCGCACCCGAGAACCCCGGGTACTGCGGGCCCGGGATCGAGTTCGGCCTCGACGCGCCGTACGCCGTCGAGTATCACGACAGCCTCCCGTCGACGAACGACCGCGCGAGAGAGCTGGCGGCCGACGGAGCCGACGGCGTCGCGGTCGCGGCCGACGAACAGACCGGCGGGCGAGGGCGTCTCGATCGGGAGTGGGTCGCGCCGAGCGGGGGCGTCTGGCTCTCGCTCGTGACTCGTCCCGACGTGCCAGCGGCGCGCGCGCCGCTCTTCACTCTCGCGGCCGCCGTTGCGACGGTGGACGCCTGCCGCGCCGTCGGCGTCGACGCGCACATCAAGTGGCCGAACGACGTGCTCGTCGGGGGCCGCGAGGGCGGCGCGGCTGATTCGTCCGCGGCGACGGGCCGCGGCGGACGCAAACTGGCCGGGATACTCACAGAGATGGAGGGTGAGGCCGATCGGGTGTCGTGGCTCGTCGTTGGAGTCGGGGTCAACGCCAACGTCGACACGGAGGCGTTGCCGCCGGACGCGACCTCGCTCGCCGCCGAGGCGGGGAGAAGCGTTAACAGACGGCGAGTCGCCACGACCCTCCTCGAACGGTTCCACGCGCTCGCGGGAACGTCAGACCGGATGGACCGCGTCCTCCCGGCGTGGCGCGAGCGCGCGAGCACGCTCGGGCGGCGCGTGCGCGTCGACACCGCCGGCGGCCCGGTCGTCGGTACCGCTGTCGACGTGAAGCCGCCGGGCGCGCTCGTGATCGAGACGGGAGAGGGGACTCGGCGCGTCCACGCCGGCGACTGCGAACACCTCCGAGACGCGGACCGGTAGCCGGTCGGTCCGCCGGTGACGGCGACGGCGGCATCCGCGGCGAGTTCGTCTCCGGGGGCCGTGATCGCCACCTCGTCACCCGTCCACACGTCACGGAGCGTCTCGCATCGCTTTTTACCGTGGCTCGCGCAGTGGTTCCAATGAGTTACCGCATCGGTCTCGTCGGCAAGCCCTCCGTGGGGAAGTCGACCTTTTTCAACGCCGCGACGATGAACGACGTGCCCGAGGGCGCGTACCCGTTCACCACGATCGACCCGACCGTCGGCGAGGCGTACGTCCGCGTCGACTGCGCCGCCCCCGAGTTCGACGAAACCTGCACGCCGAGCGTCGGCGTCTGCCGCGACGGAACCCGCTTCGTCCCGGTCAAGCTCGTCGACGTCGCCGGGCTCGTTCCCGGCGCACACGAGGGGCGCGGGCTCGGAAACCAGTTCCTCACCGACCTCAACGAGACCGACGTGTTGATCCACGTCGTGGATTTCTCCGGGAAGACTGACATCGAAGGGGAGACGACAGAGGGCCACGACCCGCGCGAGGACATCGACTTCCTGGAAGAAGAGCTCGACGAGTGGTACCTCGACGTGTTAGAGAAGGGCTTAGAG
>Ga0209945_1001009_pt1 | contig 10202 bp, 12 predicted proteins | sample SalPonR2_A_D2_MG_FD_185703 | JGI IMG/M metagenome (GOLD analysis project Ga0209945, IMG submission 185703) | Salt pond soil microbial communities from South San Francisco under conditions of wetland restoration - Salt Pond MetaG R2_A_D2_MG... ...
GGGCGTCCCCGATGTTCCAGGCGCTCAACACGGACGACCGACTCGCGCCCAAGCGCGTCGTGATCGGCACCCGAACCGCCGAGGGAGCGGCCGCCTTCGACAAGCGGACGCTGCGAGAGAGGAAACTCCTTGAGGGCGACCTCGCGGGCTCGCCGATCGTGGCGGTGTACGACCCCGAACTCGACACGGGGTACGTCTTCCGGAACCCCGACGGTCGGAGCTTCGAGTACCAGAACGGACGGGTCGCGGACGGGAGCGGCGACACCTACGCGCCTTCGGAACTCCCCGCCGAACAGCTCTACGCGTTCGACGCGATGTGGTTCGCCTGGAGCGGCTTCTACCCGGAGACGGCCTTGTATGTCTGAACCGAACCACTCGGCACCGGCGGCGCCGACACACCCCGGTATCCTGACTCGAACGGGCGCGGCGCTTTCGATCGCGGCGCGACGGCGTGACTCACGCCTGGTGTTTCTTCTCGCGGCGCTCTCGTATCTCCTGATCTACCTCGCAACGGTCGGCGACCTCGCGGTCGGCGGTGCCGCCGGCGGCGTGTCGGTCCAGGTGGTCGAGGACCTCTCGCGGGCGCTCGCGAGTGAGGGCTTCTTCCGGTACGGCGCGATCGCGGTGGTGAGCGCGGGGCCGATTACCTACCTGTTCTCGCCGCTCAACGCTTCACTGGCGCTCGTGCTCTCGACCCTAGTCGGCGCGAACGTCGCGCTCACGTACCTCGGATCGATCCAGCCACGGGCGTGTGGGCTGGAGAGTTCGACGGGCGTCTTCGCGGGCATCCCCGCGCTCCTGTCGGGCGCGGCGTGCTGCGGCCCGACCATCCTGCTCGTGGTGGGCGTCCAGGCCAGCGCAACCATCATCACCGGGTTCCAGCTACTGGTGCCGCTGGCGCTTCTGCTCTTGGTCGGCAGCCTGCTCGTCATCGGCCGGCAGGTCGACCCGGACCTGCTCTGAGTCGGATCGGCGGTCGCCCGCCGGAGCCGGTGTGCAACCACCCCTCACCCGCGCGGCCCCTCCGTGCCTTTCTTTACTGGTGAGCGCGAGCGGTGTCTATGGGATTCGGTAGCTACGACGAGTCGGAACAGCAGGAACAGCCCACCGAAAGCGACGACGACACCGAGGCAGTCAACGTCCACGAACACGACCACGACGGCGACGTCAACGTCGAGTCCGACGTCGACACCGATGCCTTGGTCGACCGCCTCGGCGAGATGCGCGAGGAGTAGGTTACGACTCCCCCGGGTATCCTTGGAGGATGTCGACCCCCGAGGACGCCCCGATCCGCTCGGCGCCCGCATCCAGCATCGCCGCTGCTTCCTCGTAGGATCCGACGCCGCCGCTCGCTTTCACCGGCAGGTACTCCGCCATCAGCTTTACGTCCGCGACGGTGGCGCCGCCGTCGGCGAACCCTGTCGACGTCTTCACGAAGTCGGCGCCGGCCTCCACGGCTGCCTCGCAGGCCCGCCGCTTCTCGTCGTCGGTCAGGAGCGCGGTCTCGACGATGACTTTCACCGGAATCGGGACCGCGGCGACAACCTCCGCGACGTCCTCGCGGACGGCCTCGTCGTCGCCGGCCTTCAGCCGCCCGACGTTGACCACTATGTCCACCTCGTCGGCGCCGGACTGCCAGGCGTCGACCGCCTCGCCGTACTTCGCCGTCGTGGCGTTCGTCCCGTGCGGGAACCCGACGACCGTCACGAGGGTGACCTCGGGCGCTGTCGCCGCGGCCGCCGAGACGTAACACGGCGGGACGCACGCGTTCATACCGTGGGCACGGGCCTCGTCGAGAACGCGATCGACGTCCGCCGGCGTCGTGGCCGGCCCGAGAACGGTGTGGTCGATGCGCGACGCGAACTCGGATCTGTCCATACCGGACGTTTCGCCGGCGAGCAAAAAACGGTTGCCGATCGGTGACCCTCGGAGTCGGCGATGTGCCGGTCACGGGACGGCCGCGACGGTTCGGGTCCGGTACCGTTTTGCCCGCGGCTTCTGTCCCCCCGGTATGGCGATACTCCCGGAGGGGTTTATGCTGCCGCCGTTGCCGTATCTCGTCGGTCTCGCTGTCGCCGCCGGCGTCGTGGGGTGGGCCGTGGGGCGGCGGCGACCCGCCGTGACAACCGATCGGGTGCTGGCGTTCGCGCCGTGGATGGTGCTCGGGTCGGCGGTTCACGTGCTCTACGTGGTCGACGCGCTGCCCGACGTGGTGCGTCCGCTCGGCGGGACGCCCGCGGTCTACGTCGCGGTCGCGACCCTCGGCGTGGGGGCGTGGGTGGTGGCCGAGGCGACCCTCGCGGGGTCGGCCGTCCCCCGCTTCCTCGCGGCGTCGGGCGGGATCCTCGCGCTCGGTGCCGTCGTCGCAGTCGGCGTCGTCGGCGCGTCGCTGTCGCCGGCCGCCCCGGTCGCTGGGATGGTCGTGGCCACGGTGCTCGCAGCAGCGACCTGGGTCGGGCTCACGCGCGCTGAGCCGGCCATCGGAGCGACTGGCGCGCTGGGGATGTTCGTGGTCTTCGCGCACGCCCTTGATGGCGTGTCGACCGCCGTCGGCGTCGACGTGCTGGGGTTCGGCGAGCGCACTCCGCTGTCGCGGCTCATCATCGAGTTCGCCGCCGGACTCCCGACTGAACCGCTCGTCGGCGCGGGGTGGCTGTTCGTGGCCGTCAAACTCGGAGTCGCGTCGGTCGTGGTGTGGCTGTTCGCCGACCTGATGGACGCGGAACCGGCCCGGTCGCGGCTGCTTCTCGGGTTCGTCGCGGCCATCGGGCTCGGCCCGGCGGTCCACAATCTGCTGCTTTTCACGATCGCCTCCCCCGGCTGACGCCCGCGGAGGGCCGACTCTCCACGTCCGGAACCGATGGTGTTTTGCGGGTCCGAGTTCGCGTACGAAACCGTGTTGTCCACGCCCGTCGCCGCACCCCTCGCTGCCGTGCTCACCGGCGTCTCGACCGGCGTGATCGGGCCGTTCGTGGCCGTCTGTGTGGCCTGCGGTGCGCTCGCGGCGGTCGTGATGGACTTCCCGATGGCGAGGCAGGCGGAGGGGTTCACGCCGGCGTACATCGCCACGTCGGTGCTGGCGCGCTCGCGGCCGTCGTCGGTCGACTTCCGGCGCGCGTTTCTCGTCCACCACGTCGCCGGCGCCGCTGCGGGCGTGCTGTACGCGCTGGTGTATCTGGTCTCCGCGGGCGCGCTGCCCGGCGTCGCGGCGATCGGCGGGGTGGGCGCGATCCCGCACGTCCTCGCGACCATCACGGTCTCGGTGTTCATTTACGCGTTCTTCGCCCACCTGGTGCTTCCGCGCCGCGGACGGGGGATCTACGAGGAACGCTCGACTGCGGTCCGCGGCCAGTGGCTCCGGTCGGTCGTCGTCTTCGGCGTCACAGTGGCGGTCGTGGTCCCCGCAGCCACCAGCGTACTCTGATACGGGCTACCGCAGTCACGTCCCGGTCGTCGCCGACCAGCGCAAGCGACGGCGGGCACGTCGTTGGGGTACCCCGTATGGCGCGGTCGACCGCGCGGTTTTTTCACCGCCTCGAACCACGCACAGGTATGGCGAAACAGCCGCACCTGTTGATCGAACCCGGCGACGTCACGGACACGGCACTCATCCCCGGCGATCCCGGTCGAGTCGACCGGATCGCGTCGCAGTGCGACAACGCAGAGACGGTCGCGGAAAACCGAGAATACAAGATCGTGAACGCCACCTACGACGGCGTCCCGCTCACGATCTGCTCGACGGGGATCGGGTGTCCTTCCGCGGCCATCGCGGTGGAGGAACTCGCCAGGGTCGGCGTCGACACGCTGATCCGGGTGGGAACCACCGGGGCACTCCAGTCGGGGATCGAGATCGGGGATATGGTCGTCGCCACCGGTGCGGCGAAAGAGGAGGGGACCTCGAAGCGCTACGAGGCGCCCGTGATCCCGGCGGTCCCTGACTACGACGTGCTCTCCTCGCTCGTCGACGCCGCGGAGGCAAACGACGAGGACGTCCACGTCGGCCCCATCGTCTCCGACGACGCGTTCTACAACGAGACCGACGCCTACGTCGCGGAGTGGGAAGCCGCGGGGCTGCTGGCCGTCGAGATGGAGGCGGCGGCGGTGTTCTCGCTGGCCCGCCGACACGACCTTGCCGCGGGCGCGATCTGTACGGTCGACGGCAACCTCGTCGAGGGAACCCAGAAGGGCGCCGACTCCGATTCGGAGCTGCCCGAGAAGGCGAAAAACAACGTCGAGCGTGCCATCTCGATCACGCTGGACGCGGTCGCCCGCCTCGCGTAACCGATGGCGCCGCGCCGCCCGTTCGGTCCAGTAGTCCAACGACTGCGGGCGGTCCGCAAGCGGCTCCGCCGGATCGAGCGGCGCGAACTCTCGGAGTTCCGACGGTGGATCCAGAACACCACCAACCTGCTGCACCTCTCGGTCGTGGTGTTCGTCCCGATCCTGCTTGCGGCCGTGACCTCGCTGTCGAACCGGATCCAGGTCCTGTCGTTTCTGCTGTTCCCGCCGCTTGCGGCCGGGACCTACACGCTCTTTTCAGATCCGGAGGGCCGGTACGCCGACCCGATCCGGTTCGTCGCGAGCCTCACAGCCGGCGCAGTCTGCGGGCTGACGTCGTACACTGTGGTTGCAGCCGTCTCAAGCGGGATCCCGGCCGGCGTCATCCGCCCCGAGAGCGCGGCGCTTGCGGTCTTTCTCACCGGGGCCGTGACCTGGGCCGGTGGGATCGAGTCGCCCTCGGCGTTTTCCACTGCGCTCCTGGCGCTCGTGACCGGGGAGGTCGACCCCGTGACCTACGTCGTCAGCGTCGCGCTCGCGTCGTCGCTCGTCGCCGCCACCTTCTGGGTCTGGCGCGGGCAGTTCTACGAGCGGCGGGCGGAGTACCTCTACGAGACAGTCCGCGGCGACGATCACGTGCTGGTGCCGATGCGTGGGGACACGGCGGTTCGGACCGCGTTCTTCGGCGCCCGGCTCGCTGCTGCCCACGACGCCGGCAAGGTCGTCCTGCTTGAGATCGTTCCGGACCCCGAGCAGAACGCCCCGCCCGACCTCGAACCCGCCGGTCCCGATGGCCCGACCGTCGCTCCAGCGTCCACGGACAGCACAGCCGACGACGGCGGCGGAACCGCCACCAGCCCGTCGTCGGTCGATGCCGACAGCGCCGACGAGTCGGTGGCGCCGGGAACCGCCGAGACGATTGCGCGGTTGGAGCAGCACGCAGCGACCATCCGAACGCAGATCGGTGTTCCGTGTGAGGTCGCCGTGGTCGCCGGATCGCCGGTCGGGGCGACGCTCCAAGCTGCTCGGAACGCCCACTGCGATCTCATAGCGGCGCCGTACGGGACGGACGACGACCTCCCGTCGGAGTATCTCCGTGGGCTATTCGCGGGGTCGATCGACGTGGTCGCGTTTCGGTCACAGTCCGAGCGCCGCCGGTGGAAGCGCGTGCTGGTGTTGATCGCGCGCCCGGGCGACACCGCCCACGGGATGATCGACTTCGCCACCCGGCTAGGCGGCACCGGGATGGTGAGCGTCACCACCTGTATCGACGCGGAGTCCGAACGTCGCCGGGCCGAGACGCGGCTGGAACGCCTGGTCGAGACCGCCGAGGGCAACGTCGAGACGCGCGTGGCGCGCTCGTCGGTCGGATCGTTCGTCGCCGCGAACGCCGGGTCCTACGATCTGATCGTGGTCGGGTCGAGCGGCGAGCGCTCGCCCGCCTCGCGGCTGGTCTCGCCGCCGACGTTCGCCCGGCTCGAGGGGTTCGACTGCGACGTCGCGGTGTTCAACCGCGGCGCTCCGTGACGGTCCTCACCCGCCCGGGCCGCGACCGCTCGGCTCGACGCCGTCGTTCGTCGCGTCGCCATCGGTCGCCCCGTCGCCGTCGTTCGTCGCGTCGCCATCGGTCGCCCCGTCGCCGTTCCTCTCGGTCGCCGGGGTCCCGTCTTCGGCGTCGCCGCTGTCCGTCGTACCGTCCGGTCTCCGGCCCCCGCCGACCGCATCGGCTGCGTCGCCGAGCCCTTCGGTGTCGAGCAGCCGCTGTTCGATTGCCTCCGCACCGCCGCCGCCGAGCGCGGACTCCGCGAGGAAATGCGCACCAAGCGCCGCGGGACTGATCACCGTATCGGCACCCGCGCGCTTCAGTTTCTTCACGTTCTCCCGCTGGGTCGCGGCCGCGACGATGGTGAGCTCCGGGTTGAGCTGCCGCGCGGTCAGGATCGCGAGTGCGTCCTCCGCGTCGTTGCTCGTGGCGGTAATGACGGCTCTGGCGACCCCGATCCGGCCGCGGCGCTGTGCGTCCTCGTCGCTTGGGTCGTCGGTGAGGACGGTGTAGCCCCGATCGGAGAGGCGACGCGACCGCTCCTCGTCGGGGGTGATGACCAGCACGTCGGCGTTCGGTGCGAGCTCTTCGAGGATCGGTTCCGTCAGGTCCCCGTATCCGAGCACGAGGACGTGGTTCTCCAAGATGTCGAGTTGTTCTTCGGTCATGTTTCCGAGTGCCTTCGATAGCCGCGCCTCGATGAGCGGCGTGAAGACGACGCCCAACACCACCGCAAACGAGGAGACCGTCACCAGGACGACCGACAACGCGAACAGCTTCCCCACCGCGGAGGTTGGCGTTACGTCGCCGTAGCCGACCGTACTGCCGGTGACGAGCGAGAAGTAAAACGCGTCGAGTAGCGTCGACACGCCGTCGAAATCCTCCTTGAGCGCGAACGCACCTGCAGTGCCGTACGCCTGTGCGCCCGTCACCGCCGCCAGCGCCGCGATCTGTGCTGTGGTCAGCGACGCTGCTCGGTCGAACGTCCGGACGTTCAGGCCGACGACGACGGCTGCGAGCACCGAGAGTGCGACCAGCGGCAACGATAGCTGGGAGGTCTGGAGTATGCCCTGGGTGGCGGTGATTGGAAACAGCACCATCGCGGCGTACCACGCGATCCGCAGCCGGTGCCGGAGCCCGAACGCGTTCACGAGCAGAACGAACCCGGTCAGCGTGCCGGTGAACGCGGTCACCTGCCGGACGACACCGGGCACGACGACCCCCAACACTTGGAAGTCCGCGGCGCTGCCCGTCCCGATGTTGGCGATCCCCGTCGCGACCGAGAGAACGCCCACGACGAGCGTCACGACCACGGACGCGCGTGCGCCGATCCAGTCCCGCGAGATCGCCATACACCACGTTGCTGTCGGAGTGGGTTAAATAATCTCGTACGCCACCGGCTACCGCCACGCCGCCAGGTCGACCACGGCGGAGCGATCCACCGACAGCCACGTCTCCATCCGGGCGACCCCGACGACCATTGGGGGGTGAATCGTCGCGCGGTCGGGGCCGTCGTTCCGGTGGACGACGACGAGAGCCAACGCCGGCGGTCGGCCGGCCTCCGGCGGCGACGCGGACGACCGGACCGCACGTCCGCCGGCCGGGTCGCCGCCTGGATTGGGCGGGGGATCGCTCATAGATCTCGTTTGCGTCGTCCCGCAGCGACCACATAGTCGCTGCTAATTGTGGTCCGTACTGCTATACACGGTACATAGCTGCACGCGACTAGCCGGCGTTGTCTGGCTCACTGAGTTCGACACACACTCAATTACAACGATGGCAAATTCACAAACTACGTCAGATACTGGTTTCAACGCGGTTGAGCTGTGCTTCAGGTCACACTTCGAGTGTCTTCGAAAGTATTAATTGAATATTCTCTCAATCAATCACCGATGGCACAATCCACCGAACGACTCCGCCGCTACCTCGCCGACGACCTCGGCGAGTGTTGTGACGAAGACGTCGAGCAGCGGCTTGACGAGCTGGGGACGCTCGAGGCCGCACTCGGATCCGCGCGGGTGGACGCCGAACTCGACGTGGTCTCGGCGCTCGCAAACGAGACGCGGTACACGCTGATCCGGGTGCTCGTCGCCGCCCGCGAGGAACTCTGTGTGTGCGAACTCAACGCCGTTGTCGACGTGAGCGAGAGCGGTCTCAGCCACGCGCTCTCGACGCTCGTCGACGCAGGGCTCGTCGACGGCCGGAAGGAGGGGCGGTGGAAGATGTACCGCGCGACCAATCGCGCGGTGGCGCTCGTGACGGTCCTCGACGGGAGCGTCGGTGCCGGTGAGTAGCGCCGTTCACGACCACGGCCCGGACTGCGGGTGTGAGAGCTGCGGCGACCCGCGGTCGATGGACTTCCTCGACAAGTATCTCACTGTTTGGATCCTGGGCGCGATGGCGATCGGGGTCGGCCTCGGGTTCGTGGCCCCGTCTGTAACGGGACCCATCCAGGACCTCCACCTCGTGGAGATCGGGCTCATCGCGATGATGTACCCGCCGCTCGCGAAGGCCGACTACTCGCAGCTCCGTGCAGTCTTCAGCAACTGGCGGGTGCTCGGGCTGAGCCTCGTCCAGAACTGGCTGCTCGGCCCGACGCTGATGTTCGGGCTCGCGGTGATTTTCTTCAGCGGTCTCGTCCCGGGACTCCCCGCACGGCCGGAGTTCTTCCTCGGCTTGGTGTTCATCGGGATGGCGCGGTGCATCGCGATGGTGCTGGTGTGGAACGAACTCGCGGAGGGGTCGACAGAGTACGTCACCGGATTGGTGGCGTTCAACAGCCTGTTCCAGATCGTCACCTACGGGGTGTACGTCTGGTTTTTCGCGCTCTTCCTCCCGCCGCTTCTGGGTATGGAGTCGCTGGCCGCGGGGATCACCACCTTCGACATCACCCCGATGCAGGTGTTCGAGGCGATCGTGGTGTTCCTGGGGATCCCCTTCGCCGCCGGCTTCCTCAGCCGGTACGTCGGGACCCGGGTCAAAAGCGAGACGTGGTACGAGGAGACGTTCGTGCCGAAGGTCGATCCGCTCACCCTCGTTGCACTGCTTTTCACCGTGATCGTGATGTTCGCAACCCAGGGCGGTCGAATCGTGGCCTCGCCCGGAGATGTACTACTCATCGCGGTCCCCCTGACGATCTACTTCGTGGTGATGTTCCTGGTGAGCTTCGGGATGGGCCGCGGCATCGGCGCGGACTACTCGACGACGACCGCGATCGGATTCACCGCGGCGTCGAACAACTTCGAGCTCGCGATCGCGGTCGCGGTCGCGGTCTTCGGCGTCGGCTCCGGGGTCGCGTTCACCACCGTGGTCGGCCCGCTGATCGAGGTGCCGGTGCTTCTGGCGCTGGTGAACGTCGCGCTGTACTTCCAACGGCGGTACGACTGGGGCGGACGCGGCGACGGCTCCGCCGGAGTTCCGGATCCGGCGACTGACGACTGATCCATACCAATGACACGAGACACCGACACGACCGACCCGATCCGTATCGCCTTCGTGTGCGTGCAGAACGCCGGACGTTCCCAGATGTCGACTGCGTTCGCCGAACGCGAGCGCGAGCGCCGGGGGCTCGGCGACAGGATCGAGATCCTGACCGGCGGCACCGACCCCGCAGAGAGTGTCCATCCGGAAGTGATCGAGGTGATGCAGGAAGTCGGAATCGACATCTCCGATCGGACGCCGCGGGAGATCACTCTCGAGGAACTCCGCTCGTGCGACTACGTCGCGACGATGGGGTGTTCCACGCTTGACGTGGGCGACGTCGGCGACGCGGTCGACGTCCGGGACTGGGCGCTCGCCGACCCGGACGGCGCGGAGACGGAGCGAGTCCGGGAGATCCGCGACGAGATCGAGGGGCGGGTGGCGGCGCTGTTCGACGAGCTCGACGGGGACTGAACCGCGCCGTCTGCCGACCCGACCTCCAGTGACGCTTAGTCGGTCACACAGCAGGGTCGACCGGCCGGTGCGCCGCCAGCGTTCGCTCGACGGCGCCCCACTCCACAGGCGGGCCGAACGTTGCGAGCTCCGCCTCGAACGCGTCGAGATCCGCAGCGTATCGGTCGCGCCACGACGGGACCACCATCCCGGACAGCGTCGACTCGACGTCCACAACGCGGCGTCTGACCCGATCGAGCCGGTCGCGGAGATCATCACGCAAAGGCTCGTCGGCGCTCTCGGCGAGGGTGCGCAGCCCAGCCAGCTCCGCGTCGAGATCCGCGACGAGCAGCGATAGGACCGCCGCCTGCATCGTCAGATCCGCCCACCGCGTCGCCGGCTCATCGGGGGTGTCGGGAAGCGCGTCGGCCGCGGCGTTGATCCCGTCGAGAGACTCCGCGACGAGATCGACGTCCTCGTCGAACTCGCCGTACCGCTGGGACGGTCG
>Ga0209945_1001011_pt1 | contig 10196 bp, 8 predicted proteins | sample SalPonR2_A_D2_MG_FD_185703 | JGI IMG/M metagenome (GOLD analysis project Ga0209945, IMG submission 185703) | Salt pond soil microbial communities from South San Francisco under conditions of wetland restoration - Salt Pond MetaG R2_A_D2_MG... ...
GCGCTTGCGGCCACCAGCCACGCGATATCGGGCAGCAGGACGAACGGGTACGCGTCGACGGCGACGGCCGCGGTCAACGCTGCGCCGAGCGCCGCCAGTCCGAGATAGTACTCGCTCCACGGGATATCGTTCCCGCGGACCACATCCAGATACACTTCACACTCCTCTAACCCCGGCGTCGGTTCGACGAATCCAGCTCGTTTGTCGAACCGCACCAGCCCAGCGTCGTCTAATCGTGGCAGGTGTGACTGCTGGAGTGACGTGTACACGCGCTTGCGTTCCGTCGAATCAACTGCCGCAATCTCTTTTTCCAGTTCCCACGCTGCGACCTGCTCTGCCAAGCCACCGAGCTCGATACCGTCGGTTCCCATCAGCGCCTCCAACGCGTAGCGCCGTCGCCGGTTCGACAGCGCGTCGAACAGCTCACCCTCAGGGACGTGGTCATTTGCCTCACTATCCCGGACCCCCACCTGCTGAGCTCCTGTCGTCCCCATGTAATGACATGCTTCCCTCACAGTTCATCGCACATAAAACCATAGCTTTCGTGTGGGTAAATTGACTGGAATCGTTTGGTTGCATTCACCGACTAAAAATATAGATTTTCGCCGTTTCAGCCTGCGCTTGAACATCGACTGGCACGTTCAGACAGCCGTTGAACTGCTTCAACAGGCCCAATACAGAGTGTGTATGGCTACACGTGTCAGGTAAGCACGCGCCACGAGCGTGCGGGACACACCATGGAACGACGGAAGTTCATCATCGGCGCAGGGGCATTGGGAGCTGGAATCAGTACGGCCATCGGCACGGGGGCGTTCACCTCCGTCGAAGCCGAGCGGTCGTTCGACATCTCGACTGCAGGTGACTCCGAGGCGTACCTGCGACTGCAGCCAGTCGCGACGAACCAGTACGTGGATACGAACGGCGGAACGCTGTCCGTGACGCTGGACGACGTGAACCAGAACGCCGTCACGACTTTCGAAGACCTGTTCCAGGTCTCGAACTACGGGACACAGCCGGTCGGCTTCTACGTCCAAGACGACGGGACCGAGGCGGTCTCGTTCACCGCCGGCGGCAACTCCATCGAGGGTAGCTCAAACGCTGTCTCGCTGGGTGTCGGTGAGGAGGCTGTCGTTAGCGTCACTGTCGATACGAACGAGCACTCGCTGCCAGAGAGCTACAACAACATCACTGTCGTTGCGGATAGCTCGCTGTCCGGCACGGACCTGAGCGACTCCAATACGGTGTTCGTCTCACAGAGCGACTCACAGGCGGACTTCACGTCTATCCAGACGGCCGTCGACGCGCTCGCAGACCGCACCGAGAACACGGTGTTAGTGGCAGGCGAGGAGTTCGACGAGCAACTCGATATCGGCACTTCCGGTATCGCTCTTCGATCGACTGGCGGTACCACACTCAACGGTGGAGTCCGACTCAATTCGGACGGCATCACCATCTCTGGTTTCGAACTTACTGGTAAAGCACCGAACCGAGGCACTGGTACCTACGACGCAGCAATCTACATCGAACCGAGCGCTGGGCACAATATCACCCAAACCGTGCTTTCTGGCCTTGGAAGCGATTCCTCAACCACAGGCATCGAGTTCAGCCCCGGTACGGTCGAAGATGTTACCATCAGCAGTAACGACATAACTGGATTCAGAACCGGGACGTACATCGGAACCGACACTACGGCGACGATTACCCACAACAACTACACTGATAACTCTAGTGGCGTCGGCGGAATCGAATCCGGCTCCTCCGTGACGATTACGAACAACGTATTCGACAATAACTCGAATGAGGCAGTCGGCATCGGCGACGGCAGCGCCGAAATACATAAAAACGACTTCAATGAGAGTAATGCTGCCAGCGTGAACAACTATAGCGGCACCCCTGTTGATGCGACGAACAATTGGTGGGGGACGACGGCTGTGGACAATGTTCCGTCCACTTGGACTCAGGACGGTCCGGTCAATTACAAACCGATTGCTACGGAGCCGTTCGATACTGGGACGGTGACAGTTGCTCAGGATGGCTCCGGTGACTTTGACACGGTCCAAGCGGCAGTAAACAATGCTCGCAATGGCGACCGAATCGAAATCTCTGGAGAACACACCGTTGACAACGTAGATATCACCACCCCGAATGTTGTGCTCACGGAATCCAACGCGGGCGCAACAATCCGTGTAGAACAGACTGCGGAGGACAACGCTCAGGATACTGCATTCAAGCTTGGAGCATCTGGTGTCGAAGTCTCTGACTTGTCATTCCAAACCGCATCAAGCGTTGACAACCCGAAAGAGATTCTCATCGATGCAAGCGATGTCGTTGTATCCGGTAACAGCATCACAAGAGAACACGACGTTGGGGTGCTTGAGACCGCGTTCAGTGCAATCGATGTCAACTCGGCTGGTGTGTCTGGTGTTGTGATTGAGAATAATGACCTAGTTCGGGCACCGCTCGGTCTCAGTGTCGGTGTCTCCGACATCGAAGTGACTGCGCGAAATAATACTGTCACCGACGCTGGTTCGGAAGGAATATATGCTGTTGGCAACAGTAATCAGCGATTCACCATCGAGAACAACACCGTCGAATCCTTCGGAAACTACGACGGTTCCTACCGAGCGCTCAAAATCACGAGCCTTCCGAGCAGTATCAACGGCGTTTCGCCGACGGATGCAAGCGGGGCATCCGAGGAGATTCTCTCGGCTAACCCGAACGTCGCATCTGTCCAAATCAACGGAAATAATTTCGATCGCGGGGCGTGATTGCGTGAACGCTGATACAGACTTATGAACACACGCACGCTGGCCGCGCTCACTGCGGTCCTGTTGCTCGCCGCTGCAGGAGCAACAGCCACAGGTGCGTTCTCGGGGTCGCCCGACGCGGTCGCGGCCGAACTGGACGCGACCCCGGCCGACGGGCCGAACGGTGCCTACGCGACCGTCAGCGAGAACGGCCAGCTCGCGGTCGATCTCGGTGAACGCGTGAATCGCCGCGGTGTGACGCGTTTTGCGGGTGTGTTCGAACTCTCGTACACCGGCGAGGAGTCCGCGACAGTGTGGCTCTCCGACGGGTCGGACGCGGTGACGTTCACCGCGTTGTCGAACTCTATCGAGGGTGAGTCGAACGCCATCGAACTCGGTCCCGGCGAGTCACTCAGCGTCGGCGTGACGGTCGATTCGACCGCCGCTGGGAGTCTCTCGGCCGAGCGCGTGACGCTCCAGGGCACGCTCGTCGACGAGAACGGCGAGACCGTCGTCGAGGTCTCACAGCCCGAACCCGGTGTCGTCGAGGCGGAGACGACCGACGCCGCGCCCGACGACCCGGTCGTCATCGACACGACGGCAGTCAACGCCGACGCCGAGGCGTCTGACCCGACGCTCGACTCGCTGTCGGTGACGACGACCGAGGAGACCGACCTCACGGTCGAGGTGTCGACCAACGACGAGCCGGAGGCTGCACCGGAGCTCGAATCCGAAATCGACGGAGAGACGTTCGGCTATCTCGACGTCGCACACCCGGACACTGTCGACGCGGACATCGGCGGTGCGAGCTTCGAGTTCTCCGTGCCGAAGGCGACACTCGACGACGCGGGACTCGACCCGGCGGACGTGACGCTCTACCGGTTCAACGCCGGCACGTGGAACGAGGTGCCGATCTCGGAAGTCGGCGAGTCGCCGGACGCGTTCCTGTTCCGGGCCGACTCGCCCGGACTCTCGGAGTTCGCTATCGGTGAACGCACGGTCAACGCCGACCCGACGCCGGAGCCGCCGACGGAGACGGACACCCCGACGGCGACACCGACACCGACGGCGACACCGACGGCGACACCGACGGCGACGGCGACCGAGACCGACGACGGCACCGCGACGCCGACGGCGACGGACACGCCGGAGCCGACGACGACGCCAACCGAAACGGCGACCCCGTCCGCGACGCCAGCACCGACCGAGACCGCACCCGCGACGGAGACGAGCGGGAGCCAGCCCGGCTTCGGTGTGCTCGCTGCCCTGGTCGTCGTGGCCGGGACGCTCGCGGCGTACCGCCGCCGACAGAGCTGACGACCTCGAGATTCGAGCCAACGCTCGAATCGCCGAACCCCTTCTTTCGACGCCGCTGACCGCCCGAGTCACGTCGCCGTCCGTCGCTGTCAGGCGGCGTTTCGCTGCCGGGTTCGCCACGGCTGGGTACGTCGCCAACACCGCGATCGGTGTGCTCGAGCGCCCGCGTCACTCCCGGCTTCCCCGACCGAGCCGGGGCCTCTGGAACCGGCCGCCGTCGCCGCCGTGGTGTGGCGGCGGTCTCGTTCGTCGCCGGCCACGTGGCGCAGCCGGGGGTTCGAACTGCGTGGCTCCGCAGCGCTTAATATCACACCAAGTAACAGTTCGCCGTGTCGTGGGGCCACCGCGTTCGCGTTCTCTGTCTGGGACTCGCCGCACTCGTGGTGGCATCGCTGTTCGTCGGGCAGGTGCTCGGCCAGCCCGTGCTCTTGGGCTTCGTCGAGACCGGAAGCATGGAACCGACGCTCCAGCCCGGTGACGGGTTCATCGCGCTACCCGCCGCTGTCGCCGGGCCAATCGAGGAGGGTGACGTGGTCACGTTCCGCGCGACGACCGTCGGGGGTGGCGGTCTGACGACCCACCGCGTCGTTGAGACGCAGGGCGGGCAGTTCACGACGAAAGGCGACGCGAATCCGTTCACCGACCAGGCAAGCGGCGAGCCGCCGGTGACGCGAGCGCGAATCGTCGCCGTCGCTCCGCAGGTCGGCGGCTCGATTCTCGTTCTCCCGGAACTCGGGACGGTCGCCGTCGGGTCCCAGCAGGTCCTCGACACCGCTGCTCGGCCCGTCTCGCAGGCCACCGGACTTCCGGTCGCCACAGCCCGTGGCTTCGTCACCGTCGGCTTGGCCGTCGGCTTAGCGCTCGCGCTCACGTCCGAGGGAACCGGCCCTCCGGCACGCGACCTCGCCCGCGATGTCGGCGTCAACCGCCACCGCATTACGCAGGTCGTCACCGCCGCGGTCGTGGTCGCCGTGACGGCCGCGATGGTTCTGCCCGCCGGGGCGGCGGCCTTCGAAATCGTCAGCGCCGAACAGGACGCCCCCGGGCCGCGTGTCATCGAACAGGGGGACTCGGAGCAGGCGAACTACACGGTCGCGAACGGCGGCGTCGTCCCCGTGGTGAGTTATCTCTCCGGCAGCGAGCGAGCGAGCGTCGCCACGGAGCGTGTCGTCACCGCGGCGCGAAGCCAACAGCAGACGACCGTGACGCTGTCCGCGCCGGCCGAGACGGGGCTGTACCGAGCGACGGTGTCGGAACAGCGGTATCTGGCCGTACTCCCGGTCGGCGTCATCGACCGGCTGCACGTCGTACATCCCCTCGCCCCGGTCATCGCTATCGACCTCTGGATTGGGGCTGTCGTCTACGGTCTCTTCCGGGTCACGTTGGGGACGGGACGAACACGACGACGACGCGCGGACCGACCGGGGGCGGTCGCGCGTCGACTGCGGAGGTATCTCTGATGGACGAACAGACTCTACTCACGCTCCGGCGAACCGTTGTGAACAACAGCACCGTCCTGCTCGCGGCGGTCGTCGTGCTCGCACTCGTCGGGGGTGGCGTGGCCTACACCGCCCACTTCGATCCCGGGACCGAGTCGGTCGAAGACACCGTCGCCACGTGGGAGACGACCACCGCCTACGACCACTCGGCGAGCGTCACGCGCGAGAACCCGCTCTTCGAGCAGGGCGTCGTCCTCGCGAACCGAGACGCGTACTTCCTGCGCATCACGCCCGTCCTCGACGGGAGCCACCGGTTTAGCTACGGCGCACCGGCCGGTTCGATGACCGTCAGTCTCGACTCGACGCTCGTCATCGAAGCCGTTGACGACGACGGCGAGACGACGTACTGGCAGCGAACGCGACCGCTCGACTCGTTCGAGCGGTCGAACGTCGCTCCCGGCGAGACCCTTCGACTCCCGTTCAGCGTGAACATCTCGGCGGTCAATCAGGACGTCGAGGAGATTCAAGCCGCAGTGGGGCAAACGCCCGGCGAGACGACGGTCGCGATTCGGACCACGGCGACCTACGAGGGAACAATCGAGGGCCAGTCGGTCCGCCGGAGTCGGACGACCGAACTCCCCATCCGACTCGCGACTGCGACGTACACCGTCTCCGAGGGGGAGACTGGTCGCCAACAGCGGACGATTACCGAGTCCCGAACCGTGACGCGGAGCTACGAGCCACTCTGGACGGTCGGCGGCCCGCTGGCGTTGCTGTTCGGGCTGGTCGGCGTGGTCGCGCTCTCGGTGATCGACACCGACCGCCTCGCGCTGTCCGCGACCGAGGCGGCCCGGCTCACCTATCTGCGCGACCGCGCGGAGTACCGCGAGTACCTCTCGGAGATTGCGCCGCCGGCCGACCTGTCTGCCCCATCCACGGCGTCGTCGCTCGCCGCGCTGGTGGATTATGCCATCGACAGCGACTGCGGCGTGTTGGCCGACCACGACGCCGAACCGACGCGCTATCACGTCGTCGACGGCGACCGGCACTACGTCTACGAGCCACCGGCCCGGACACAGCCGCCGGCGCTCGGTTCGCTAATTTCAGTTCCGGGTCGAGCCGACGGGACCGACGACACGGAGACGCCAGACACAGACGACGACACCTGACCCGCGCCGTTAGACGCTCGCTCGCCGCTTCCAGTGAAGCAGATACAGCAGATACACACTCGCCCCGACCACCAATACGCCACCGGCCCCGTACGCGAGCGTTGCCACACCCGCACCGGCGAGTGCAATCTGGACCAACTGGACCCCGACCAGGACAGCAAACAGCGCTGTAATCGTCCAGAACACCGTCGAGAGGAGCGACCAGCCTGCCTTCGGTAACTCCTCGCGGACGATTCGCCGAACGTCGGCGTCGGTGAGCTCGTCGGCGTCGCTCATGACACTCTGTTGTCGTGGCTCACAATGAGCATTGTGCCGGTCAACAGACGGCGACCGTCACGTAGACGTACTCGCCGCTCGCGGCGACGCCGACGCCGATGTGCTCGGCGTTTTCTAACTCCAGCGTGCGACGCGCTTGGTCGTCAGAGAGCAGGCGGTCGACGAGGCGCTGGCCGACTGTCGCGGGGTCGGCACCCGAACGCGGCACGCGGGCAAAGCCCTCCATCGTCTCTTTTGCGACGACGTACTGCTCTTGGTTGTTGACGACCCGGCAGTTCGCGATAGTCGAATTCTGTGCGTAGCGGTCGGCCGTCGTGGAGCCGTCGATGGTGTGGGCGAGTCGCTCGGCGGTCGCCATCTGCTCGCTGTGGCGTTCAGCCATCGCCGAGAGCGCGGCCGGAAGCTGTCCCTCGGTGCTCATCGCCTCGTTGCCGACCGTCGTCGGGTCGTCCTGGAAGGCCGCGATGTCCCGCTCGACGGCTCGTTCGACACGGACCGTATCGAGCGTCGGCACTGGCGTCGGGGTCGATGTTGGCGTCGCGGTCGGCGTCGGTGTCGCCGTTCCGTCGTCCGTCGGTGTCGCTGTCGGTGTTGTGGTCCCGTTGGTAGTCGGTGTGGCCGTCGGCGTCGGCGACTCCGGCGTCGACGGAGCTGGGCCTTGACCCCCGAGCTGTGTCGCGCCGAGACCGACGACGACCGCGAGCACGACCACTGCGACCGCGAGGAGATTCTTGTTCACCGGCGGCCCCCGCGGCGGTGATCGGACCGGTCGTGCGACGCTGCCATACAGTCGCAGGTCGCCCGCACACGAGTTAAAGGGTCCGTCACTCCCGGCTCCTGTAGCCAGTACGTCTATTGCCGATGGGGTAGACATTCGGGTATGCCACTCAGTCGCCGCGCGTTTCTCGCGAGTGCTGGCGTTGCCGCGGGCGGGAGCACGCTCGCCGACCGCGTCGCCCCGGCGACCGGGATGCTCGCGGAGGCTCTCCGTCACACGGCGTCACAGGAGGACCAAGACGACAACGACGGTTTGGTCAGAACCTTCGAGGACGAGTTTCGACTCCGACGGGACGACCGCCAGACGTACGATTTCGAGTTCGACACGTCGGTGACCATTCGCTATGACGCCATCGTCCGGTGGGGGAACGCCCAGCCCGGCGTCGACTTCCTGTTTTTCCAGTCCGACGAAGAGTTCGAAGCCTACCTCGCGGGTCGGCGTGCCCGCTACACGAATCCCGGCTCGCTGTTCGGCGTCGCCAACGTCAACGACTACGTGTTTCAAGATGTCGACGCCGGACGCTATCACCTCGCCGTCGACAACACCGACTGGACCGACGGCTTCGGTGAGCCGCTCAACGGCGACCCCCGCGACATCAACGAGACGCCGAACGTCCCCGGTGGCTCTGCCTCCGACGGCTCCGACGTGCTCGGTATCGATTTCAACTTTCAGGCGACCGAGTTCAATCAGTCCACATCCGATGACTCGAACGGGTCGGAGACGTAGCCGCGCTACTCCGTTCGCTCGTCCGGCGAGATGCCGGTGTCGGCCGTTTCTGCGTCGAGTGAGTCCAACTGCGTCTCAGGCTGGAGCGTCAGTTTCGGGTCTTCCTCTTCCGGCTGCCCGTCGGCTCGGTGTTGTTCGATTGCGTCGACGAGCGTCTCGGTCGTGTCGGGGTCGTCGAAGCCGTAGCTGTCGGTGTCGTATTTGAACTCGAGGTGGAGCACGCCCTCGGCCGCACGGTAGGTGTCGAGCCGGTCCAATCGCACGCCGGAAATCGTCGACTCGAGGCCGATGACCTTCACGAGGAGGAGTCGCTGGTCGGTCACGACGACGTGTGTCGCCCAGCGGTCGAGCAGGCCGTCGGTGGTCGTCGCTGCCGTAACGAACTGCTCGTCGGGCATCAACAGCGAGCCCACGCGCTTTTTGACTCGCCCCGGCAGCTCGTTGACAGACTGGTACACGCCGTGATATTCGCTGGCTGGCTGGTAAACCTTCCTCCCTCACGCAGTCCACGGCGACCCCTCGGGGTCGAAGCGTCGGTAGCGGCGGTCGATGGAATCTAACGTCTCGATGGCGTCGTCGTCGAGATCGAGCGCAGCGGCTCGGGCGTTCTCTGCGATATGGGCACGGCTCGTCGCCTTCGGAATTGCGGCCACGTCGTGGCTCGCCAGCCACGCGAGACACCCTCGCAGATGACACTCACAACGTTCCAAGAGTCGAAACCCACTGCCAGCGACGACTGACTGGCATTCCCACCGTGTGGGAAGCCCCGCCGTTCACGGCGGGGAGGATGTCACCTGACGACCCACACTGAGCGTCCAGTGTCTGTATTCCAGGTTCACCGATATACTTATTAATACATCGGTGAAATTAGAATATATGAGAGAAGCGGCGCTACGGGTTATCGACTGTTTGCGGGATCAGTCCTACCCTGTTGGCGAATTAGCCGATGCAATCGATAAGAGTCAAAGCTGGACGTCGGAGGTCGTTGGCGACCTCGAAAACGCCCATCTTGTAGACCGAACTGACGGCGTCCAACTGGCCACCACATACGAAGCATCACTGCTTGCCGAACTCCTCGACCGCTACGCACTCGAGAACGTGCTGATCGGGACGAAAGAGGACATTTTGGGTGCGCTGCTCGACGGTCCGAAGACGATTTCGGAGTTACAAACACAGGGGTTCGCCAAGTCCACGCTCTACAAGCATTTGAACGAGATCCAGGAGACGGGTGCGATCGCACACACGGACGACGGGTATGCTATCACCGATGACACGCTTCGGTCGTTCCTCGAAGCGAGAACCCGAACGACACCGTTCGAAACCGAATACCGCGCGAACGGCGACCGACTGGTCGCAACGAGCAAGGCCAACATCGATGGGACACCGACTGCGTTCTCGGCGTTCACTCGCTACGGTGTTGAGTATCACCCAGCGAAGACCTACGTCTATCAAGGTGATCGGTCGCTGGGACTCGAGGCGGTTCTGATCCATGCGGTGACCGTCGCTGAGAACAAGAAACAGATGGCGATGGCTGGCGTATTCTATCTGACCCACAGCGCGACCCTCAACGCCAGCGACCTGTGGCGGCTCGCAAACAGGTGGGAGTGCGTCGAAAAATGGGCAGATCTCTTTGCATACATCGACCAGCGGGAGGTCCACCGCGATGAGCTCTTTCTCCCGTGGGAGGAATTCATCGATCTCGCGAACGACTATGGGGTCTATCCGCGCGGCCAACATCCAGAAG
>Ga0209945_1001013_pt1 | contig 10189 bp, 10 predicted proteins | sample SalPonR2_A_D2_MG_FD_185703 | JGI IMG/M metagenome (GOLD analysis project Ga0209945, IMG submission 185703) | Salt pond soil microbial communities from South San Francisco under conditions of wetland restoration - Salt Pond MetaG R2_A_D2_MG... ...
GCGACCTCGTTATCACGACCGGGGCGGTCCGACAGGAGGGGACGAGCGACGAGTACGTCCGCGAGGACTACCCGGCCGCCGCCGACGGCGAGGTCGTCTCGGCGCTCGTCGCCGCCGCGGAGCGACTCGGGTACGACTACCACACCGGCGTGACGATGAGCGCCGACTCCTTCTACGCGGGGCAGGGCCGACCGGGGTTCGAGGGGTTCGAGGCGGCCGGCTCGGACGAACTGGTCCGGGAGTTGCAGGACGCGAAGGTGAAGAACATCGAGATGGAGGCGTCGGCGATCCTGACGGTCGCGAGCGTGTACGGCCTCCGGGCCGGCGCGGTCTGCTCGGTGTACGCCAACCGGGTGACCGGCGAGTTCCGGACCGAGGGCGAGTCGCGGGCGGCCGAGACGGCGAGCCTCGCCGTGAAACTCCTCGCGCGCATGGACGAGGTCAAGCGGGCGGCGGGCGCCGACCGCTGGCACGCCGGGCTCTCGCTGTAAGGCGGCCGGGCGTCTTCCCATCGTTCGCCAGTGAAACGGCGTTCCAAAGCGATTTTACCCGCGCACCGTGGAGTTGCACGCATGACTACACAGGTCGTCGTCGTCGGCTCCGGCTACGCCGGGGCAGGGGCGGTGAAGGCGTTCGAAGACGAAGTCGGCGAGGGCGAGGCGGAGCTCACGTGGATCTCGGAGCACGACTACCACCTCGTCTTACACGAGGTCCACCGTGCCATCCGCAACCCCGCGGTCACGGACAAGATCACGATCCCCGTCGACGAGATCATGTCGCCCGAGTCCGACTTCGTCGAGGGCCGCGTGGTCGACGTCGACCCCGACGAGCGCGTCGTCGAGACGGACGACGGGACGACCGTCGACTACGACTACCTCCTGCTCGGCGTCGGCTCCACGACCGCCTTCTTCGGCATCGACGGCCTGAAAGAGCACGCCCACCAGCTGAAGAGCCTCGAGGACGCGAAGGCGATCCACGAGGACGTGCGCTCGGCCGCGGCCGAGGCGACCCGGTCCGACCCCGTCGAGGTCATCGTCGGCGGCGCCGGGCTCTCCGGCATTCAAACCGCGGGCGAGATCGCCGAGTACCGCGACAAGCACCGCGCCCCCATCAACATCAAGCTCGTCGAGGGCCTCGACGAGGTATTCCCCGGGAACGACCCGCAGCTGCAGGGCGCGCTCCGCCAGCGGCTGGAGGACGCCGACGTCGAGATCCTCACCGGCGACTTCATCTCGAAGGCCGACGAGGACGCGGTCTACCTCGGCGGCGGCGAGGACGAGGAGCCCGAGGAGCTCGCGCACGACGTGCTGGTCTGGACCGGCGGCATCACGGGCCAGCCCGAACTGGAGAACGTGGAAGTCGAGAAGGACGAGCGGTCGAACCGCGTCCACGCCGCCTCCGACTTCACCACCAGCGACGACCGCGTCTTCGCCATCGGCGACACCGCCCTCATCGAGCAGGGCGACGACAACGTGGCGCCGCCGACCGCGCAGGCCGCCTGGCAGGCCGCCGAGGTCGCCGGCGAGAACCTCGCGCGGGCCGCCCGCGGCGCGCCCCTCCAGTCGTGGGAGCACACCGACAAGGGGACCGTCATCTCGGTCGGCGAGAAGGCGGTCGCTCACGACGTGGTCGGCGTCCCGATCAAGACGTTCGGCGGCACCCCGGCGAAGCTGCTGAAGAAGTCCATCGCGGTGCGGTGGATCGCGAAGGTCTCCTCGACCGGACGCGGCGTCAGCGCGTTCGGTGACATGTAGCGCCGGCGAGAACGAGGTTCGTCGCGGAGCGATTTTACGGCTGTTCGGTGGAAATCGACGTCGAGAGCGACCGCGCCGTGACTATCGGGGCGTTCGAGAAGAGAGCGAGACGGAGCGAACGGCGAGAGCCTTCAGTGCTCGGCGGGCTCGTCGGGCGCGCGCATGTCGTCGATCCGCAGGATGAGGATGTTGGCGGTGTCGTCCTTACCGTCGACGGTCCCGTCGATGACGAGCTTCGAGAGCGGGGTCGGACCCACCGTGACCGAGTCGCCCTCGTGAAAGTCCCGCACGGAGCCCTGGACGTGGATCTCGGCGCGGCAGAGCTCGGGGTGGTGGACGCTGGAGAGGTCGATCCCGTCGACGTTGACGCCCGGGACATGCTCGCCCTCGTGGGAGATGGGGACGTCGGCGGGCTCGTCCATGCGCTGGATGTCGAGCGCCTCGTACGCGTTCGAGGTCGGCTTGTAACCGCCCTTCGGACCGGGGACGCCCTCGACCAGCTGGAGGGCCTTCAGGCTCTGCATCTGGTTGCGGATCGTGCCGGGGTTGCGGTCTACCTCCTCCGCGATGGCCTCTCCCTTGACGGCGTCCTCCTGCTCCCCGTACAGATTTATCAGGGCCGTCAGGATGCTTTTCTGGCTTGACGTGAGCTCAATGGACGACATAGACGCGAATAGACGACGGCACCGCTTAAATGCGATGGAAGGCCGTTATAAATGATCGTGTACGTTCTCAGGATCGGTACAGTCGTCGGTGGCGGACGTACGCGATCGGACTGGAGAGCACCACGACGACGCCGACCCCGATCAGCGCGAGGCCGAGGTCGCCGGCGAACAGGGAGACCCCGGCGCCGACGAAACCGATCGCGGCCCCGGTGAAGGCCACGGCGATCATCGCGCCGATCGGCCTGATGTCGCTGGCGCTGACCTCGCCGCCGTCGAACTCGTCTGGGGCGTCGTCGTCGGAGGCGCGCTCGCCCGCCGTGCCGCTCATACCGTCCGAACGTGGCGGCGCGACAAAACCGTGTGCGATCGCGGCGGCGGGGCCGCGGCGCCGGGACCCCCGGCATTCAAGCGCCGGGGCGCCGCCACGTTTCGTATGACCACCGTCAGGATCATCGGCGCGCCGACCGACTACGGGGCGAACCGACGCGGCGTGGACATGGGGCCGTCGGCGATCCGGTACGCCGGACTCGCCGACCAGCTCGCGAGCGCGGGCGTCGAGGTCGTCGACTCGGGCGACCTCGCGGTCCCGCGCGCCGAGGAGCGCGACCCGGACACCGACGCCCCGAGCGAGGGGAAGGCGAAGTTCCTCCGCGAGACGGCCGACGTCTGCCGGCGCCTCGCGGACGAGGTGGACCAGACGCTCGCCGACGGGTCGGTACCGCTCGCGCTCGGCGGCGACCACTCGATCGGCATCGGCTCGCTCGCGGGGGCCGCGCGCGACGCGGACATCGGCGCGGTGTGGTTCGACGCCCACGCCGACCTCAACACGCCCTCGACGAGCCCCTCGGGGAACGTCCACGGGATGCCGCTCGCGGCCGCGCTCGGCCTCGACGAGTTCGCGGGGTCGGAGTGGGCGAACGCGCGGGGACTCACCCCCGAGAACGTCGCGCTCGTCGGGCTTCGCTCCGTCGACGGCGCGGAGGTCGACGTCATCCGCGACCACGGGTTCACCGCGTACACGATGTCCGACATCGACGAGCGCGGGATCACCGAGGTCACGGAGGAGGCGATGGCGACCGCGGGCGCGGGCGTCGACGGCGTCCACGTCAGCCTCGACCTCGACTTCCTCGACCCGAAGGAGGCGCCCGGGGTGGGGACCCCCGTCCGGGGCGGGGTCACCTACCGGGAGGCCCACAGCGCGATGGAGATCGTCCAAGAGGCCGACAGCCTCCGGTCGATGGAGCTCGTCGAGGTGAACCCGACGCTCGACCAGCACAACGAGACCGCCGAACTCGCGACGGAGCTGGCGGCGAGCGCGTTCGGGAAGCGGGTGTTGTGAGAAGGAACCCGCGGCGCGGCGGTCAGACGCCGCGGTCCAGTTCGTCGACGACTCGCTGGAGGTCGACCTCCGCCTCGATCTCCCGTTTGATCTCCTCGCGGCGGCGGACGGCCGCGGAGTCGGCGTCGTACGCGCGGACGAACTCCGCGCGAGTGTGCTCGTCGAACGCGTGTCGGATCGCGAAGTAGCCGTCCGGCACGATCGTGCCGCACACCTTGCACTCGTGGCGCTGGTGGTCGTCGGTCTGGTGGACGATGGCCGACTCCACGTCGTCGAAGGCGGCGTCGCAGCCGTCGATTCCGCACATCCAGCGGGGCATGTTCCCCCGTGACCACCGCGAGGCGTTAACCGTTTCCCCCTGCGGGACCCGGTCCGCGGTCCGGCACCGGGCCCGGAGCCGGATCCGCTCGCGGTCGAACGATACGCCTTTGCTCGGGGACGTGTACCGATCACTCGTGACCCGATCGAGAACGCGCGTCGACGCCCACGTGAAGGTGCTCGACGACGACGTCGTTGCCCTCGCGAAGGAGCGAGGGATCGACGCGCTCGTGTACGCGCCGCATTTCACCCGGCTCACGACGGTCCGGGAGCGCGCGGCCCGATACGCCGACGACGACCTGACGATCGTTCCCGGCCGCGAGGTGTTCACCGGCGACTGGGGGAACCGGCGACACCTCCTCGTCATCGGATTGACCGAGCCCGTCCCCGACTACATCACCTTCGAGGCGGCGATGGCCGAGTTCGATCGGCAGGACGCCGTGGTGCTCGTCCCGCATCCCGGCTTCGCGACCATCTCGCTCACGCGACCGGAGATCGCGGCTCACCGCGACCGGCTCGCCGCGGTGGAGACGTACAACACCAAGCTCCTCCCGCACCAGAACGCGCGGACGCGACGGATCGCCGAGGCGACCGACATGCCCGGCTTCGGCTCCTCGTACGCGCATCTGACGGGCACCATCGGCGAGGCGTGGACCGAGTTCACCGGCGACCTCGACGACGAGGACGCGGTCGTCGATGCCTTTCGCCAGGGGGACCCCCGGACCGTGGTCCACCGCGGCGGGGTGCGCCACCAGCTCCGCGGACTCGTGGAGTTCGCGCACCTCGGCTACGAGAACACCTGGGAGAAGCTCGACCGCCTGTTCCTCTCCGGGGACGAGCCGACCCTGCCGACCAACGTCGCCTACGAGGGCCGGTTCACTGACGTGAGCGTCTACTCCGGAGCGCTGTCGGACTACCGGCCGAAGTGAGCGAGCCGCGGTCTCGAACCGGGCCGGACCGGGACGGACCGAGACGGCCTCGTCGGAGTCCGATCGCTCGGACACCGGACCGGACGGACTGCCGGTCGATGCGAACCGCGTAGCGATCGCCGACTCCGCCAAAGCGATTATGAGTCGTGCGGTCGATCTGGCAGCGATGGGCCGTTTCGAAGCGCTACTCGTCTCGCCGCACGTCGTCGGGAAGCCCCCGCAGCGGACCCTTCTCGCGCTGACGGCGGTCGGTCTCCTGGCACTCGCCTCCGGTGGGTTCGCCGTCGGACTGAACGCCGGGCCCTCCCTCTGGTGGGTCCCGCCGACGCTCGGGATTGCCGTCGTGGCGGGACTCGTCGGTGCGGGTCTCGTGCCGACCGTCGGTTCGCTGTGGCTTATCGGCCTCTGGTGGTTCGTTTTTCCACCCCTCGTCGGGTATCTCACCGGAAACTGGGCCGAGACGACCCGATACAACCATCCGAGGATGACGGGATACGGATACACCTCCGCACGCGCCGAGTTACTCGGTGGAATCGAGTACGGCGTCCGATTCGGCCTGTTGTTTGCCGTCGGCTGCGGACTGGTCGGATACGCCGTCGGAGTGGCCGTCGGTCGGATCGCGGAGCGGGCGAGCGCGTCTGAGTGACCGCCGCGTCCGTGTGGCCGGAGTCGGCTCAGCGGTCGTCGCTTGCGGAGGCTTGCAACGGCGCCGCCGACCCGCTCAGATACCGAGTCCGGCCGCCGCCTCGGTCGCGGCTCGAGTCGCGGCCGAGACGTCCAGGTCGAGCGTCACGACGTACGTGTGGAGCGCCCAGAACGCCGCCAGCTCCAGCGCCGTGATGACCACGGTGACGAGGTCGGCGTACTTGCTGCTCGTCGTCACGCCCGACGGGAGGCCGTACTCCTTGTCCGACAGCGGGTGGAACAGCGCGATGCCGCGGCGGCTCCCCACGACGTCGAGGACGTAGTGGGTCAACACGCCGATCCAGACGTACTGGAGGTTGCCGAAGACGATCGGGTACGCGAGGAAAACGCCGAGCACCGGGAGGCTGTGGAGCGTCTTCCGATGCCGGCCGAAGGCGGTGTCGACGTCGGGGAACAGCGCGCCCAACACGATCGGCACGGTGATCTGGGCGGTGGTCCGCGCCGTGGCCATGTCGAGTCCCGGCTCGATGACGAACCCGAGCCCGAGCGCGAGCAGGAGCGCGTTGAGGACGTGGCCGCGTTTGTTCATACCGTCGACTGGCCGGCGCCACAGGTGAAACCACCGAATCCGAGCGGGCGGCGGTAAGGTCGGCGTAACGCACGCGGGCGGCCAGTCGAAAGAGCCACGGAGGGCGCCCCCCAGCGGTCGGTATGGAGTACGAGGAGCCGAAGTTCTTCCACGTCATGCAGTACGCGGCCGCGGCCGACCGCGACGTCATCGACATGGTGAGCGGTAACCCCGACTGGGAGCCGCCGACCGCGCTGCGGGAGGCGCTCCGCGAGTACGCCGACCTCCCGACCGACGCCTTCCAGTATCCGCCGAGCGAGGGGCTGTTGGAGCTCCGGGAGTCGATCGCCGAGCGTCGGAACGTCGACCCTAGCCGGGTCGTCGTCACGAACGGGACGGGCGAGGCGAACTACCTCGCGATGGCGCGCGCGTTCGCCCGCGACGCCGGCGACGAGGCGCTGTTGATGGACCCGGTCTACCCGTACTACCCCGGGAAGGTGAACATGCTCGGCGGGGAGTCGACGCTCGTCCCGACCGAGCGCGACGGGAGCCTCGACGTCGCGGCGGTCCGCGAGGCCGCCAGCGCGGACACCGCGCTGATCGCCTTGAACACCCCGAACAACCCGACCGGTGCCGTCTACGACCTCGACGCGGTCCGCGAGGTCGTCGCGGTCGCGGACGACGTCGACGCCCTCGTCATGGCCGACGAGGTGTACGACCACTTCGACCTGACCGGCGAGTTCGAGTCGGCGCTGGCGCTGGACTCCGACCGCGTGCTCGTCACCAGCGGCTTCTCGAAGTCGATGGCGATCACGGGGTTCCGCGTGGGGTACGGCGTCTTCCCGGAGGAACACGTCGGCGACGCGAAGACGCGACATATGCTCGTGAACGTCGCCGGCGCGAGGCCCTCGCAGTACGCGGTCCAGCACGCGCTCGCGGAGACGCCGCCAGACTACTACGCGGCGGCCCGCGACCTGCTGAGAGAGCGCGCGGACGCGTTCACCGACGCGCTCGACGCGGCCGGCGCCGAGTACAACCGCCCCGAGGGCGCCTTCTACGTGCTCGCGCGCTTCGAGGGGTTCCCCGGGACGATGGCGAACGTGAAGCGCCTGGTCGACGAGGCGGGGGTCGCGGGGATGCCCGGCGACGCGTTCGGGACCGCGCGCGACGAGTGGATCCGGTTCGCCCTGGTGACCCCGCGTGCCGTCGAGGCCGCGGAGCGACTCGTCGACTACTTCGGGGATTAATCGACGACCGGGCGGTGGCGCGCGCCTCCGAGTGCCCGTAGGGCGCGAGGAGCACGCGCGAGGGAGCCCGCGACGGCGTTTATAAACGCCGTCGCGGCGAGGCTGGGGAGGTGAGAGGCTGCGGTTGCGGTGCGGGCGGGACTCAAAGGGGCAGCCGCGAGGGCGAAGCACGGTGCAGTAAGCACCGCAGCGAGGGAGCGCCAGCGACTGAGCGAGGAGCGCAACAAGCCGCGCGAGTCCTCGCGGCTGGGGCTTTGAAGTCGTTCCCCGTTACAGCAACTTCAACTGCGTATAGCCGAGCGGCTGGGGCTTTGAAGTCGTTCCCCGTTACAGCAACTTCAACTGCGTATAGCCGAGCGGCTGGGGCTTTGGAGGTGTCCCCAGCCGATACCCAACTCGTTATTTATAAACGACCAACCGAATCGTCACGAACCAAGTCTACCCGAAGTTCTCGACCTTCGCGGCGTCCGCGTCGCCGCCGGCGGCCTCCACCGCGGCCTCGGCGTCGGCGACGAGGTCGGCGAAGCCGTAGACGAAGACGGTCTCGCCCTCGCGCCCCGTCAGCGCCGCGGCGACCGCGTCGTCGAGCGCCTCGCCGGCGTCGAGGAGGTGGACTTCGGCGCCGCGCTCCTCCAGTCGAGTCAGTCTGTCCGCGTGCGACACGTCGTCGTCGCGGTAGACGACCGCGGCCTCGGCGCCGTCGTCGAGCGCGCGCTCCGCGATGGCGACGGCCGGCCCGACGCCCGGGCCGCCCGCGACCACGACCGCGCGCGGTTCGCCGTCGTAATGCTGGTCGCCGAACGGACCGGAAAGCGTCATCGCGGTGCCGGCCTCGACGTCGGCGAGGAACGCGGAGAACTCGCCGCCCTCCTCGGGGTCGATCCCGACGGTGACCTCGAAGGAGTCGCCGACCGTCGGCGACGAAAGGGTGTAGAACCGGGCGACCGACTCGCCGTCGATCTCCGTGCCGAGCTTCACGAACTGGCCGGGTTCCGCGGTGAATCCGTCGGGCGCGTCGAACCGGAGGGCGTACGTGTCGCGGCCGACCGACTCGACCGCGCTGATCGTCGCTGTCGTGTCCATGCGATCGATCCGGTCGGCGGACACAAACGTGTTCCCGTCCGCGACGCCGCCGGCCGCGCCGGTGGGGGCGAGCGTCGCCTGCGCTCGTTCGACGAACGTCGAAATGTGATGCGACGAAGTGGGTCGATCGTGAGGAATATAGAAAACGTTCGTTCACTTATTCCGCGTATAATTCTCATCCACCCGCCAATAACTGACAATATTCGCGAGACGGTGTACGAACGTTCGGAAATGCGCCGGTGGCTCCTTCCAGAAGTCTTTTGATGAGTCCGGCGAAAGCCCCGCCATAGCATGGCTGCGGACTTCAATTGGGCCGTCGGCGGAGAGGCCGGCGACGGCATCGACTCGACCGGGAAGATCTTCGCGCAAGCGCTCTCTCGGGCGGGTCGGCACGTGTTCACGTCGAAGGACTTCGCCTCGCGGATCCGAGGCGGTTACACCGCGTACAAGGTGCGGACGTCCGTCGACAAGGTACAGAGCGTCGTCGATCGGCTCGACGTACTCATCGCGCTGACGCCGCGGACCATCGAGGAGAACCTCGCCGAACTCCACGAGGGGTCGGTGATCATCTACGACGGCGAGCGGACCACGATGCAGAACGTCGAGATCCCCGAGGAGATGGTCGGGATCGACGTCCCGCTCAAGCGGCTCGCCGAGGAGGCCGGCGGGGCGATCATGCGGAACGTCGTCGCGCTCGGCGCGGCCTGCGAGGTCGCCGACTTCCCCATCGAGAACCTCGACTCCGCGCTCGAGAAGCGGTTCAAGGACAAGGGCCAGAAGCTCGTCGACAACAACAAGGAGGCCGCTCGCGCCGGCCAGTCGTACGTCGACGAGGAGTACGACCACGAGTTCGACTACGACCTGGAGACCACCGACGAGGACTACGTGCTCCTCAACGGCGACGAGGCCATCGGCATGGGCGCCATCGCGGCCGGCTGCCGCTTCTACGCCGGCTACCCGATCACGCCCGCGACCGACGTGATGACGTACCTCACCGGGCGGATCGAGCGGTACGGGGGCCACGTCGTGCAGGCCGAAGACGAGCTCTCCGCGATCAACATGGCGCTCGGCGCGGCCCGCGGGGGCGCGCGGTCGATGACCGCGACCTCCGGACCGGGGATCGACCTGATGACGGAGACGTTCGGCCTCATCGCGACCTCGGAGACGCCGCTGGTCATCTGTAACGTGATGCGCTCGGGTCCCTCGACCGGGATGCCGACGAAACAGGAGCAGGGCGACCTGAACCAGATGCTGTACGGCGGCCACGGCGAGGTGCCGCGGTTCGTGCTCGCGCCGACGACGATCTCGGAGTGCTTCTGGAAGACCGTCGAGGCGTTCAACCTCGCCGAGAAGTACCAGCTCCCCGTCTACCTCACCGCCGACCTCTCGATGGCGGTCACCGAGCAGACGTTCACTCCGGACACCTTCGACATGGACGAGGTCGAGATCGACCGCGGGTTCGTCGTCGACGAGTCCGACATCGACGGCCACATGAGCGAGTCCGGCGGCTTCCAGCCGCACGAGATCACCGACGACGGAATCTCGCCGCGCGCGTTCCCCGGCACCGCCGACGGCGCGCACATGTCCACCGGCCTCGAACACGACGAGCAGGGGCGCCGGACCGAGGACACCCAGATGCGG
>Ga0209945_1001017_pt1 | contig 10184 bp, 10 predicted proteins | sample SalPonR2_A_D2_MG_FD_185703 | JGI IMG/M metagenome (GOLD analysis project Ga0209945, IMG submission 185703) | Salt pond soil microbial communities from South San Francisco under conditions of wetland restoration - Salt Pond MetaG R2_A_D2_MG... ...
GTCGATGTACGCTTCGAGCGTGTCCTCGACCGTCGCCCGCGTCTCGGCGCCGAGGTCGCCCCGGTCGCCCTTCAGCTCGTCGGCGAGGTCGACGTCGCCCCACGCCGGCGCTGCGCGAATGTCCGCGTACTCGGGCGTCGGCTTCGCGCCGTCCTTCCAGACTGTTTCGCCCTCGTCCTCGTCGTAGGTACACGGCCGCTCGGCGCGTATCGCGTCCTCGGTCTTGTACGCCGTCGTCGCGTACATGGCCCGCTCGATACGGGCGAGGACGTCGTCGAGATCGTGCTCAAGCGAAGCCACGCGCCCGAGCTTGTCGAAGCCGGCTTCGAGTAGGTCGACGTCGTCGTGGTCCCGCTTGATGTACCACCCGTGGTAGTCGTTCAGTCCGATAGTGGGGTGTCCGTCGACCGTCGCGAGCGCTTCGAGGGCAGGCGCGGCGTCCTGGTAGTGCTCGCGGACGTCGTCGACACCGAGCGGTTCGTCCTCGGGGACCGGCGCGCTGTCGTCGGGCGCTTTCGCGTCAGAACCGCCGTCCGCGGCCGCTTGTGTCGCGTCAGACCCAGGGGTCGACGTCGGCTTCTCGGTGTCCGTCGGCGCGTCCTCGGCGGCTTTGTCGTCGGCCACGGCCAGGTGGCCGAAACCACCGCCGTCGTCGTGCTCGACGAGGTCGCCGGCTTCGAGCGCGCTGTCGACGCGGTCCCGAGCGGCGCTGTCCGATAGGTCGAGCGCGTCGGACACCGCGCCGGACACTTCGGCGTGAGTCGGCGGTTCGACGTCGTCGATGATACGGCGCCAGTCCTCGGGGTCGAGTTCTATCACGCTTCGACACCCCCCGACGCCTCCACCGCACGAACGGTCAGTCGTCCGTTTTCAATGGCCACATGAACGGTCCCACGGAACTCCTGTTCGGCCGTGGCGACGTGCGCGGTGTCCTCGGTCGGAATGGGTTTGTACGCGCTAATGTCCGCCACGTCGACGAAGAATATGACGTCTCCCTCGCCCTCTTGTAATTCCTCGGCGGGGAACTCGACGTCGTTAACACGGACGGTACAGTCGCCCGTGGTCCCCATATCGTCCGTCACGCTTCGACACCCCCTGGCGTCTCGTCGGCCGTCGTGCGCGCTGTCCCGAGTCGGTCGGCCACCAGATCGGCGTACTCGTCGGGGTCGAGGACGAACCGGCCGAGTACCTGGCCGACCGACGCGGTCGGCGTGTCCTCTATGTAGTCACGAACTCGTCGGTCGAGCGTGTCCGTCATGCGCCACCACCCACGGCGGCGCCACCAGTATCGGCCGGCGTCGGCGTCCCTTGAAAGACGGTTAGGGCGCGGTGTTTGTCGTCGCCGACGAACGCTGTCGGGCGTAGTGCGACAACAACTGTCCACGGCTCGCCGCGAACCGTCTCGGTGAAGCCGACTGGCGTTCCGTACCCGAGGTCGTCCTCGACGGTGTCGCCACGGACACGACAGGCGCGCCCGTCCTCAATAACCCGTCTCGGGAGGTCGCTGTCGTACTCGGGGACACGCTCGCGGTGGCGCTGTAAGTAGTGGTCGGTCGGCCGGTACGCCGCCGGCTCGCGCGGTGGCCGAACCGGGATATTGAGTAACCGCCCTCGGTCCTGTGTAGTCTGTGCGTCCTCGCCGGGGAGATCGTCGTGTTCTGTCGCCATCGTTGTCGTTGGTCGACGACGTCGCCACCCGACCGAGCATAGCCGACTGCACTACAGAGTAGGCTGTCGGCGCTTCTCCGCCGGTCAAGAGGAAAAGGACGGTGCTTAGGAGCGTCCTTCCTCGGCGTGCGTCGTTACCTAACATACACTCGTCCAGTTACTTAACCTCGGCGAACGGCGGGGTGAATCCCCGTATAGACGGCACCACACACCCCACAATGGCATGTATCCAACACCACACACTACCACACAACCACACAAACTTATTGCCGCTCAGTACATGTGTTCAAGTGCTTAGGAGCGTCCTCCTCGGCGTGTATGGCGCTGGAATTCATGCACGAAACGCGGCGATGCGCCATATACGCCAGGTTGACCCCTAGAGAAGAACACTCGCGAGCGACAGCTACACCGTCACTCGCCGCCGACGACGTCGGCGAGCGGCCGGCCGTCGACGACGAACTCGGTGGTCCGGTCGAGTCGGTCGAACGCGAGGTCCCGCGCTCGGTCGACGGCGTCGGCGTCCTGGTGGTCGAGGGCGCGCCGTATCTCGTCGGCGGCTTCTTTCGGTAGCTCGACGGTGCTAGTCACTTCGACGGTCGACTGTTGATTGTAGTCGGACATTTTGCCAACAAAAACACGGTACACCGCCGAGTTATTAACAGTAACTCAGATGGTAAGTTGCCACGTTCCCACGGTGTCGGCGTGGTGCTTAACCAACAGTCGGGGCGTAGCTAGGGCGAGTGTTGGTTAAGATTCGTCCTCGACGTCGTCCTCTAGGAGCGCCCGAGCCATTCGGACGGTCGCTTCGAGGGCGGGGTCGGCGTCGAACTCGCCGGCTTCGGCGCGCCGGACGAACTCGGCCAGGTCCTCGGCGTCCTGGTCGTCGTCGAGCGCTATGTCGAACTCCCCGCTTTCGACGAGGTCGGCGAGGTCGCCGGCGGGGTCGATGTGTCGCGGGTCGCTGTCGGGGACACCGTCGCCGTCGTCGCGGTCGCCCTCGTCGACGTCGTCGGTCATTGGTCGAACTCGTCGAACGGGACGTCTGCCCATCCATCTAACGCCGAGATAACGTCTAGAACGCCCTCTTTGTACCCCCAACCGACGGCGAAAGCCCACTCAGAATCAATCTGTGCGTCGCCGGAAACTGCCGTCGCGTCCTGAAACCCGCGCCCTTCGACGGAGCCGTCTTTGGTTTTGTAGATACCGAACTCGTCGACAAACGTCGGGTGCCCGTCGACAAACTCGCCGAGGGCATCGTTGAGGTCGTCTACCGTCTCGTGCCTTTCGCGCCATACGCGGGTGACGCCCTCCAAGTCGTCGGCGTAGTCCTCGCGGCGTTTCATTTGGGCGACAGCCTGTCCGTGCGTGTCCTCAAGCGTCCGGTGGCAACTCCCACAGACTGTTATCAGATTGTCCGGGTGGTCCGCCCCGCCGTCACGCTCGGGGATTACGTGGTGCGCGTGTAGCCCTTGGCCTTTCGTCTCGCGGTGTTGCTTGTCCCCGACACCACAGAACCGACAGGCGTAGTCGTCGCGATTGAGGACGGTGCGACGGACAGCGTCCCATCCCTCGGCGTCTGTGCTCATTCGCTCTCTCCCGCCCAAGACCATTCGCCGGTCGTATCGGCTTTCTCGACGTCGTCGGTTCGCTCGGCGAGCTCGCGCATTCCTTTGTATATACAGTTAGTCCACCACGAATACGCCGGGTCGTCGCCCTCGGTGTAGTGGCCGGTGTGCTCGGGATACACATCCGTCTGAAAGTCTGACGGCGTCGCCTGGCCGTGCTCGCGAAGATACTCGACGGCCGCGTGTAGTGCCTCACGTCGCGCCTCAAGCTTCGCTTCAGAACCGGGGAGTATGTCCTCGGCGGCCGCGTCGACGACGTCAGTAAGCGACTGTGTTTCTAAGGCTGTGTCGGCGTCCTCACGGCGTCCGTCGACGCCGTCGGTGGAAACGTCTTTGTCTTTTTTCAGCGGCGACTCCCGGCGTCCTGGCGTGTCCTCAGTACGACAGACTACGTCGCGGAACTCGCTCGCCAGTTCGCCGTGCTTTTCGAGCGCTTCAATGTCGGCCTCCAATCGGTCGAACCGGGCGCGTACTCGGCTGATTGTCTGATAACGATACGAATCTTCTACGTCGGCATCGCCTGCGACAATTTCTCGCTCTCGGTCGGTTAGTAAAGCTCTCCGTTCGGACACAGTTGCCTGTTTAGACGCAACCATAACAAAATGTTGCGAACTACAGAAAGAAATAGGTTGCGTTTATAGAAGCAACGTCTACAACACAGACGCAACCATTAAGTAGGTTCGCAGTATAGTGTATAGTAGAGACAGGCCACGCTCATAGGGTGCTTTTTGTAGGAAAGTGCCCCGGCGTTGGAGCGCCGGAGCGTGGGTGTCTCGGGAAGATAACCCATGTCTGACTACACTACCGCCGACATTGAAAGCTCCGAACTCGACAAACGCGACGTCCGCGCCCTCGTCGAGTACATGACTACCCTCGAAGTCGCGCCCGACGTCTACAGCGTCACTACCGAAAGTGGCGCCGAGTACACGGTCGACGCTCGCGACGGCCGCTGTAGCTGTCCCGACGCCAAACACAACCTGCCCACCGAGGACGGCCGCGAGATGTGCAAACACCGCGCCCGCGTCGCGTTCGCCGAGGGCGAGCGCGCTGTCCCGGCGTGGGTCGACCGCGACGCTGTCGACGAACAACTCGGTATTCACGTCGACGGTACTCCCCAGGTCGCCGCCACCGACGGCGGCGTGATCGACGCCGGCGACGAGGGCGTGATTCTCGACGAGGACGAGGGCGACGACGGCCGGCCGGAAGATTGCGAGTGCGCGCCGTGTCTCGGCGAGCTACCGTGTTGGGCGTGCTACCGCGAGGGCTTCGACATCCCGAACCCCGACGTCGTCGACGAATAGGCACACACCCCCGCCCTTTCTGCTGTCGTCGCTCGCCGGCGAGCGGCCGCTCCGGTCGACGGCGTCTTAACCAACAGTCGCCCCTATCGGCGGCCGAGTGTTGGTTAATCGACGGCGTTCTATCAGGAACCTAACTACGAAACGGCCCTCGACAGCGCGTAAGAAAGAGCGATTCGACGGCGTCGGCGCGCAGTCTTGCGGTTAGGTGTGGTCCCATACTACCAGATAAATTCTTTAATCTGTGCCCACGGCGCTAGACGGCGTCCTCGACCGGCGCCGGCGTGGTCGGCCGAGATTTTTCACGCGCGATGGCGGCTTGCGATTTTGTCGACGACGGTTGTAGCTCGCCCCCCAGGGGTGGAAATTTTTTGGCGCGAATTGGGCGAATACCGCCGTCTCGCCCCAGTCCTCGCCGGCGACGACGTCACTTAGCCCCGGCTTGTGCGCGGCGTAGCTACTACCGAGTACAACCGTCGCGAGCGGTGGGTCATGGAGGGTTGTTTGCCGAAACCCAGGACGTCGGCCGGCGCGCCATCGAGATCGAGCTGTCGCCGCCGGCCACCCTCGCCCTAGCCAGTCGCCCTCGGCGGAGTTGTAACACGCACGCGTAGCTGTCGACGGTGTGAGAGAGAAACCGAACAACACGTTCCGCGCCCCAGGAATCTAAGAGAAGTGTTAGGGTCGGGATATGTAGACACCGTAGACACCCTTCGAGAAAGGGGTGTCTTTCGGGGTAAAGGTCTTGAAACAGGTTTAGGTGGCCGGCTAAGCCATTAGACAGACACCCCCCCACCCCTCCCACCCCAGGAGAGCGCTCAATGGGGGTGGGGGGGGGTCGTGCGTGTGTGTCTAAAGAGCGGCCGAAACGCTGGTATCGGACACTGGCGGCTTCAGCGCGGGAGAATTATACAGACACCGGGGGTGTCTACGAAGACACCCCGGTGTGTCTATCGGACACGCGAAGCTACCCGCTTTCGACGTCGTCGACGAGATCGGCGGCGAGAAGGTGGGGGCGATAGACGGCGCTACTCGTCGAGTAGGTCGTGTTCGACGGCCCCGAGTTCGTCGAGCGCCATGAGAATGATATACCCTCGGTCGACCTTCGACTCTAGGACGTGGCCGGCGTCACCCGCCTGGTGGAGTTGTACCACCGCGGCCGCGTCCTCGATGGTCCGGCGGTCGACGTCGTCGCCACCGACAGCGTCGGAATCTTCGCGCATGAGTGCCGCCATCGCGCCGGCGTCCTGCCAACTCACCGCGTCGACGTCGAACTCGGGGAGCGGCGACGTATCGTATTCTCGGACCATACGGCGGGCGATTGTGGTACACTCCCTGCACAGGTCGACCGACACTGGCCCGGCGATTGTGCTTGTATCGACGTCGTCGCCACCGTCCATCAACTGCACACACACCGGCGGTAGGTCGTAACCGCCGTAGGGTTCGGCGAGTCGGTCGCCACACATGGCACAGGTCGCCCCGGTTCCGCTCATACACTACCACCGCCGACGCTGTCGGCTTCGAGCGGTGGGAACTCGCGGCCGCCGAAGTAGTCATGCACGACGAGGGCGCTGTCGGACGCTCGGGTCATGGCGACGTAGTAGAGTCGGCGTTCCTCGGCTTCGGCGCCGTTCTGGAACCGGCTAAGTTGCTGTTGGGTGTACGCCGGAAAGACGAGGACACAGGGGGCTTCGAGGCCCTTGGCGGCGTGTATGGTCCCGATTCGGACGTCCTCGGGGTCGTTCTGTGCGCCACTCGACAGCGCGCCGGCCAGTAGCTCACGCTGCCAGTCGTCGAGCGACAGCTCACTGACGACGTCGCGCCCTCGGTCGGCGCGAGGGAACCACTCGCGGAGTTCGTCGGCGATGATCTGCTGTCCATACGGCCCCTCGGTCCCGCTCAAGCGGCCGTTCTCGGCTAGACGTTTCGGTTCCGCTCGCGCCGGCGCGGGGTCGACGTTTCGGAGTAGTATCTCGGCGCTCGGGACGGGGAGACTGTCGCCGGCGTCGAACCGCCGGAGCGCTTCGAGGATTGCGGGCGCGGGGTCGCGCCACCGGCGGAGCGCGCCGTTCGGCTTGAGGTCGAGATACGGGACACCGCCGTTCCGTAGCCCATACGCCAGTTTGCCAGTCTGTCGGTTCGTCCGGGCGAGAAGGTACACTTCGCCGTACTCGTCGACACAGTCGCGGACGAGGGCGGCCAGTCTGTCGGCGTCGGGCGCTTCGACGTGGCCGAAGTGGCCGCCGTCGCGCCACGCCGAAACACGGCTGACGTCGTGCTCGGGGACGGGGTCGGCTATCGGGACCGCCGCGTCGACGACAGCTTCGGGACAGCGCTTGCTTTCCTCGTGGTACACGACGTCGTCGGCCGGCGTGTCACGAAACTGTCGGGCGTCGGCCCCTCGAAAGCCATAGATCGCCTGGTGTCGGTCGCCGGCGATATAGACACGCTCGACGTCGTCGCGGTCCCGCCAGGATTCGTATAGCTTGTACTGCAGTGGCGAGAGGTCCTGAAACTCGTCGATGATGAGGACACTCCCAGGTGGGGGACAGCGCTGTTCGAGGGCGGTTTTGACGTGGTCGACGTGTTGAATCAGGTCGTTGTGGTCCTTGAACTCGTCCCACGCTTCGAGGACTTCGGTAATCTCCGGCGGGGCGAGTTCGACGTCGATGGGCGCGCGGTGATAGTGGTCGAGCGGCCAGTCCTGGCTTCGGATATAGTCGTACAGCGCCATCAGACGGTTGCCAGTCGCCACGTCGGTCGGGTCGCCGCTTTGGAGTTCCTCGATTGGGTCGCGTTCGTCGGTGTCGTACTCGATATGCGGGAACTCCTGGCGAAAGAACCAGTCGAAGTACGTGGCGTCGTCGCCCTTCTGGATTATGAGCTGTCCCTCGGCTTCGAGATCGTCCCGTGTCCGAAGGTCGAGCGCGCCGTCGATGAGACACGATGTTAACGCCGCGCCGTCGACGGTCTTTACCCGCTTGTCGAGGTCGTCCTTGTCGACACCGTCGTACACGTCGGCGATACGCTCGGCGGCTTCGTGGCGCGCGCTCCGGCTGAATGTGAGAAAGAGTAGTTCGCTCGCCGGCGTCCCGTGGTCCTCGGCTTCGCGCTCGGCGAATTCGAGTAGTTTGGTGGTCTTGCCACTCCCCGGCGCGCCGACGAGTTTCGTTACCGACGCCCCGCTCATCGTAGGCCCTCCGGCGCGTCTTCGTCGTCCTCGTCGACGTTCACAAGCGCGCTGTCGGCGTCGTGGTTCGTTTCCTCGGCATTGATCGGCCAGGCCCGTCGTTGGTCGCCGCCGACCGTCTCGCGCCGCGGCGCGTCGAGTAGGACGTCCCGCTCGCGGAGCGCTCGCGAGAGATTGACGTCGCCGGCGTCCTCGCGCTGTTGCCAGTCGATGACTTTCTGGCCGGGGACGAGGACGGCGTCCTGGCCGTCGCGGTAGTCCTCGCGGTAGAACCCGTTTCGGTTGTGCCACGCGAACCCGTCCTCGTCGGCCCACACCTTCATGGTCCGAACCCAGTCGATGAACTTCTCGACGGCGGCTTCCGTTTCGTGGTCGGCGTCCCGCTTTCGGACATCCTGAACCTCAAGCCAGTAGTCGGTAAGGCCCCGCCATTCCTCGGTGTCGAACTCTATCTTTGCGTGGAATTGCGCTAGGTGCGCGTTTCGGAATGCCCCACCGTTCGGGTCGATCAAATCGCCCTCGTCGAACGTGATTTCTTGGGGGTTCGTTTCGGGGCTGTCGGCGCTCGGTTCCATCGTTACGACGTACTCGGCGCTGTCGGCCGCGGGGTAACAGACGACGTCGACCGTCCGGTCCCGAAGCTCGCGCTCGCCCGGCGAGCGCATCCGGTCGTCCCAGTCGTCGCTTTCCTCGGCGTCGATACTGGCCGAGTTCAGCGCGCTCTTGACGCCCTCGCGGAGTTCCGTCTCACTAACGCCGGTAAGTTCGTCGGCGATACGGCCGGCGATACGGCCGCGTTTCGTCGCGTTCTCCCAAAAGCCGCGGTCTTGTTTCTCGGTGTACTCGCGCTGGCCGTTCTGTTCGACAGCTAGGCGAATGTCCTGCCCGCTCAGTGGGACGAGGTGTAGCTCGACGCTGTCGACGACGTCGTACACTGGGTATGCTGGCCCGGTGTCGGCGTACTCGCGGCCGTGCTCAAGTCCCGCGTCCTCAATCGCTTCGAGGGCATTATTGTACGTCTCGGGACCGGGAAAGCCGAGATACGTCTCGCCGTCGTCGGTGTCTTTCTCGACGAACGCTTCGGACGGGATCACGCCGAGGGCGACGGCCGCTTTCCGAACGGCCCAAAACGGCATTTCGTCGTACTCGTCGCCGTCGCCGCGCGGCGTTCCCTTCTCGGGCGTCCATACTCGAATCTCGTAGCCGGCGCCCCGGAGCGCGTCGACGGCGTCCCACCAGTCGCCGCCTTCGAGGTCCTGGCTCGGGTCGGATATGATACCCTCGCCGAGCGCCATCGCTTTCGCGGGACCACCGCTTCCGCCCTTGTTTCCGTTGTTTATGAAACGGTTGTCACCGTCGGGGACCGCGCACGACTTACCACTTCCCGACTTTCGCCACGACGGGTCGAAGGTCGTTTCGCGGCGCCGGTTCGACGTGTCCCACTCGTCGCTGGCGTGATTCTTGATTACGTCTCCGACGTCGAGATCGTCGACGTCGTCGTACACGTCCGAAATGAACGGCGTAATCGGCTGCCCTTCGAGGTCGCCGTCGAATTCCTCTTTCCGCTCGGCGCGGCGTTCCCTAGACGCTCGCCGGCGCTGTTCGGCCCGTCGCTCGGCTTCGCGTTTGTCCTCGACCCAGGCTTCGAGCGCGCTCCGCCAGTCGTCGTACTCGTCGGTGTAGTCCGGCCAGAGATTACCGACGAGGGCGGCCACACAGTCGGCGTGCTCGGTGCTCGTCAGGCTGTCCGCCCAGTCGGTTGTGTCGGCGATTAGGTCCTCGTCGACGTCCTCGACCGGCGTATAGTCGTACTCGACGCTGTCGGTGTCCAGCGGCGTCACGACGGCGTCGTGGTCGGTGTGCAACGACAGCGGGGCTTTGTACTGGCGGTTGACGTTGTTAACCCAGTCGGGGTTGATGACGTCCGCCGCGCCGTCGACGCTGTCGTTCACTCGGTCCTCGGCGCCCTCTAGCCAGTCGTTCGAACGGCCGATAAGCGCGTCCATGACACGGCCGAGGGCGTCGGTGTCGTCCTCGAAGTGGTCGGCTATCGGGAGCGTGGCCGCCGGCGCGCCGAAGATGTACGCTCCGCCGACGCTGTCGAGGGCGCACACCGCCGAGCGGTCGCCATAGAGGTCGGCGAACTCGTCGATGTACGCTTCGAGCGTGTCCTCGACCGTCGCCCGCGTCTCGGCGCCGAGGTCGCCCCGGTCGCCCTTCAGCTCGTCGGCGAGGTCGACGTCGCCCCACGCCGGCGCTGCGCGAATGTCCGCATAGTCGGGCGTCGGCTTCGCGCCGTCCTTCCAGACTGTTTCGCCCTCGTCGTCGTCGTAGGTACACGGCCGCTCGGTGCGTATCGCGTCCTCGGTCTTGTACGCCGTCGTCGCGTACATGGCCCGCTCG
>Ga0209945_1001026_pt1 | contig 10148 bp, 10 predicted proteins | sample SalPonR2_A_D2_MG_FD_185703 | JGI IMG/M metagenome (GOLD analysis project Ga0209945, IMG submission 185703) | Salt pond soil microbial communities from South San Francisco under conditions of wetland restoration - Salt Pond MetaG R2_A_D2_MG... ...
GAGCCGTCCGGGGCGTCTGCGAGGTGGCGGCGCGCGTCGGAGACGCTGAGCGCGTGGCCCCGGTCCTCGGCGGGCTTTCCCGAGTCGGCGAGGTCGCGTGCGGCTCGCGCCACCGCCCGTCGCTCCGCCGGTGTCCCGTCGAACGACTCGGCGAGAGCCGTCTCGAGCTGCGCTCGTTCCATACCGATAGTACCGCGCGTAGACACTTGACTCGCCCGGTGGGAGCGATCACGGCCTCGGCCAGAACGGGGCACCGTTGCGGTTGCAGTCAGCGTCGACGGGACAGCGGCTCAGCTCCTGTTGGCAGCGTCGGGAGACGGCGACTCGGACTCGTGTGGCGCCGGCGGCTCAGCCGGCTCGACGCTTCCGAGCCGGAGCGCGTTGCTCGTCACGCCCAGACTCATCCCCATATCGCCGACGACGACCGCCATCGCGACCGTCACGTAGCCGAGCGGTGCCCCGACGGCGAGAAGCGCCTTCACCGCGAGCGAGGCACCGATGTTTGTTCGGATCGTTCGGCCTGCACGCCCGGCGAGGTCGAACGTGTACGGGAGTCGGCGAAGGTCCGCTCCCATGAGCGCCACGTCTGCGGTCTCGATCGCCGTGTCGGTTCCGGCAGCCCCCATTGCGATCCCCACGTCGGCGGCCGCGAGCGCCGGGGCGTCGTTGATCCCGTCGCCGACCATCGCGACACCCCCGTTGGTCGTCGAGGCGAGCTCTGTGACGGCCGCAACCTTCTCTTCAGGAAGGAGCGACGCGCGAACCTCGTCGACGCCGACGGTGGCGCCAATCGCGCGGGCGGTCCGCTCGTTGTCGCCGGTGAGCATCACAACGCGGTCGACGCCGAGCGCGTGGAGGCGGTCGACGACCCACGACGACTCCGGGCGGACCGTATCCGCGACCGCGACGACGCCGAGCAAGCGATCGGCCGTCCCGACGACGACGACTGTTTTACCGTCCGCCTGGAGGTCTGGGATTATCTCACCGGCTAAGTCGACGTAGCGACCGTGTTCGCACTCGGTCGCGTCAGGAACCGGCGACGCCTCAGTCGTCGCGTCGGGAGCGACCGTCGTGGCTGCCGCGCGCCCACCGTCGGTTCGGACGTGTGCGTGCCCGAGGTCGAAGCCGAGCGACTCGAACAGTGAGGGCTTGCCGACGTAGTGCGTCTCGTCGTCGAGGTCAGCCCGGATACCCTCCCCCGCGAGCGCTTCGAAGTTGGAGATGGTGTCGGCGGCGACGGCCCCGTCGGCGGGGTCGCGCTCGGTCCCGCGGTCGACGATCGCCGCAGCAACCGGGTGTTCGCTCCGGCGTTCGAGGGCGGTCGCCCGCGCGAGCACCGCGTCCGCGTCCGGGGCGTCGAGTGGGATCATGTCGGTGACGGAGAGGTCGCCGGCGGTAAGCGTCCCCGTCTTATCGAGCGCGACGGTGTCGACGTCGCCGGCCGCCTCGAGGTGCTCGCCGCCTTTGATCAACACCCCGTTGCGCGCCGCCGCCGTCACGCCCGAGACGACGCTGACGGGCGTAGAGATCACGAACGCACAGGGACACGCGATCACGAGCAGCGTGAGTCCGCGAACGGTCCACGTCTCGACGGAGCCGCCGAGTGCGACGGTACCGACGAGAACCGTTGTGACCGCGGCGGCGACGACGATCGGGGTGTACACGCGGGCAAAACGGTCGACGAACCGCTCGGCTCGGGTCTGCTCGGCGGTGGCAGACTCGACGAGGTCGATCACCCGCGCAATCGTCGAGTCCTCGGCGGGTGCGGTCGTCTCGACTTCGAGGTAGCCGGCCTCATTGATCGAGCCGGCGTACACCTCGTCGCCGGGCGCTACCTCCGCTGGCACCGACTCGCCGGTGATCGGCGATTCGTCTACCGCGCCCGTGCCCTCGCGGACGACTCCATCGAGTGGGACTCGGTCACCGGGACGAATGGCGAGCCGCTCGCCGACCGCGACCGACTCAACCGGGACCGTTGTCTCCTCACCGTCACGAAGCACGACCGCCTCATCCGGTGAAAGCGCAAGCAGCTCCCCCAGCGATCGTCGCGCCCGGTCGATAGAAAAGCGCTCTAACAGCTCGGCGACCGAGAACAACACCGCAAGCGTCGCCGCCTCGAACGGCAGATCGACGATCAACGCGGCGACAATCCCGATCGACATCAACAAGTCGATATCGAGGTGCAGGCTCCGGAGTGAGTAGGCGCCGTTTCGCAGTATCGGCGGCGCGGCGACACCGATTGCGGCGAGGTATGCCACGGTCGCCCCGGTCACCTCCCACGGACCGAAGGCGCCGACGCCCTCACCGAGTGTCACAAACGCTGGGTCGAGTCCTGGCACCGCCCACTCGAGTGCGAGTCCGACGAGGAGAAAGACGCCTCCCGTCGCGGTCGCGATCGCCCGCCGGCTCGAGAAGAGTCCGTCCGCGACGGTCGACGCGTCCGTGTCAGCAACGTCGTAGCCGGCCCGCTCGACGGCCGTGACCAGCGCGTCGGGCGGACATACGTCCGGGTCGTGGGTCACGTCGACCACACCGGCGGTCGCACGAGTGTCGACGGCCACCACCCCTTCGCGGTCGAGGGCCGTCTCGACCTTGCCAGCACACGTCGGACAGTCCATGTCGGGGACCGTCAGCCGAACCTCGGCGGTCTCCCCCGTCCCCTCGCGGTCGCTCATACCCCGACGTAGCTCCTGGGTATATATTAACTCGGCTGCTATTTTCACCGAGAATTTTGCAACATGATCACAATAACTCGGTGTCAGTTAGTATATTGTGTGCGGCATGTTGATCACCCGCGGTCGAGGTACGCCTGCTGGACGGCTACGACCTCGGTCGAGTCGGCGCAGTCGGCGTACCGACGGAGCGGCTCCGCGTTGAGTTCGAGAAACGTCTCTCCCCAGGTGAACTTCGCGAGGATCCGCGCCGCGTGGTCCGGTTCACCGAGGATCGAGAGGGCGGCCGCGAGCGCCTCGACGGTCGTGAGTCGCATCGGGCGGCCGAAGTTCACGGGATTTGCAGCGACGAGATAGGGTAGCGCGCGGTGAGCGCCCGACAGCGAGAATCGCTTCTCGCCGGCCGACTCCCACGAACAGTCGAGCGCGACCAGTGTGCGGTCCGTGGCGCGCTCGGTGTCAGCCGGTGAGAGTGCGCGCTCAGCGTGGGGATTCAACACGACCCCAGCGGGCGTCTCGCGGTCGCGGCGGTGGAGCGTCGCGAGGTCGAATCGCGAGAGCTTGCGGGCCGTACACTTGTCAGGGTCGTCGTCGCCCTCGTACCGGACGTGGAGTTCCACGTCGACTCGGAGCAGTGGACAGCGCTTAAACAACACGGAGCCACCGTGCTCAAGCCGATGCGACCGAACGAGGAGGGTGGCCCGCGATGGCCCAGCAGCGCGTCCACTGCGGTAGCGTCAAACCACCCCGGTACCGGCGAGGTTTTTCATCGTCGCCGTTCAGGAGACGGTATGGAGCTGTTCGCCGTCCCGGACCTCCCCGAGATTCGGGAGGGAGACGACCTCGCCGCGCTGATCGACGACGCGGTCGACCTGCAGACGGACGACGTCGTCTGTGTCGCCAGCACGGTCGTCTCGAAGGCGGAGGGTCGAGCGTTCGACCTCGACGCGTTTCCGCCGAGTCCGCGCGCGGTCGAGGTCGCCGAGCGGCTCTCCGACTGTACGGGCGAACAGAAGGACCCACGCTTCGCACAGGCCGTCTTAGAGGAGTCGACGGAGCTGATCATGGAGGCACCGTTTCTCCTCACCGCGACGCACTTCGGCCACGTCGGCGTCAACGCCGGCATCGACCGCTCGAACGTCCCCGATCACGATCTGTTGTTGCTCCCGAAACGCCCCACAGAGAGTGCGGCGCGAATTCGCGCCGGAATCGCCGCGGACCGCGTCGTCGTCACCGACACCTCTGGGCGACCGTTTCGACACGGGCAGCGTGGAGTCGCCATCGGCTGGGACGGGCTGCCGGCGAGCCGGGACTGGCGCGGCGAGGCCGACCGCGACGGACGCGAGCTCGGCGTCACTGTCCAGAACGTTGTCGACGAGCTTGCCGCCGCCGCCAACCTCGTCGCCGGTGAAGGCGACGGCGGCACGCCAGTCGTCGTCGTCCGCGACTGGTCGTTCGGCGACCACGACGGCTCTGACGCCCACTTTCGTGCGGTCGCCGGCGACTTCGTTCGGCAGGCGCTCCGCGAGTGGAGCTACGACCCGTAGCGACGACCGACCAGCCGTCCGCCACCACACCCATGCTTGGAATCGAACTCACTCCCGAACACGACCCGCACCGCATCGTCGACCTCGGCGTCCGCGCCGAAGCCGCCGGCTACGACGTCGTCTACTCGACGTGTCACTACAACAACCGCGACCCCTGGGCCGTCCTCTCACAGCTCGCGACCGCGACCGAGTCGGTCCGGCTCGGCCCGGGCGTCGCCAACCCGTACGAGACGCACCCCGTCACCCTCGCCTCGAAGATCGCAACCCTCGACGAGCTCTCCGAGGGACGCGCCGTCTTCGGGCTCGGTCCCGGTGACCCGTCGACGCTCTCGAATCTCGGATTAGCCGGCGAGCGAGGACTCCGGTCGGTGCTCGAGGCGTTCAAGACCGCAAAGCGGCTGTGGGCCGGCGAGCGCGTCGACGCCGACGGCACATTCGAGGCCACGGGCGCCGGGCTCAACTACGAGCCGCCCCAAGGCGCCGATATTCCGGTCCACGTCGGCGGCGAAGGGCCACACATGTGCCGGATGGCCGCGAAACACGCCGACGGGCTGCTCTACAATGGGTCACACCCGATGGACCTTGCGTGGGCCCGCGAGCAGGTTGAGGACGGACTCACGGACCGACCGGCCCACCGTGGCGACTTCGCACTCGTCGCATACGCCGCAGTCAGCGTGGACGAGGATCCAACAGCCGCCAGGGAGGCCGCACGGCCACCCGTGGCGTTCATCACCGGCGGCGCGGCCCCACCGGTCCTCGAGCGGCACGGCATCGACCGCGACGAGGCCACGGCAATCGGCGAGGCGATTGCTGCCGGCGAGTTCTCCGCCGCGTTCGAGCGCGTCACTCCCAAAATGATCGACGCGTTCTGTATGGCCGGCACACCAGAGACGGTCCGCGAGCGGGCCGTGGCACTCGACGAGCACATTGACGGGCTCGTCATCGGCGCCCCGCTCGGTCCTGATCTCGAAGCGAGCGTCGACCTCGCCGCCGAGGCGGTCAACGGCGTATTCTGAGCGGCTACTCGCCTCGACCGCGGCCGCCAAGCGCTGGGAGCGTTATCCCAACTTCGTTGAGGAGACTGCCGACTGCGGCGTAGCCGAAGACGCCGACTGCGGTGAGTAACAGCGCCTGGCCAGTGACAATGAGGACTGCAGACAGCGGGTCACCGGCCCCGAGAATCAGGTCGTTCACGAAGACGTCGAGAAAGCGTCCGACGTCGGTGACGAGTCGCACCACGAAATCGAGGAGTGCCATCATGATCGACCGTTCGGGAGCCGGGTACTTGGCTCTTTCAGCTTCAGCGGGGTCGTCGACGGAGGACGACCAAACTGTTATGTGGTCGAATACCATGTGTATAGCTGTCATGTGCCATCACATGGGCGAGGCGCTCTCGTGAGAGGAACTCGCGGAGCGTCACCGGGCAGACGCCACGGACGACCACTCGGACGCACTCGACGAGTCCGTCGAGCCGGTGGCCGATCGGCCGGACGAGGAACCGGCCAGCGAGGAGCCACCCGCCGAGCCGCGCGCGCCCGCAGACGACTGACGCGTCCGGTTCCGTCTCGACGCGAATCCTGCGTATTTTTCGACCGGAAAGCAACACGAGAGCGACACGGAAGCGACGCGTCTGTGCCAGGTCGAAGGACATTATCGGCTCGGGCCCCAATCGATCGTATGCCGCTTTTCTGGCACCGACGAGATCCACGAACCCGAGACAACGCCGGCCTCGCAGCCGCCGCGCGCGACGCGACCCCGTCCGACCCAATCGTTCCCGTCTTCGTGTACGACGCCGACCTGCTCGCGACGATGGGCGCCCGACAGCGCGGGTTCTTCCTCCGGCACGTCGCCGCCGTAGAGGACCGGTACCGCGACCTCGGGAGTGACCTGATCGTTCGCGCCGGCGAGCCCGACGAGGTGCTCCCCGCGCTTGCCGATTCCTTCGACGCCGGGACAGTCTACTGTAACGACCACTACCGGGCGGCGAGGCGCAACCGCCAGCGCCGCGTGGAGGAGGCGCTCGCTGCCGACGGCGTCGACCTCGACGGACGGACCGATCTCGTGTTGGTCGACCCGGGTCGTCTCGAGTCGTCGTACCCGAACCACAGTCAGTTCCACGGCGACTGGGAGGCGGTGCCGAAGCGAGGCCCGTACGCCGAGCCGGACCCCGACGTCCTCGCCGAGGTCGCCGATGGCAAGACCGTTCCCGAGCCGGACGTCGACGTGGACCTCCCGCCGGCTGGGTACCGGGGCGCACGCGATCGATACGACGACTTCCTTGACGTCGGTATCCTCTCGTACAACGACACCAGAGACGACCTCCCGCGGGCGGTCGAGGCCCCATCACAGGCCGTCTCGCGCATGTCACCGTACCTGGCGACAGGCGCGATCGGCATCCGCGAGGTGTGGGCGGGCGCGAGCGACGTATATGACGCCGTCACCGGTGGCGAGCGCCGAAACGTCGATAAGTACCGCTACGAGTTGTCCTGGCGCGAGCAGATGTACCACCTGTTGTACTACAACCCGGACCTCGCCGTCTCGAACTACAAGTCGTTCCCCAACGAGATCGCGTGGCGGGACGACGACGCCGACTTCGAGGCGTGGACGCGCGGTGAGACCGGCTACCCGCTCGTCGACGCCGGAATGCGACAACTGAATGCAGAAGGGTACATCCACAACCGGCCGCGGCAGGTCGTCGCGAGCTTCCTCACGAAACACCTCCTCGTCGACTGGCGGCGGGGAGCGCGCTACTTCACTAAACAGCTAATCGACCACGACTACGCCTCGAATCACGGCGCGTGGCAGTGGACCGCCTCGACGGGGACCGACTCCGTCGACGTGCGGATCTTCGATCCCGTGAGTCAGGCGTCAAAGTACGACGACGGTGCACGCTATATCAGCGAGTACGTCCCAGAGTTGCGCGACGTCCCGGCCAACAAGGTGATCGACTGGCCAACGCTTTCTCGCCGCGAACGCGAGGAGCTCGCTCCCGAGTACGCTCACCCGATCGTCGACCGCAACGGGGGATACGACCGCGCACAGCGGGTGTTCGAGGAGGCGCTCGGCAAGCGGTGAGCCCCGGCGACGGGGCTTTGTGTGGGTCGCCCCACACACCCGTATGTCGAACGTCAGCGACACGTACATCGAGAACCGCCAGCGGGTACAGCCGACCCACACGAACAACTACGAGGCCGCACACGGCGGCACGGTCGTCAAGTGGATGGACGAAGTGGGTGCGATGTCGGCGATGCGCCACGCCGGCGAGACGTGTGTCACCGCGAAAATAAGCGAGCTTGATTTCGTCCGCCCGATTCCACAGGGGGACACCTGCGTGATCGAGTCGTACGCGTACGCCGCTGGCCGGACGAGCGTCCGGGTGCGGCTGCGCGCGTACCGCGAGGAGCCGCGGACCGGTACCCGCGAGCAGACGACCGACTCGTATTTTGTCTTCGTTGCCGTCGACGAGGCGGGCTCGCCGACATCGGTACCCGATCTTACCGTCGAGGGCGACCAATGTCGGGAACTTCGCGATGCCGCGCTCGCCGCGGAGCCGGACGAGACGCGGTGAGTGACACGAGCACCCGTCGATCAGTAGTCGCCCAGCACCCCGAGCCGTCGGGCGCGCCGCGTCGCGTAGTGGAACACGGCGTACCCGCCGGCGAGATAGACGCCAGCAACGGCGACGAGAAGCGCGAGGTCGCCGAGGCTGAACTGCCACAGTCGGACGCCGTCGACCATCGCTCGCTGTAACAACGCGCTACCGTGTGCCAGCGGGAGCACTCTGAGCCACGGCGCGTCGAACACCGGCGCCGACACGAGGACGACGAACCCGAACTGCAGTAAGTTCAGCCACGTGCCGACCCGTTTGTACAACACGGTGAGCCCGCCGGCAGCGAAGCCAAGCCCGAGCACCGAGGTGACCGCGAGCCCCGCGATGACGACGACCGTGATCGGGTCGAGTGCGAGCCGTGTGCCGGTGAGAAGCAGCATCACAGCCAAGACAACCGCCGAGGTGAGGAACGTCCGAATGACCTTCGCGACGCCTTTGATCAGCGCGACCGGTGTGAACCCAAACGGAGTGGTGACGTGTCGTTCGAGCGTGCCCCACTGCACCTCACTGCCGACGTCGTTCGAGATTGACGAGTACGCGCCGACCGACAACGTCCAGAGGAAGTAACCGACGACGATCCCCGACAGCGAGTCGGCAAGCGCCCGGCCGGCGAGTAGCGTCCCGCCGTAGAACAACACCCCGAAAAAGAACACGGCAACGACGATTCCCCCGATTGCGTTCGCAGGGTACCGAACGGTGATGAGGAACTCGCGGACGAGAACCGCCCGCAGGAGATGCCAGCGAGTCGCCGGGCGCGGATCCGCGTCCGCGGCCGACCGAGCCGACACGTGGTCCTCGGTCATCGCGACTGCCCTCCGTCGGTGATGTCGAGGAACACGTCCTCAAGATCGGGCGTGACGGTACGGACCTCGGTCGGCGTCACCCCCTGTTCACGCAACATATCCAACAGCGTGTAGAGGTCGTCACCGCTGGCATCGACTTCGACGACGGCTCGACCATCCGAACCCGACGCGTCGGGTCGGTCGACGACTTCGACGCTGAACCGGTCGCGAAGGGCAGCGACGACCGAGTGGTTGAGGTCGGGACTCGCGACCCGAGTCACGCCGCGGCCAGCAGCCGACAACAGCGCGTTCGGCGCGTCGTCGGCGACGATGCGGCCGTCAGCAAGCAAGACGACGCGGTCACAGACGGCCTCGACGGTGGGCATGTCGTGTGTGCTGAGAAGCACGGTGAGTCCCTCCTCGCGCGCGAGCCGGCGGATCTCACGCCGGAGTACACGGGCGCTCTCGACGTCAAGCCCGAGGGTCGGCTCGTCGAGGAACACGAGCGATGCGCCGCCAGCGAGCACGCTCGCTAGCGACACCTTCTGTTTCATGCCACGCGAGAGGTCCCGGACCGGCGTGTCTGCCTCGTCAGCGAGCCCGAGTCGGTTGAGCAGGCGGTCGTGGCGGGCCGCAACCGAGTCGGGGTCGACGCCGCCGATCGTCGCGAAGTACCGCAGGTTCTCGCGGACGGTGAGCCGCCAGTAGTCGTTGCGTGCACCCTCCAGCATGGCGTCGACGTCGGCGTACGCCGCCCGGCGGTCGGCGCGGACGTCAGTGCCGAACAGTCGGATCGTGCCGGCATCGGGAAGTACCGTGCCGAGGATGGACTTGATGAGCGTCGTCTTGCCGGCCCCGTTCGGGCCGAGCAGTCCCACGACCGCGCCGCGCTCGACTGTCAGGCTCACGTCGTCGACCGCGAGGACCGACCCCTCGCCGGTGCCGTACCGCTTCGAGACGCCGTCGACGACGAGCGCCGGATCCGCGGTCGATCCGTCTGTGGTCGACCCGTCTGCTGTCGTCTCCTCGACCGCCAAGCCGTCCGCTGTCGTCTCCTCGACCGTCGACCCGCCGACCGCCTGATCCTGTGCCGTCGCCGCGTTCCGTGCCATCGGGATCAGTACGGGCTGAACGGGGATATATCCGCGTTCGGTGCCCACGATAGCGCATGGATCTCGACCGGTTCGCCGCCGATACGCCGGCTGATGACGCCCCAGGCGACGCCCGGGTCTGTGTGGTCGCCACGCGTCCGGATACCTTCGAGCGGTGCCGCGACGGCTTCTATCCGGCGCCGCGCTCGTACGACCGGACACAGGCCGACGTCACCTACATGGCCTTGTATCGCACCGCGCCGGTGTCAGCGATCACCCACTACGCCCGGATCGTTGAGCGAACCGAACAGACCCGCGGTGAGCCCGGTCGGATGGACGAGTCCGACTGGGAGGACCTCATCGACCCGTTCTCCGAAGAGCGCGTGGTCGTCGTCTTCGAGTTCGAGTCGCTCGTGCCGTTGGACGCCCCCGTCGAGAACGACGGC
>Ga0209945_1001033_pt1 | contig 10120 bp, 8 predicted proteins | sample SalPonR2_A_D2_MG_FD_185703 | JGI IMG/M metagenome (GOLD analysis project Ga0209945, IMG submission 185703) | Salt pond soil microbial communities from South San Francisco under conditions of wetland restoration - Salt Pond MetaG R2_A_D2_MG... ...
GATATGTTGGGTATAATGTATACTTCGGCTGGTATGTTCGAGGCGGCTAAAGGGTTCCCTCAGTAGCCTTCGCTCGAAGTTCGGCAACGCGCTCGCGAATCGATGTCATCTCATCGCTTTCCTGTTTGGTGTCAACATGGCTGTACATGAGCCCCATCCGATGGTTGCTCCGAAGCTGCGCCTCGTTTCTGTCGAGAAAGTCCCAGTAGAGCGCGTTGAACGGACAGGCGTTCTCGCCGGTTGTCTTCGTTTTGTAGTACTGGCAGTCGCCACAGTAATCCGACATCTTGTCGATATAGTTCGCCGACGACACGTAGGGCTTTGTCGCGAAGACGCCGTGGCCGTACTGGCCCATCTCGATGACGTTCGGGGTTGTCACCCAGTGGTAGGCGTCAACGTAGGTGGCATGAAACCAGTCGTTGAGTTCACTTGGTTCGACACCCCACAGCGTCGCGAAGTTAGCCAACACCATCAGCCGCTGGATGTGATGGGAGTAGCCACGGTCGTGGACATCGCCGACCGTCTGTGAGAGACACTCCATCTCGGTGTCGCCATCCCAGTAGAACTCTGGCAGCGACTCGGTCGCATCGAGTTGGTTTGCCTCGGCGAGGGCTGGCATCGCGTGTCGGTAGACGTGCCGCATGAACTCCCGCCAGCCGAGTATCTGTCGAATACATCCCTCGACCGCATTGAGTGGAAGCTCCCGAGAGTCGTAGGCGTCGGTAATAGCCTCGATAACCTCCACCGGATGCAACAACCCAAGATTGATCGACGACCCGAGCAGCGAGTGGGCCATCGCCCAGTCGTCGGCCCGCATCGCATCCTGGTACTGACCGAACTCGCCGAGTCGCTCGGTAATAAACTGATCGAGTGCCTCACACGCTTGCTTGCGGGTCACGGGCCACGGGAATTCGTCGATCGCGGTATCGCCCCATGTCTCGAAGGTGTCCTCGACCCAAGCGGCTGTGTCAGCCGTTAGCTCGTTGGGCGCAGCCGACGGCGTTGGCGGGGCTGTCCACGTCTTGTCAGGAAACTCCCGATTCTCATCATCATAGTTCCACTCGCCGCCGACCGGCTGGTCGTCGTCGATCAACACACCGGTCTCGCGGCGCAGCCACCGATACATCGACTCATGTTTGAACGTCGGTGTCTCGTCGTCAGGATCGGCATTGGCCCACTCATCAAACGCCTGCCGGGTACTCACGAACAACTCGTTGTCAACGAATCGGACGGTGCCGTCGGCAGCTTCCACCAGCTCCCGAAACCGGCGTTCGGAGCCATAGCTGGGCGACCGCATCGCCACCAGCCGTGCGTCGGGATGGTCGTCGAAAAACGCCGCCAACCCGTCGGCGAAGCTATCGGCTGTGATGTAGATAACCTCGTAGCCGGCGTCCCGAAGTCGATCACGAAAGTGTCGCATCGCGGCGAAGACGAGCGTCAGCTTGTGGTGATGATACGGTTTCCGCGCCGCAAAGTCATGGGCCTCGATCATGAGCACCGGCGAGCCCTCTGGGGCCCGCGCAATCGGCCCAGATCGGGTGGTCAACTGTGTCCCAAGCACCCACGGCACGTCGGTATCGCGAAGCGAGTAGTCTGGTGGCTCGCCGACGATCGGCTGTTGCATACACCCGGTAGCAGGCCCGCACACTTAGCCGTGTAGCCGCGCCGACCCAAACAGATGCGACTGGTCGGAGTCAGTGTCAGCCGATACAATGGGGACGACTACGACGCCGACTCAGCTTTCTGGAGCGTGAGTGTAAACACGCTTCCCTCAGGATCATTGTCGGTGATCTCGATATCGCCGTCGTAAATGTCAATGAGGGTATCGACAAGATACAGCCCGATCCCCGAACCAGGGCTCTCTAGGCCTTGTTCCCCGCGGCCGAAGATTTCCTTGCGGCGATCTTCGGGGATACCCGGGCCGTTGTCGGCGACGTGAACCACGACGCTGTCACCGCGCTCCTCGCCACTGATCGTCACCTTCGGTGTCGATTTGTCGTTGTGGGTGATCGCGTTGGTGAGCAGATTTCGGAACACCGAGGAGAGCAGCTCCGTCGCCGCAACCGCAACCCCGGTCGGAAACCCATCGTCGATCCGGATGTCTGCGTTCTCGTAGGTGTCGCGTGCTTTCCGGCATTCGTCGGTCAACACTGCGGTGAGGTCGATCGGCTCCAGTGCGGGTTCGGCGTCGCCACCGAGGACATCAAGAAATTCACCGACGGTCTCGGTGATATCGGTGATATGTGTCGCAGCCCGCAACACGGGCTGGAGGGAGTCGGCCGCCGAGTCATCAAGTTGGTCGGCGAGACTCTTGCCGTGGCCCAATATCACCGCGACATCGTTTTTGATATCGTGGCGAACAACCTGATTTAGCAACGCGAGTTCCTCGTTTGCGGCTTCGAGTTCGGCCTGTGTCTCCCGTAGTACCGCCTCGCGTTCGGCCTGATCGAGGGCGGCGGTGACTGTCGCCGCCAACACATCGATCAGCGTTCGATCAGTCTCTGAGAAGGCGTGTGGCTCGGTCGAGCCGGTCACGAACACCCCGTGGTCGCCGAGCGGCACCAACACCTCCGACCCAAAGACCGTCTCCTCGTTGTGGAGTTGGTCAGCAGTGTCGATATTGTCATACACCCGCGGCTCACGGTCTGTGTAGACCTCCCACGCGACTGCATCCCCTGGCCGAAACGTTGGCTGCTCGCCGATCAGCTCGGTCACTTCGGCTGTCTGTGTCGCCGGGACGAGGGCGTCGGCCTCCTCGTCGTACCACCAGATCCCAGTCAATGGGAGGTCAAGTACCGCCGCTGCCCGCTCGGTTGTGACCTCGGCGATCTCATCGCGGGTTGCTGCCGCCATGAGCTGTCTGGCGGTTTCGTTGAGTGCGGTGAGTTTGGCCTCAAAGGCGTTGCTCGAAAGCTCGGAGCCGAGCCACTGGGCGGCGATCTGAGCGAAGGCGGTGTCGCCGTCGGTAAAGGCGTCATCCCGATCGTCATAGGCAGCAAAACAGAGTGTGCCGTAGGTCGTCTCGTCGACGACGACCGGCACGCCGAGATAGGTCTGGAAGCCGTCGGTTCCGTACGCCGGGCTGTTGATGATCTCGTCGTCCGGAGCACCGGTGAATGCGACCGGCTCGCCGGCGGCGACAACCTGTTTGCAGTATGTTTCGTCAAGATCGAAGCTGTCGCCGGCGGTTATCGGCGCGCTGTCCGGCACCGCGGCCTCCACCGCGTAGTTGTCAGCCTCGACGCTGGCGAAGATGCCGATATCGACATCGAGATAGTCGACACCGAGTGCTAACATTGACTCGATGGTTGCCTCAAAGGAGCGTTCCTCGTCGGTTGTGATCGCATGGAACCGCCGCAGCGCGTCGTTTCGGGCCTCGATCTGTCGCTCGTAGGCCATCCGGCTGCTTACGTCACGGATCGACGCCAGCGTTGCCAACGCCGCCCCGTTGGGGCCGGTCAGCGTCGTACTGAGCGTCTCGCCCTCGAAGGTCGTGCCATCGGCCCGCTCGTAGGTGAGGACGTATGACTGGTCGTCGGCTGGGGCGGTGCCGTCGACCGCACCGATAGGCTCACCGTACAGCGTCGACACCGGCTGGCCGACCACCTCGTCGGTCGTATAGCCGAACAGCGATTCCGCGGTCGGGTTGAGATCCGTGATCTGACGGTCGCCGTCGGCGACGATCAGGGCGTCTGCGGTTTGCTCGAACACCGCCTCAAAGAGCCGCTGTTTCCGCTGCAGATCGAGGTCGTGGCCCGCCTGATCGGCAAGATCACGGAAGACAACGGTCAGCCCGGTGTCGCTGGGATGGGCCCGCACGGAGAACCACCGCGAAAGCGGCTCATAGTAGACATCAAACCGGGTCGGCTCACCGGTCTCCATCGCGGTACGAAACTCCTCGCCGACGAGCCCCTTAGCGGCGTCCGGAAACGCCTCCCACAACGTCTGGCCGAGCAGTGTCTCTGGCTCGGCATCAAGCAGGTTGGCGGCGTGCTCGTTGCAGAAGGTGAACCGCCAGTCTGTGTCGAGGGCGTAGACGGCGTCGTCGATGCGATCGAGCACCGCATCGACCGACCCGTCATCGCCAACCACGAAGGTATCGTCGGTGGGCATCGCGCTATGATCTCTCGTTGGACTCCGACCACTCGAAGCCATCGGTATCCGCGTCCGCCGACTGGCGGGCCTCGTCGGTTGCGGCTGGTGTGCCGCCGTCCGTATCCATGTCGTTACCGCGCTCGGTCACGTTTTCGGCGTCCTCGTCGTCAGCCGCCTGGAGGGCTCTGACCGTCGACTGTCGGGCGAGATACGCCTGCAGTTGACTATCGTACTCGCCCCGTTCGATCAGGTCGGCGACGACGCTTTTGAATTCAGCTTCCGACACCGGCTTGGTCAGATACTCATCGAAATCGAGATCGAAGAGATCCTCGCCGGGTTCCTCGGCGGTGATCATCACAACGCGGATGTCATACTCCTGTTCGCGGAGCCACGCCAACACCTCGTCGCCGGAACGCCCTGGCATCCGGCGATCAAGGACGAGCACGTCGACCTCGGGGCCGAGTTCTTCGATCGTCTCGTCGCCATCGTGGGCGGTGCGTACCGCATACTCTCCCGAGAGCCACGCGGTGTGCATCGTTGCGACCCGTCGGTCGTCGTCGGCGACGACGATGATCCGCTCTTCGTCGGGGGCGGTATCGACCCAGTCGGCGAGCTGCCGGCAGATCGCCTCTAACTCCGCGCCCCGATCGGTCAGCACGTAGGCAAACTCCGGTGGGTGCTGGCCGATCTCGACCTGTTCGAGACTGTCGGTTGCCTCAAGGGTTGACAGCGTCTCACCGAGTAGTTCCTCGGTTATCTCGGGGAGTGCTGCGGTGAGTTCCTCAAATGTCATCCCGTCGCTGTCGGCCAGCGTTCGGAGGACAACCGGTGGCCACGGCTCAGCAAGCAGGGCTGCGGCCTCACGGAAGGCTGTGGACGCACCGCCGTCGCCGAGTGGCCCGCTGTCGCTCATAGGTGTATCACGAACAGGGGGTGTAAAATCACTTTGGGGTGGGTGATTGTCTGTGAAGCCGTGCGCCGCTGTTCAGTGGCGATTATTCGAGTTCGAAGGCGACCTCGACTTCCGCCTGATACTCCTTGTCGTCGGCGGTGGCGAGTTCGACGCCCAACTCCTCGACTTCGACCCAATGGAGGTTCTCAAGGGTGTCGCGGGCGCGAGCGATGGCGTCGTCGACGGCTGCATCGAAGCTATCCGTGCTGGTGCCGATGAGTGTGACCTTTTTGTGTACCATTGCACCAGAACCTTTCACGCCGGTGAGTAAAAAGCCACCCCCGAACAGCGACAGCTCCCCACGCGACCCCAATCAGTCGAGAGCGTCCCGTGCTATTTTGAGCGGTCGGTGTTGAGCATCGATTATGCGTCGACCCCCGGAGCCCCGCGGCGATCAGACACGGCTGGTCGAGCAGTCGCCGTGGATCGTCAGCGACCCCGACGCCGACCCGCTGACCGACACCCCGGTTGGGGTTATCCATCCGGCCAAACGTGGCGGGCGGGTGCTTGATACGCCACCGGCGGCCGGTCGGCTCACCATCAGCCGCCGAACCATTCGCGTCGAAAAGCTGGCCCGCATGGTCGGCACCCTCCGGATCAGATTTACCGATATCATCGGTGTCGGTCGGAGTCACCGAACGATCAACGGCACCCGCGTCGAGACGGTCGGGGTTCGGCACCTCGATCCACCAGCAACCGTGTACACGACCGAGTTTAGCGTCTGGGACGACAGAGAACACACTCTCTTCACGCAGTTCCTCCGGCGATACTACCGCAAGCAGCGACGCAAAATCGCGGCTGTCGACCTCTCTGCGGCACAGCTCGAACTGCTTGTCACCCTGTATTCGGCTGTCGGCGACATCGATATCGAATCCATCCTTCGGAAATCGACCGCCGACATCACCGAGCTCTTTGGGCCGCTTCGCGAGGTCGGCCTGATCAGCGGCGGGGGGATCGGCAGCATGCTCACAGGCCGGGGGTACATGCTTGTGAGCGAGCGCATCGACGACGACAGGCTGTAAGGGTGGTGTAGGCACTGCACTTATACCAGCCGGCGTGCTTCATGGCGATATGCAGCGATGCCAGCGATCGATTCGCCCCCGCCGCTCGGAGCGACGGGTGCCCGATCGCTGTCGAATGAGCGCGCCCGGACGATGGGGTCGATAGATGGTAGAGATCGATCGCTCACTTCGCATCCGCTCGTTTCTCAACGAGTGGGCGACCGTCCTCATCATCATTCTGATACTCGCCGCCGCTGGCGTCGGCTGGTGGGCCTATCAGATCAATCTCGAACCCAGCGTCGAGACCGAACAGCGGCTGACCGAACAGTGGTCGGAGTCAACCGACTACAGCCACAGCGCGCCGATCACCAACGACAGCCTGCCGTTTGCCGCCGGCGAGCGAGCGAGTAACCGGCCACTCTACTACACCCAGCTTTCAAAAGAGTTGGAGGGCACATATACCTACGAGTACACCGCCGACAGCGGCAGCGTTGCCGTTAGCACCGACACCTATCTGCTGATCCGCGGGGGCCGGATGGAAAACGGCAATATGACCGAAACCTACTGGGAACTCACCGAGCCATTGGCTGCTGACAGTGAGACGGTTTCTCCCGAGGAAACCCACCGCGTCGACTTCACCGTCAACATCATCGAGGTGTTGCGAACGATCGGCACCGTCGAGCAGCAGCTTGATGCGACTGAGGGCATCGTCGACGTGCGGGTAGTGTCGGTCTCTGATCTGTCCGGCAACGTCGAAAGCGACAGCATCGAGACGACCTACCGGAGCGAACTCCCGATCGTTGTCTCGCCGTCGACGTTCCGGGTTGCTGAGGCGGAGACCATCGATGAGACACACGAGTCCTTCGAGACCGTTGAGGTCTTAGCCGAGCCCTCGCCGCTCCAGGCCTACGGCTCGATTATCGCCTTCGGGCTCGTCGTCATGCTGTTGGCTGTCATCGCGGGACTCCGGTACACCGGATACACCGAACTAACCGACGAAGAAGAGGAGCTTATCGCGATCGAGCAGGCCCGCGAGCGGTTCTCCGAGTGGATCACCACCGGCGAGTTCCCCTCCGAGCGGGAGTACGAACAGACCGTCCTCGTCGACACCTTAGAGGGGTTGGTCGACGTGGCGATCGACACCAACAAACGCGTCATCGAAGACGAGCAGTTGGGTGTCAGCACCGTGTTGGATGACACGTACATCTACATCTACATCCAGCCGGATTCGCCGGCCCGCGACTGGCTGGTGAGCTACGCGGATACGACCATCGACGAGTTCGATGAGTATGAGTTCTGATCCGGTGGGTGTCGATCGATGAAACCCTCAGAGTTCCTGCAGTACGTCGCCGGCGGGCTGTTGATCGGGCTCATCCTCCTGTTGTTGGTGAGTCAACTCCTTGGCCAGCCGGCGATTGTCTTCGTCGAAACCGGGAGTATGGCCCCCACACTGAACCCAAACGACGGCTATCTCGCGGTGCCGGCGGTCATCGCGGATGATCCCGAGGTCGGCGATGTCATTCTCTTCGAGTCGCAGAATCTCGGCGGGGGTGAGCTGACGACCCACCGCGTCGCCGAGATCACCGACGAGGGGTATATCACCCAGGGGGATGCCAACCCGTTTACCGATCAGGATGGGGATGAACCCCCTGTCTCGGAGGGCCAGATCAAAGCCGTCGCGCTGACCGTCGGCGACGGGATCGTCGTAATCCCGGGGCTTGGTGCCTCGGTCACCGCGGTGCGATCGGTCGGCACCACGATCCAGAACGTCGTGCTCGTTCCGCTGGGCCTCGATATCGAGGTTACAACGCTGTCGACGGTGGCGATGGTCGCCGGGCTCGTGTTGTTCGTCTACGGGACGGTCACCGGCGCGACCGACAAACGACAGCGAAGCCGGACGCGGGGTGGTATCTTCGAAAACGCCATTATCGTGATCGCGGTGCTCACGTTGGTCGTTATCATCCCACTCAATATCTCCATGCTGTTGCCCTCCGGTGTCTACCAGTATGAGATCCTAAGCTCGGAGGCCCCGACCGACAACCCACAGATCATTCCTGTCGGTGGCGAAAGCGAGGTGACCTACGCGATGCAGAACAGCGGCCACCTCCCGGTAATGGTCTTCTTAGAGGCCGCAAGCGATGGTGTTGCGGTCAGTGAATCCCAGATTTACGTCCCGAGACGCAGTACGGTAGAGACATCTATCACGATGCAAGCCCCCGAGCAGACGGGAAGCTACCTGCGGTTTGTCCGGGAGTACCGGTATCTGGTCGTGTTGCCGCCGTCGCTGATCGCCAGCCTGCATGCGATCCATCCGGTCGTCGCCATCGCGGGGATCAACCTCTTTGTCGGTAGTATCGTCGTTGGGGTGTTTGTGGCCACGGTCGGCACCGATCGGCTCCGGCTGCGCTCGCGAAAGCGCGAGCTCGAACTCGGCGAGGAACTGCGGCGGATCATGCCCTCGTTCCTGTTGCGGCATGTTGGCTCGGGGCCGCCAAGCCCGCCTGGCACCTCAGAGAACGCCGCAAAGCGCGGCAAAAACTGGTTGCGCTCCGATGCGGCCACCGGCGGGCCAACGCCGCAGCCACCCGAGCCGACCCAATCGACAGCCGAGTCAGCGACCGAGGCAGCCACATCGTCGTCGGCTGCCGATGGCCCGCGGTCGACGCTTACTGATTCGGAACTGGTCGCGGTCAACAACACCCTTGATGTATCTCCAGAGGAGGCTGGGCTTGACGCCGAGTCGTGGTCGCTACCGTTGTTGCAGCGGCACCTCTTTGAGGAATACGGGGTCGACTATCCGCGTGAGGACTGTAAGCGACTGCTGCGACGGGCCGGTCAGCTGTCGGAAGATGCGCAACGTGAGGAACCACAAGCCGGTGACGATGGTGGTTCCACCACCGGCGGGGCCGCTGGTGCGGTTGACGCCGATGAGCCCGTCGTCGACCCAAATCTGCAGTCGGCGTTCGAATCCGCCTTCGAAACGAAGCCGTTGCGTGACCCCGACACCGGCGACGCCGATGATGCTATCGCCAACGATAGCGATCCCACCGACAGAGGTAGCCCAACCGATGCCGACGACTGGGATGACAACAGCGACGATTGGGGCGAGAGTGACGATGACCTCACCGCCCACGACGATTTCATGTCACTGGGTGGCGGCGACGGTCTCACCGACGAACAGTACATGATGGTAATCACCGCACTCAACGATGCCCCGTCAGCCGTCAATGTCGACGCCGAGACGTGGACGGCAGCGACGCTACAGACGTATCTGGCTGACACATACGATGTTGCATACTCCCGAAAGCGATGTAGTGAATTGCTGCGATCGGCTGGCCACGATGTCGGGGAGTAGCACGGGGGTCCCCACCGTCGCATCCATATAGTATTCTTAAGTAGCTCCAGTTTGTCGCTCCCGCATAGAGCCGACGTGTCGGCTCTCTCCCGATGAGTTCGATCATTTCCCCTGAGGCCCGCGAAAGCAAAAATACCCTCTTTAGCGTGTTGAGTAGCCACCGCCGTCGGTACGTGCTGTATGCCTGCAATGAAGCCGACGGCGAAACGACGCTGTCGGATGTCGCTGAACAGGTCGCCGCCTGGGAGTACGACAAGCCGATCAACGAGATCACCTCAACCGAGCGAAAGCGCGTCTACACCTCGATCCAACAGCACCACCTCTCAAAGCTTGAGGATGCCGGGCTAATCACTGTCGACGGCGACCGGCTGGCCGCAACAGCGAAAGCCCGGAATCTCGATGTCTATCTCGAAGTTGTCCCCGAGGAGACGGTGCCGTGGTCGGTGTACTATCTCGGATTGAGTATTCTCGGCGGTATCGTCCTCGGCTTCAGCTATCTTGGTTGGCTGCCCGAGGGTGTTTCGATGGGGGTTGTTGCCGCGGTGTTGTTAGCGGCGTATCTGATCTCATCGCTCGTTCATTTCAGCCAGTCCGAGCGGGTCAGTCTTGGGGGGCTCGACGACGAGCCTACGTTTGCGGACAGCGACGACGAGACGGCGTGAGCCGGCCGCAGCTTCCGGATGGTACTGTCTCGGCTGTTCGCTCATCGAGAGACCA
>Ga0209945_1001036_pt1 | contig 10118 bp, 10 predicted proteins | sample SalPonR2_A_D2_MG_FD_185703 | JGI IMG/M metagenome (GOLD analysis project Ga0209945, IMG submission 185703) | Salt pond soil microbial communities from South San Francisco under conditions of wetland restoration - Salt Pond MetaG R2_A_D2_MG... ...
TCGTAGTCGGTTGTCCCCGTCGCGACGTGGAACGGGTCGCCGTTCTTAACGACGGTGACCGACTCCACGGGTGCGGTCCCGTGCACTTCGAAGCGAATCGTTCGCTCGCCGTCCGCGGTGACGGTGCTGTCTGCCTCTCCGACACGGGTTCGGTCAACCGATAGCTCCGCGAGGATGCGGTCCGGTTGGGTCGTCGCGTACACCGACCGCGACCGGAGCGCATCGAACACCGCCTCGCGCGACCGCTCCGTGGCGCGAAAGGCGGTCAGTCCGTCGGGGTAGGATTGCTCGTTCCACACCCGCTAGATGTGGCCCCAGCCGACGCCGTCGCGCCGCCACTCCGCCAGCGACGGGAGATGCGGCTTCGCGTGCATCAGCGAGTGGCCCGGGTACGGGCCGTGGTAATCCGAACTGCCGAGCATCCCGACCCGGTGGCCGAGTGCGAGCGCGTCCTGCACGTACGTTCCGGGGCTGTCGGTCTCGCCGTGGCCCATCTGAACCGGTCGTCGATTCCCCTCCCGGCCGGGGCGTTCACTCGACCCCCACTGCGAATACACCTCCACCAGCGACGGGCGGGAGGCGGCGAAGACGCGAATCGATTCGTGTGGGCCAGCCATACGACCGCTCGCGCGGGCAGAGATATAAACGTCGGTCACGTCCCGGGGGAGTCTTTGTCCCACCGGCCCACCTCCATGTATGGACGACGACCTCGCGTGGGAGACGACCGACTCCCGTATCGACTATGACTGCCCCGGCTTCGCGGTCCGGGAAGACGCAGTCACCTTTCCCGACGGCACGACCGGAGAGTATCACAGCGTCACCGAACCCGACGCCGTCGTAATCCTGCCCTTCACGCCCGACGGCGACGTGGTCGCTATCGAGGAGTGGCGGCAGGCCGTCGGCCGGGTGAACCTCGGACTGCCGGCCGGTGGTCTCGAAGCGGACGACGACGATATCGTTGCTGCCGCCCGCCGCGAACTCCGCGAGGAGACCGGCTACGAGGCCGGCCGCCTCGAATCGGTCGCGACGGTCGAACCGGCGAACGGCCTGCTCGATGCGACCCACCACCACTTCGTCGCCTACGACTGCGAGCCGACGGCCGACCAGTCGCTCGACGAGAACGAGTCCATCCGCGTCACCGAACGCGACTTCGAGACGCTGCACGACCGGGCCGTCGCCGGCGAGTTGCGCGACGGACGCGCGGCTGTCGGTGTGTTGCGGTACGCGGCCGCTGAGTAAGTCCACCCGTGTGACCGTCAGCTACTTCACCCTCGCTGGGGACGGTTCGGCGTGGATATCGCACGCGCCGCCCCGCTCGCCGTCGTCGCCGTTATCGCCCTGACGGCGCTCGTCTCCGGGCCGGCGACCCCGCTCGATTTGACGCCCGATACGAATCCGTGTGACAGCGACGTGCGCACCCAGGTCGGGAACGCGACCGTCGAGGTTCGCTCACTGCCCGAGCGTGCAACGCTCACGCAGGCCGGCTACGGCGCACGCGTCTGGTCGCTGTCCGTCCCACAGGCCGTGCTCAACGTCTCCGACGTGGACGGTCGGCCCGCGCTCTCCTACCGCATCTTCATCCCCGACCTCGGTCGGCAGGTCGGCAGCCGCACCGTCGTGAGCCGGTGTACTACCGGCCAACTCTCGCTCGCCGTCGGCGACTCCACCTTCGACCCCGACGCGGTGCGGCCGGGCGCGTACAACGCAACTGTCTCCGTCGTCTATCGCGGCACCGACGCCGGCGGGCAGGTCGAACGCACGCTCGCTGAGCGAACCATCACCGTCGTCGCCGAAGAGTCGTGAGCCGCGCGCGCTGGCGGGTCGTCTTCGGCGACCGCCGCGGGCTGTTCGTCTGCCTGCTCGCCGCTCTCGCCGCAACCGTCGGCTGGCGCACCGTCGTCACGATTACGGACAACTACACCGTGCTCAACGGTCTCGTCGCGCTCTCTGAGGGCCACGTCGTCGTCCGTGAGGCGGTGTTCGGCCCCTCGCTCCAGACGCCGGGGATGGTCAGCGGACGGGGTGGTCCCGTCGCCCGCAACTACGCCCACATCATGCTCTCGCTGCCGGCGCTGTGGCTGTTACAAGCCGTCGCCGCCGTCGCCGATCTCATCGTCGCTCTCGTCGGTATCTGGTCGCTCCTCCTGCTCGCGACGGTCGTCGTCGCCGGCGACATCCTCGAGCACGGCCGTCTCGCCCGCCTCGCCGGCTCCGGTGTCGCGCTCGTCGCCTTCGTTGTCGGTGTCGCGCTCGCGACTCCAATCGACCAGCCGCACCTCGCCCTGCTCGCGATGCAAACCACGACTGTCGCCGTCGCTGGTCTCTCCGCAACCCTACTCTACCGACTCGTCGCGCTCTTGCACGACGACCGGACGGGCTTTGCGGCCGGTGTCGCCCTCGCAATCGCCTCGCCGGGGGTGCTGTGGGCGACGATACCGAAACGCCACGTCCTGACCGCGGCGTTCGCGCTGGCGACCTGTTACTGGCTCGTACGGAGTCGCGCGACCGGTCGGTCCGCCCGCCGGTTTCACGCCCTCGCGTACGTTCCCGTCGGCCTGGCCGCGTGGCTCAACGCCTCCGAAGGGTTGGTCTTACTCGCCGCGCTCGTCGTCGTGGACCTCGCGACGCTTCCGCGAGTTGATGCTCGCCGGCTCGCCGTCGTTGCCGGCGCGTTCATCTGCTCGCTTCTCCCGCTCGTCGTGACGAATTTGCTCGTCGCCGGCGACCTACTCACCACGCCCCGGATGCTCCCGCCGTACGGTCCGGGCGGTGGCGGCGATATCCGGTTCGGTGGCGGTAGTGTTGGTGGGGGTGGTGGGAGTGGTGCAGGTGGCGGTGCTGGTGGAGGCGGTGGAAGTGGTGCCGGTGGCGCAGGCGGTGGCGGCGGAGTCTCGCTTGCCCCTCTCTTCGGTCTGTTCGCCGAATCGCTCTCACGGCTCAGCGTCTTCACCGGCTTCCTCACCGACGGGGTCCGCGCAGTCGTCGCGACGCCGGCGAAGCTGTATCACGCCTTCCTCCGGAGCGGCTACGTCGCCACCCAGGCCACCGGTGCGACCGGACTCGCCATCAACCTCGCCTTCCTCGAGGCGCTTCCCATCGCTGGTACGCTCATCGCGCTCCCGGTGCTCGCGGTTCGCCGCGCTCGAACGGTTGAACTGGCCGAATTTCGTGCCTCGCTCGCGACGCCGGCCCGGACAGCCGACGCCTTCGCGCTCGGCTATGCCATCCTCATCACGCTCGTCTACATCCCGCGGCTGCCCCTCCACGCGATGTTGACCGTCCGGTACGTCTACCCGCTGTTCCCGCTCGCGCTGTACGCCGTCGCTCGGCTCCCGGCGGCGCGGGCGGTTGTCAACGAACGGTCGTTCCTGCTCGCGTTCACCTACGCCGGCGGCGTCGCTATCGGTGGCCAACTCACTGTCATCGTCGTCGTGCTCGCCGACTACGGCGCGAGCGAGACGCTACAGGCGTACGCCCTGCTCGCGCTCGGACTCGCCGCGCTACTCGCCGGCTGGTCCGTCGCCGCCGCGCTCGGTCGCCGGGTCTCCCGACTAGGGGCCGTCCTGTTCGGACTGGCCGGCGCGTGCGCGACGAACGTCGTCGGCGTCTTCCTGTTCCACTTCTTCGGCGAGTCGTTCCTGCTCCCGTTCGTGCCGCTGTAGTTCGACGCCGCTTTGCCCTCCCGCTCCGAGCGACGGCTATGCGCCAGTTCGTTGTCGTCGGCCACGACGCTCCAATGACTCCCGACTTCCCGCTCGATGACCTCCCCTCTGCTGCCGGCAGACTCGACGTGCTCTGTCGCTGTGTCAACAGCGCGCTGTTTCTGTCTCACGGCATCCGTGACGCCCGCATCCATCTCGTGCTCGCCGACGAGTACACCGTCACGTTCGACGGGGCGACCGCGCGCCATCTCCATCCCGACGAGCGCACCACGGCCGCCCGCATCCGAACCGCGCTCGACTCTCGTGAAGACGCAATCGGCCACATGCCGGCTGAGCCGTCGCCGGGGGTCGAACTCCGCCGGATGGGCTTCGAGGCGACGCTCGACCGCGTCGGCGGCACGCTCGTCTCGCTCCACGAGGACGGCGACCCGCTCCCCGCGTCGGAGCCGCCCGCGAACCCGACGTTCGTGCTCTCGGACCACAACGACTTCACGTCAGACGAGCGCGAACTACTCGCGGAGCGGGCCGACAGCCGGGTCCGCGTCGGGCCGGAACGGCTCCACGCCGACCACACCATCACCGTCGCGCACAACTGGCTCGATACCGACGGGTACAGGGAGTATTGAATTGCTTCCCGACTGCGACCGCACGGGAAGGGACGAATCGCCACCGACCGAACCGCCTTTTTGAATCGCTGTGCGACTTACGATGTGAGCGACCCCGCCGTCAGCGTCACTATCCCGGTCTACAACCGCGCCGACAGAGTCGGCGACGCAATCGCCAGCGTCCAATCCCAGACCATCGACGACTGGGAGCTCATTCTCGTCGACGACGGCTCGACCGACGGGTCGGGCGACGTTATCGACGAGTACGCCACGACTGACTCACGCATCCACGCGCACCACCACGACGAGAATCGGGGCATCAGCGCGGCCCGCAACACCGGTCTCGACGCCGCGACCGGCGAGTACGTCTGCCCGCTCGACAGCGACGACCGCTTCCGCCCGAAGAAGCTGGACCGCCAGCTCTCGTACGTGCGCTCGCTCCCGGATGACTACTGTGGCTGTTACACGGCGGGCGTCAGCTACGACGCCGACGGCGACCGCATCGAGACGATTCGGACCGGTGCGTCTGGCGACCTCTGGCCCGAGGTGCTCCGTCGTCACGACTTCCGGCCCCACTCATCGCACATGGTTCGACGGTCGTGTCTCGACGCAATCGGCGGCTACGACGCCGACCTCGCGCGCGGCGTCGACTGGGATATCGCTATCCGGCTCGCGCGCCGGTTCCGTGTCGGCTTCATCGACGAAATCCTCGTCGAGCGTCACTTCGCCGACGACAACGTCTCGGGCAACCCGACCGCCGGCAACCCGACCTATCAGGTCACTATCCGCGAACACCTCCGCGAGAAGTACGCCGACGTACTCGCCGCCTACCCCCGCGTCGGTCGGCAGTTCGACGCCCGCCTCGCCCGCCACCGCGGGCTGGCCGCGCTCGAGGCGGGCAACCGCTGGCGCGCCTGCCGGCAGTTCGCCCGTGCGATGCGACTGGAGCCGACGCTCGAACACGCGCTGCTCGTCCCGCTGTCGGTCGGTGGCTTGTCTGTCTACCGGCGTGTCTCGGCGTGGCGGCGAGAACAGACCTGTCTAGGCGATGGCTCCTGATGGAGAGATATGCTGACGTTCGCACGCCCCGTCAGCCACCCATTTGATTCCTCCCAAGCTGGCTCGCCCGTCGCCGCGACGATTCGCTCCCATTTTGGCGACCGTGACGCCTCGCCGGCGTCGGTCGCGACTCTCCGACACGGTAGGATTTAAGCGCCGGCTACCGAATCGGAGACCGTGTTGCCCGACGACCGCCCTAGCCTGTCTCGATGGTCGAGCTCGTAGACCGCGCGGCCCGCGGCGGGCTGTGGGCGGCCGGCGAGACCGCACTCGTCCGTGGGCTCGAACTCCTCCGGTACATCGCCATCGCCCGGCTGCTCATGCCGAGCCAGATCGGGCTGTTCACGTTCGGCATCATTACGCTCTCGGTCGTCAAGCAATTCTCGAATCTCGGTATCAACGCCGCCATCATCGCACAGGACGGCGACATCGACCGCCAGCTCGACGCGGCGTTCTCGCTCCAGATTGTCCGGTCGCTTCTGCTCGCGGGGCTACTCTACGTTGCCGCGCCGATTCCGGCGGCCATCTTCGGTGACGAGTCGGTCGTCCGGCTGGTGCGGCTCATCGCCCTGCTCCCGCTCATCGACACGATAGAGAATCCGGCGACGGTCGTCTTCGAGAAGGAACTGGACTTCCGGCGGCGGTCGCTGTTCCGGATTTCGGGCGTCTTGGCGAATACGGTCGTCTCGGTCGCGCTCGCCTACCGGCTCCGGTCGGTCGATGCACTCGTAGCCGGCGTCGTCGCCGGCGCAGCCGTCCACACTATCGTCTCGCATCTGATCACCGACCACAGCCCGTGGCCGTCGCTCGATATCGAGCAGATGCGAACGCTGTTCGACTACGGCAGGTGGCTCACGGGGAGCTCTATCGTCTCGTGGATCTATCGCGAGGGCGACGACGCGCTCGTCGGCGCAGTCGTTGGGAGCGCCGGGCTCGCCTACTATCGGAGCGCGTTCCAGTTCGGCCAGGCCCCCCAGTCGGAGCTGACGGGCGTCGTCAGCGAGGTGGCGTTCCCGACTTACGTACAGGTGAAAGACGACGCCCACGCCCTGCTGGTCGGCTACCGGCGAACGCTGGCGGTCGCGGTGACGGCCGTCTTCCCTGCCGCCATCGGGACGGCGCTCGTCGCGCCGATGTTCGTCCCTGTCGTTCTCGGACCAGACTGGGAGCCGACGATTCGCCCGCTCCAGATTATCGCGCTCGCGGCGGTCGGACACGCCGTCGCGGCCACGGCAAGCTCGCTCTGGCAGGCGCTCGACCGCCCGGACCTGCTCACCAAGACCAAGACGCTCTCGATGGTCGTGCTGGCGGTGACGGCCGTACCGGCCACTATCGAGTACGGTGTCGTCGGCACCGCGACCGCAGTCACGGTGACGGCGTTCGTGGTCGCGCCCGTCCGAATCCTCTTCGTCGCGAGCCTGCTCGACATGTCGGCCCGGTCGCTGTTGACGCCCCTCGCCGGGCCGACGCTCGCGACGGTGCTCATGGCTGTCGCCGTCGCGCCGACGGTTACGGCGCTCTCTCCCACTGTCCTCGGGCTGCTCGCCAGTGTCGGCGTCGGTGTTCTCGTCTACGCGCTTGCCCTCATCGCGCTCGACTGGACACGGCTCGACACGCTGGACCCGGTCCGGGAGCTGCTCGACGCGCTCAGCTGAGCAGCCCTCGCTCGCGGAGTCAATGCCCCTTCTCGTGACAGAACTCCGTCCACGTCGGGATGGCCTCGGTTCGGAGCCGCTCGTCGCTGTCGAGTCGCGCAGCGACGGCGTCGGCCCACGGTTCCGGCTCGGCGACCGAAACGGCCGGCTCGACGTCCCCCGCGAGCAGTTCAAGTGGGCCTACGAAATCGGCGCGTATCTGTTTGCGCTCACCGAACTCACCGCGTGGTGAGGCCGTCGTACACGTCTCGCAGCCGCTCAGCGTCGCGTGTCCAGCCGTACTCCTCTTCGACTGCACGGCGACCGTGTTCGCCGTAGTCGGAGAGATCCTGTCCGACCAGCCCCGAGATGGTCGCTGCGGCCGCAGCCGGCTCCTCCGGCGGAACCACGACTCCCGACTCCGTCTCCCGGACGATTCTGCCGAGTGGGCCGACGTCGGTGACCAGCACGGGGGTTTCGAGTGCCATATACTGAAACAGCTTGTGCGGGACCGTCGTCGCGGTGTGGCCAGTCTCTCGGTGTGGCACCGTCGCGAGGTCGCTGGCGGCGATGTAGCGAGGCACGTCCGCGAAGTCGACCCAGCCAGTGAACGTGACGCGGTCGGCGACGCCCTCGGACTCGGCGAGCGCGCGGAGCCGGCGGTCGGACTCCTTACTCCCAGCGCCCACAAGCAGCAGCGACACCTCATCGGGCGTCTCAGAGAGTGCTCGAATCAGGGTCTCCAGCCCGCGGTGTGGCCCGAATGCGCCGACGTAGGAGACGACGAAGCCGTCGGGTACGTCGTCGGGAACGGGAGTTCGGTCCATCGCGTCGATGCGGTCCAGGTCGACCGTGTTCGAGACGACGTGAATACTGTCGGGGTCGCCGTCGCAGTCCTCGATGTAGTGCTCGCGCGCCTCCTCGACGACGGTGACGAGCGCGTCTGCCTGCTCGACGGCCTCGCGCTCGGCTCGCTTGATACGCGAGATGGGCCGGAGCACTCGGCCCTGGAGTCGCTCGAACAGCGACCGCTCGGAGCGGTACTGCGCCATCGCCTCCGGATAGTTCTCGTGGAGGTCGGCGACCACCTGTACGTCACCGAGCGAGCGCGCGACCCACAGCCCCGTCCGTACCAGCGGGAGGTCATGGACGTGGAGCACGTCGATATCGTGGACTGCAGCGAACCGCCGGGCCCGCCGGAACCAGATGGTGTCGAACGAGCCGAACAGATAGCTCGCGCGATTTACGGCGCGCTTCGGCACACTGTAGCCGTTCCAGTCGATGCGCTCGATTGCGACGCCGTCAACGGCTGCCGGCTCTGTCCCCTCGCCAGCGAGACAGAGCAGATACACCTCGTGGCCGGCTTCCCGGAGTGCTGCCGCCTCCTTCTGGACGCGGATATCCTCCGGGTAGCTCCCTCGCAGGAGCATCCCGACCTTCATCCGTCCACCTCCAGCGTCTCGACCAACGCGTCGACGATACGCTCGCCCGCCTGTCCGTCGCCGTAGAGGTCCGGATGGCCGGTCATCGCGGCCCGCGCGTCGGCGTCGGTCGCCAGCGCCCGGAGTCGCGTTGCGAGATTCGACGGCTCGACCAGTTCGTTCACGCCGGCCTCGACCGTCTCCGGGCGCTCGGTGTTCGGCCGTACCGTGAGACACGGGGTTTCGAGGACGGACGCCTCCTCCTGTACCCCGCCGGAGTCGGTGACGACGACATGTGCCCCGTCGAGTAAGGCGAGGAAGTCGAGATACCCCTGCGGCTCCGCGAGCCGGAGCGAGCCGTCCGGCTCGACTCCGAGCGCCTCGATTGTGGTCTCCGTGCGCGGGTGGGCGGGGAGGACGACCGGTATCGGCGCGCCGTCGAGTGCGCCGAGAATCGCCCGCAGCCGGTCGGGAGCCTCGGTGTTGTGCGGCCGATGTATCGTCGCGAGCGCGTACCCGTCCGACTCGACGCCGAACCGCGAGCGCGCGTCGGACTGCTCGCGCGCGACGGGCGCGTGGTCGAGACACGCGTCCACGACCGTGTTTCCGGTCTGCGTGACGCCCACCTCGATGCCCTCGCCGGCGAGGTTGGCGACGGCGCTCTCGGTCGGGGCAAACAGCAGCTCCGAGAGGTGGTCGGCGACGACGCGGTTCACTTCTTCGGGCATGGTTCGGTCGTAGCTTCGCAGGCCGGCCTCGATGTGGCCGACGAGCGTGTCGCGTTTCGCCCCGGCCAGCGTCGCCGCGAGGACGGCGTTCGTGTCCCCGAGCGTGAGCACGGCAGCCGGCTCCCGTTGGGCGATATCGGCGTCGATACCGACGAGCCCGTCGGCGGTCTGTTGTGCGCCGCCGGTGCTGCCAACGTCGAGATTCACCGCCGGTTCGGGCAGCCCGAGCACGTCGAAGAACTCGCCGCTGAGCTCCGCGTCGTAGTGTTGGCCGGTGTGGAGCAGTCGCGGCTCCGTCGCCGGCTGTGAATCGAGCGCGCGGAGCACGGGAGCCATCTTCACGAGTTCGGGTCGCGTCCCGACGACGGCGAGCACCGTCACCACGTCAATCCCTCGTAGGTCATCCCCTCGCGGGCCTCGATGATGCGCCGACCGTCCACGACGACCTGTCGCGCCATCGCGTCGAACTCGCCATCGAGGGCACCGAACGCGGGCCAGTCGGTGACGACGAGCGCGCCGACGGCTCCCGAAAGTGCGTCGCTCGCGCTGTCGGTGTACTCAACGTCTGGGTACGCACGCGCCATCGTCTCGCTCGCGTCCGAGGGGTCGTACGCCGCCACCTCGGCCCCTCGTTCCTGTAGCCCGGCGATGACCGGCTTCGCGCGCGAGCCGCGGATGTCGTCGGTGTCGGGCTTGAACGCGAGTCCGAGCACGGCGACGCGTTCGCCGGCCACGTCGACGTGCCGGTCGAGGAGTTCGAGCAGGCGACGCGGTTGCGTCTCGTTGACTCCGACGACCGCGTCGAGCAGTTCGGGTTCGTAGTCGCGGTCCCGGGCGGCGGCCCGGAGCGCGTCGGTGTCCTTGGGAAAGCAGCTACCCCCCCATCCCACCCCCGACCGGAGGAACTGCGCCCCGATGCGGTCGTCCAGTCCCATCGCCTCGGCCACCTCGTAGGAGTCGACGCCGTACTCCTTGCAGATGTTGCCGAGTTCGTTGATGAGCGAGACTT
>Ga0209945_1001039_pt1 | contig 10097 bp, 10 predicted proteins | sample SalPonR2_A_D2_MG_FD_185703 | JGI IMG/M metagenome (GOLD analysis project Ga0209945, IMG submission 185703) | Salt pond soil microbial communities from South San Francisco under conditions of wetland restoration - Salt Pond MetaG R2_A_D2_MG... ...
GCCGGGCCGCCCCCAACGATCGCGACGTCTACGCGTTCCATACCTCGTGAGGTTCCCGTCCGAGTATTAAATTCACGGTCCGGGCGTCGCGACCGAGTCGTTCATCGTCGTTCGTTACTGGTTAGAGCGCTGGAGAGACACGTTTTAGACGGTCCGGGATAGCCGTTCCGACACACATGGCACGCGAGACATGGGCGACACGGGCGGGGTTCATCCTCGCCGCGGTCGGCAGCGCAGTCGGACTCGGGAACATCTGGCGGTTCCCGTTTATCACCGGACAGGAGGGCGGCGGAGCGTTTCTCCTCGTCTATCTCCTTTTCGTCGCGCTGATCGGTCTCCCGGCGATCCTCGTCGAGTTCGTGATCGGACGACGCACTGGGTTGAACCCAGTCGGCGCGATCCGCACCCTCGGCAGCGGCGCGTGGAACTACCTCGGCTGGCTGTTCGTGGCCATCGGCTTCGTCATCTTATCGTACTACAGCGTCGTCGCCGGGTGGTTCCTGCGCTACACGCTCATCGGCGTTCTCGACGGCTACGCGATCGCCGACACCGGCGAGGCGCAGGCGCTCTTCGGAACCGTTGCCACCGGGATCGACACCCTGCTCTTCCACGCCGTCTTCATGGCGCTCGTCATCGGCATCATCGCCGCCGGGGTCCGCCGCGGCATCGAGGTCGGGGTGAAGATCATGGTGCCGGCGATCCTCGTGCTTCTCGTCGGCCTCGCAGCCTACGGCTTCACCCTCGACGCGTCATCGGCGGCGTACAGCTACTACCTCTCGCCGGACTTCGGGTACCTCCTCGCCAACTGGACGAGCATCCTTCCGGCCGCGGCCGGACAGGCCTTCTTCACCCTCTCGCTCGGGATGGGCGTGATGATAACCTACGCCTCGTACCTCGGCGAGGACCGAAATCTCGTCGCTGACGCGGGGGTGATAGCCAGCCTCGACACCCTCGTCGCGGTGCTCGTCGGGTTCGCCGTCTTCCCGTTCCTCTTCGCCGCCGGTCTCGAACCCGGATCGGGCGGGCCGGGCGGGATCTTCGTGAGCCTCACGACGGCGTTTGCCGGGATCCCCGGCGGCCGCGTCCTCGGCGTCGTCTTCTTCGGCATGGTCGGAATCGCGGCGCTGTCGTCGGCGATCAGCATCCTCGAAGTGCTCGTCTCCTATCTGATCGACGAGCTCGGCGTCTCGCGAGTCCCGGCGTCGGCCGCGCTCGGCGTCGCCGTCTTCCTCCTCGGCGTGCCGGTGACGATCGACCTGATCTTCCTCGACCTCTTCGACCTGCTCGCCGACGGCGTGCTGCTCGTGTTGGGGTCGCTGCTTCTCGCGCTGTTCGTCGGCTGGGTGGTTCCCGACATCGCTCGCGAGGAACTCTCGCAGGGGATCGGCGACCTCGGCCCCTTCGGCGACGCGTGGATCTGGATCGTCCGCGTTCCGATCGTCGTCGTCGTGGCCGTCTCGCTGTACCTCGGGGTCGTCGACTACGTCGAGTTCCTCACCGGTGGGTTCGCCGAGTGGCTGGCCGCGCGCTGATCGCCGTACTCACTCGGGCGCGACCGCGGCGTAGTCGGCGATGATCCCGTCGACGCCGGCCGACGCGAGCCGAGCGGCCTGATTCCGAGTCTCAACGGTCCAGACGTTCACCGCGCGGCCCTCCGCGTGAGCGACGGAGACGATGTCGTCGGCGTGATCGAACCGCGTGGCGTCGAAGAAGGGCGTCCCTCGAACCGCATCGATCGGCGGGTGGACCGCCTCTGTGTCGTACGCGCGGGCGATCGCGAGCCCCTCGTCGATCGAGTCCGACACGAGCGGCGCGATCGGAGCCGCAGACCGCTCTCTGACCGCCGCGAGCGCGCCCTCACAGAACGACGAGAACAGGCGACTGTGTCCGTAGTCGTCGGCGACTGCGAGCACGCGCTCGACGAACGGCCGCCAGACGGCGGTCCGCTCTGCGAGCGTCTCTCCCTCTAGCTTCTCGCCCGGTCGGAGGTCCCGCCGTCCCGGGTTCTTGAGTTCGACGTTCACGCCGACATCTGGAGGGACGGCGTCGAGCACGTCTGCGAGAAGCGGGACGGTCTCGCCGCTCTCCAACACCGTCGCGCTCGTGACGCGCGCGGTGGGGGTCTCCCAGACGACGCCCGTCGCGTCGGTGAGACTGACCGTTCCGTCGCGACGGTCACTCCCCGAGAGTTCGACATCGTGGATCGCGACCACGTCGCCGTCGGCGGTGGGGACGACGTCGACCTCGATCCAGTCGGCCCGCCGGCGGACCGAGTCGGGTGACACGACCGCGTCCGGCGGTTCGGTCGGCGCGGTCGCCGCCTCGAACGCTGCGACGGTGTTCTCCGGGTTCTCGCCCCCAAACCCGCGGTGGGCGACGAGCGCCGGTCTCCCGTCGTCGACCCCCCTCATAGGGCGTCGATCACGGCGTCAACGACGACGCCGACGGCCTCCGAGACGACCGTCTTGGCTCGGGTGAGGAGGCCGGGCGAGCCGTCGTCTGACTCCGTTTTCCGGTCTCCGCCGTCAGTGGATCCGGTGCCGCGCTCGGCGGTTTCGTCCATGTCGCCCGCGTTCAGACGTGCTCCTCGTACGGCTGGACGACGACGATCCCGTCGGCGTCGTCGAAGCGCATCTGATACCGCTCGCCGGACTCCTGCCCGACCATGTCGGAGAGGCTACGATTCACCTCGACGCTCGGCGACGTGCCGCTCCACGCAACGGTCGCGCTCGGATCCGTCGCGACCGGGGGTTCCAAGACGATCGGATCGCCGTGGGTCGTCACCGCGACGTAGCCGGGGCCCTGGAGGTAGACGTTGCTGAAGCCGCCGGCGAACGACCCGGCGAGGCTGTCTATCGTGCTGATCTCATACGAGAGCGACTCCTCGAACGCGAGCACGTCCTCGCCGTTGACTGTGATCGACTCGCCGGCGTCCAGTTCGAGGACCTGTACCTTCTTGCCGCCGTCGGCGAAGTAGACGTGACCCGCTCCCTCGACGGCCATGATCGGCGTTCCCTCGCCGGTGGCCGCCTGCTTGAGGAAGCCGGTGACACCGCCCTCGGCAGAGGCCTTTCCGGTGAACGATACGTCTCCCGTGTACGCGACCATCGACCCAGCCTTCGCCATCACGGTGCCGTCGACGTCGACGTCGAGGGTGTAGCTGTTCTCGCGCTGGAAGGGTTCTGCGCTGTCCGTCGGTGCGTTCGCGGCGGTGAACTGATCGAGATTCATGTGCGGGGACCGAACCGTCTGTGTCGGCTGTGTGCCGTCGGGTTCGGCTGCGTGATAATTCTCTCGTATGGTATTTTAATGGTGGGCACGAGCCCCCCGCGGCGGTATCGGCACCGGCCCCGACGCGCGTCGCCTGCCGGTAGAACGCGTCGCCCGTCAGTAGACGACGAGTGCGAGGTACAGCTGTCCGATCCCGGCAAGCACCATCACCGCGCCCGCGACGCGTTTCAGTAGGCCGGCGTGTGTCATCACGCGGGTGGCGTTGCTCACGTCCGACGCCGGTCGCGACCGTCGTCGCGGCCATCAGGACGGCGACGGTACCGGCGTAGACGCCGACGACGAGCACCGCGGTCTCCGTCGGCAGCGCAATCGCGCGGGCGACGACGCCGAGGAACACCGGCGCGACGCAGCCCGCACCGGCGAGGGCGTACCCCGCGCCGAAGACACCGAAGCCGAGTACGCCAGCGCGACGCTGCGGGAGCGGGATCGACATCGACGGTGCTCGATCGGCGGCAACGAGCAGTCCGAAGACGACGAGAAGCGCACCGACGAGCGTCTCGAAGACGGTGATATTCGAGAGCGTCGAGTACCCGATTCGGACGGTGGCACCCGCGAGTAGCGCGAACGTCGCGAGCACGCCTAGAGCGGCCGCGATCCCGCGGACTCCCGCTCCGAACACCGACGCGCTCTCGGCGTCGACGGAGTTCACGTAGAAGCCGACGTACCCCGGCAACAGCGGGTACGCGCACGGCGAGAAGAACGTCGCAACACCCGCGGCCAGCGCGAACGGCACGTTGGTCGCGAGCGACACGCCCGTCATCTGAGTGGCCCATCGCCGCGGCCGCGGCGGAGGCGTGGGGCGGTCATCGGTTCTGTGCCGCTTCGATGCGGGCGACGAGTTCGTCCGCGGTGTGGACCCCGGAGTCGCTCCACGCGATCCGTCCGTCGGCGTCGAGCGCGACCGCGGTGGGATACCCGCCCACGTCGAGTTTCGCCGCCAACTCGGCGGTGACGTCGGCGGCGACGAGCCAGTTCCCGTCGTGTTCGCGCCACCAGTCGGCGACGTCGGACTCGCTCACTGACCCCCCGACGTCCTCCGTCGTCACCGAGGCGAACAGCACCTCGTCGCCGACGCGGTCGTGCGCCTCCCCCAACGCCGGCATCTGCTCTGCGCACGGCGGACACCACGTCCCGAAGAAGTCGACGAACGTGGGCCGCCCGTCCGCGGGAATCGTCACTTCCCCGTCGCGGCTCCCGGGCGCGTCGATCGTGTCGAGCGTGACCGGGTCGACGGGATCCGAGCTTTCGCCCCCGATACCCAGTGCTGCGGGTGCGTTCCCGGTGGCGACTGCACCCGCGCCACCGAGTGCGCCGACGCTCGCGAGCCCGGCGAGGAGGTTCCGCCGCTTCACGCGGTGACCACCCGCTCGACGTCTTCGACGAGCGATTCGATGTCCGTCTGCGGCCCCCTCGGGTACGCCCGTTCGACGATTCCCTGCTTGTTCGCGAGGAGGATCAACCCGTAGTGGGGGAACTGATACTCCAGGTTCTCGTACTGCGAGTCGGTCTTCTCGATCACGAGTCCGAACTTCTCTTCTAGCAGCGACTGCCCCGCCTCGTAGCTCTCCGGCCGGAGGAAGTGCCAGTTGCCGGCGTCCAAGTCGACGCCCTGCTGGCCGGCGTACTCGCGGAGCACGTCGGCAGTGTCGCGCTCGGGGTCGAACGTGAGCGCGAGAAGCGCGAGATCGTCTCCGTACCCCCCTTCGGCGGCGGCCGCCTGCGCTCTGCGGAGTCGGAGGATGAGCGCCGGGCAGACACCGTCGGGACAGTTGGTGTAAAAAGAGGTCCAGAGCACCGCGCGCTCGCCTTCGTAGTCCGCGACGGTGACGTCTTCGCCGGCGATCGGGTCGGGGACGGTGAAGTTCGGCATCTCGTCTCCGTAACTGGGATGTGAGGCCTCGCTCAGGTCCTGCTCGGGGGGACCGAGCACCGTTCCCTCGGCTCCGGAGGATCCGAGGGCTCCGAGACAGCCGGCGGTCGCAGCGCTGGCGGCGACGCCGGTCGCTCCGACGACCGATCGAAGGTAGGTGCGGCGATCCATGTAGATACGATAGGTTCGTGGACGCTGGTAAATGAACCTCGCGGCTGATCGCACGTGCTGAGCACGACCGGTCTGCACGTGGTGCGCACGACCGGTCTCTGCAATCTGCGCTCCCCGAACGCGTCGGACGCCGTTTGTCGAACGTGACGATCGGCCGCCACAGGTCGTGGTACCGTGACCCTCGCAAGCGTTATCCCCGAACGGGCAGTACGTTTGATTGCAATGGCAAACGGTAAGGTTGATTTCTTCAACGACACTGGCGGCTACGGTTTCATCTCGACTGACGACGGCGACCTCGACGACGACGAAGACGTGTTCTTCCACATGGAAGACGTCGGCGGCCCGGACCTCGAAGAGGGTCAGGAAGTGGAGTTCGACATCGAGTCCTCGCCCAAGGGACCCCGCGCGACGAACCTCGTTCGTAACTAACTACCGGATTCCGGCGTCGCTCGACGCGATCGGCGACCGATTCCGATTTCTCTCGTACTCACCACACGACGAGTGGCGTCTTCGACCCGCGAACTAACGGCTCGTCTTGTTTTGTCCTCGATAGCACGTTGCTCCCCGCGATCGACCGTTTAAATACGAGCGCGGTCGAGAACCCGACGTGACCGATCCGATCCCGACCGGCTGCGGTCCGGTCGACGACCTGTTGGACGGCGGGTTCGAGCGCGGCGTCGTCACGCAGGTGTACGGGCCGCCCGCGGCGGGAAAGACCAACCTCGCGCTCGCGGCCGCGGTCGAGGTCGCGGCCGGCGGTGAACGCGCGCTCTACATCGACACGGAGGGCCTCTCCATCGATCGCTTCGAGCAGGTGGCGTCGGGTCGGCTGGATCGTCCGGACGCCGACGAGACGGTCGAGGAACTCGCCTCTCGGGTGATCATCACGGAGGCGTACGACTTCGACGACCAGCGCGAGGCGGTCCGCGACGCCGAGGAACTCGCGCCGGAAGTCGACCTGATCGTGGTCGACTCCGCCACGGGATTCTATCGCCTCGAACGGGCCGACGACGCCGAGACTGGCGACTCGCTGCGAGCGGTGGCCAAACAGGTGACGCACCTCCTCTCTCTGGCACGCAGACACGACCTGGCCGTCGTGATCACGAACCAGGTGTTCAGCGACCCCGACAGCGACCGGGACCGCGCGCTCGGCGGCAACACGCTCAACCACTGGACCGGTGCGATCGTCCGTGTCGACCGCTTCAGAGGCGGGAACCGCCGGGCGACGCTGGAGAAACACCGGTCGAAGCCGGCCGGCGAGTCGGCCGCGTTCCGGATAGTTGCCGACGGCCTCGCCGAAGGCACCGACGCCTGACGCGCTCGACGCGGGGTGGGTACTGCACTATTCTGACACGATGTCGTAACCATCACCACGGTCGTGAGAGTTAACCCCGCCCTCTTCCAGATGCCGGTAATGGGGGGACGGGTAGCGGAGTCGACGACAGTGGTGGTGCTAATACTCGTTGCGTGCGTGCTCGCGGCGACCGTCGCGCCCGCCGCGGTCGCGGGGAGCGTCGACGGCGGTGCGGCCGCGATCGACGCCGGTGCCCCCGCGATCGACGCCGACTCATCGACGACGGACGCGGTCGATCGCGAGGCGATCGGACCGGGAATTCAGTCGTCGACGGGTACCGTCGAGATCGTCGTGCGGTTCGGAGACTCTGCGAGGTTCGAACAGCAGACGGTAGGTGAAGGCCGCATCTCGACGGCCGATCTCAAAACGAACGCGAACAGCTCTCAGGCCGAGTTCAAACGGTTCGCGAACGGGAACGGTGCGATCACGGTGGAACGGAGCTTCTGGGTCGCGAACGCGATGCTCGTCACGGTCGATACCGATCGCGTTCCGATCGACCGCATTCTCCACGTTCGCGGCGTCGAGCGTGTCCATCAAAACTTCGAGGTCGAACTCGACTCCGCAACGTCGACTGCGGGGGCCGGTGCGTCGAGCCCAATGGCCCCGTCGCTCGCGTCGCCGACGCCCACAGCACAGACGGTGTCGACGGCGTCGACGGACACCACGTACGGCGTCGAGATGGTTCGTGCACCCGAGGTGTGGAACACGTTCGAGACGCGCGGAGCGGGCGCGACGGTCGCCGTGCTCGACACGGGGATCGACCCCGATCACCCCGACCTGAACGTGAGTGGGTGGGCGGAGATCGACGAGAACGGCGACGTTAACCAGAGCAGCACGACCCCGTACGATCTGAACGGCCACGGGACGCACGTCGCGGGGACGGTCGCCGGCGGCAACGCGAGCGGAACGGCGATCGGCGTCGCGCCCGAGGCGACGCTTCACGGGATCAAGGTCTTTCCGGGTGACGAACGAAGCGCCAAATTCTCTCGAATCATCGGCGGTATCGAGGCGTCACTCGATCCGGCGGTGGTCGGCGAGCAGGCAGATGTGGTCCACATGAGCCTCGGTGCAGACGGATACCACGATCAGTTCATCGATCCCGTTCGAAACGCGCGCGAGACCGGTGCCATCGTCGTCGTCTCGTCGGGAAACAGCGGTCAAGGAACATCTAGCACGCCCGGAAATGTCCACGACTCGCTCGCTGTCGGTGCGGTTGATAGCAGTCGCACTGTCGCGTCTTTCTCCAGCGGCGAGACCGTCAACACCTCCGAAGATTGGGGATCAGACGCTCCGTCTGACTGGCCCGACGAGTACGTCGTGCCGGACGTGTCGGCTCCCGGGGTCGATGTCAACTCTTCTCTCCCCGGTGATGATCCCTACGGCACGAAATCCGGAACGTCGATGGCTGCCCCGCACGTCTCCGGCGTCGCGGCGCTGATGCTCTCTGCGAGTTCGGGGACTGTCTCGGACGGTGAAATTTACGATATCCTTCGCGACACCGCGAACCACCCAGAGGACGCGACGGACCCGGATGACCGCTACGGAACCGGCATCGTCGACGGCTTCGCGGCGGTGTCGGAAGTGAGGCCGTACTACCGAGTGTCGAACCTCTCTACCGCATCGATCGTCGAGCGAAACGCGACGCTCGAGGCCACGGCAAACGTCACGAACGAAGGAGGCGTCAGCGGTGTCAACCGAACCGTCGAACTCCGTCTCACGAATCCCGATGACGGGACGAACGCGACCCTCAACGAGACGAACGTGTCGCTTGGAGCGGGTAACGCGACCGCGGTGACGCTGAACGGGACCGTTCCGGACGACTTTCCCACCGGAGAAATGGAGGTTGCGATCGTCTCACCCGAGGAGAACGAGACCGCGCCGATCCGCGTCGCGGAGGCTGTGGGAACGGTGAACGGGACGGTGACGGACGCGGAGACTGACGCGCTCCTCGGTGATATCGACGTGGTCGTCGAGAACGGCAGCGAGACGGTCGGCGAGACCGTGAGCGACAGCGACGGAACGTACGCGGTCGACGTGCCGGCTAAGGACTTGAACGTCACCGCGAGCAACGCGACCTACCGCCAATCGAACGCGTCGGTGGTCCTGTCCGGCTCCGGCGACACCGCGACCGCGAACTTCTCGCTGACGCTTCGAAACGGAACGATCGCCGGCGACGTGAGTGCCACCGACGGGCTCGCCGCTCCGGAGAACGCCACGGTGACCGTCGCCAACGAGACGAACCACACCGTCGCCGCCCTCGACGCCGATGAAAACGGGGCGTACGCCGTCTCGCTCCGACCGGGAACGTACAACCTCACCGCGAGCGCGCCGGACTTCGACTCGGCGAACGAGACGGGCGTCGCCGTGGAGCCGAACGCGACCACCGATCCGAACCTCGCACTCGATCCGCTCCCCGGAACGATGCTCGGCACGGTGACGAACGCCACCGACGACGAGCCGATCGCGGGTGCGTCGGTGACGGCGAGCCGAAGTGGGGGCGGGTCGCTCTCGAACGAGACCGATGCGAACGGGAGCTACGCGTTCACAGAGGCGGCTCGCGGAGAGTACACACTGAAACTCGCTGCGGACGGCTACGCCGACACCAAGCGGTCAGTCACTCTCCAGCCGAACGGAACCGTGGAGCGGAACGTCTCCCTCAAACCGCGAGCGGTATTCACGATCACGGGCGTTTCCGGTCCGTCTGAGGTTGAGCAGGGCAGCTCCGAATCTTTCGATGTCTCGGTGCGTAACGACGGCCGCGCGGCCGGCGACGCGACGGTCTCGTTTGCGGTCGATCCGGCGGGGAGCGCCGACCCAGTTACGGTCTCGGACCTCTCCGTCGGCGCGACGAGCACCTCGTCGGCAGCGGTTGCGATCCCCGACGACGCCAACACTGGTACCTACCAACTGACCGCGTCGACCGCGGACGACTCCGAATCGGCTTCGTTTGAAGTAATCGAAGCGGCTACTGAGGATAATACCCAGACCGTGCCCGGTAGTGGTGGCGGCGGTGGCGGCGGTGGCGGCGGTGGCGGCGGTGGAGGCGGCGGATTCGCTCCACCGAGCGATGAGGAACCGGAAGCGAACGAGACCGCCACCGAAAACGAGACCGAGGCAGACGACGAACCGTCCGAGACGCCCGAAGACGCGGGCGACGGCCGCGACGACCCGGCGGAGTCGGATGGCTCATCTGACTCTACCGACGGCGGTGACGGTGCCGACGGAGCGTCCAGTTCGACTGACGCCGGGACCGACGGGGCCGCCGCTCCGCCCTCCACGGACGGGAGCGTCCCCGGATTCGGGGGCGTGGTCGCCGTCGCCGCGCTGCTCGCGGCCGCGATGCTCGCGAGGCGATCGTAATCGACGGAGAGACTGGCGTTAGGTGCCGTAAAAGCGCCGAAACGGGGAGTT
>Ga0209945_1001040_pt1 | contig 10082 bp, 9 predicted proteins | sample SalPonR2_A_D2_MG_FD_185703 | JGI IMG/M metagenome (GOLD analysis project Ga0209945, IMG submission 185703) | Salt pond soil microbial communities from South San Francisco under conditions of wetland restoration - Salt Pond MetaG R2_A_D2_MG... ...
CACTGGCATGACGTATGGATGCTCACAGTTCGGGTTTCGATGGCGTCCGAGACGCCGCTCAGAACTCTCCTAGCCGCGATTGGTCACCGCTCCCATCGAGGAACTCGACGGCCGCACCGATCGCGTTCTCGAACGTCTCGCGCTGGCTCGGGTCGTACAGCGTCGCGGCGGGATGGACACAGACCAACACCCGCCGGGCCGCCCCGGCGATCCGGGCGTCGTTCACCGATCCGGCCTCGGCGGTCACCCCCACGGACCGTTCGAGGAGGTGTTCGGAAGGGACCTTCCCGAGTGCGACGATCACCGTCGGGTCGACGGCGTCGATCTCGCGATGGAGGTACGGCCGGCAGTTCTCGAGTTCCTCGGCCGTCGGATCGCGGTTCTCAGGCGGTCGGCACCGAACGCAGTTGGTGATACGGACGTCGCTGCGGGCGAGCCCGTTGTCCCGGAGCGCCGAGTCGAGCACCTCTCCCGATCGGCCGACGAAGGGCTCGCCGCCCTCGTCTTCCTGTCGGCCGGGCGCTTCCCCGACGAAGAGTAACTCGGCGTCCGCCGGGCCGACGCCGTTGACGATCCGGCTCCGGGAGGCACAAAGCACCTCACAGCGAGTGCAGTCCGACACGTCGATCTCGCTTGTCACGCTCAGTCCATCGATGCCCCAGGAGTTAATCCCGCCGATCACTCGGGCGCGATCGTCCCGTCCCGGCGTGCGGCGTCGAGACGGCGTGCGAGCCGTTTTGCGACCCGGAGCGGTTCCGGCCGACGCGTCTCGGTGTAGGCCTCGACGACGGTTTCGGTCCGGGAGCGATCCAGCCCGAGCGAGCGTACGAAAAGCGGTCCGTCACCGATCTCGAGTCGACGGCGGTCCGGGAGCGCGTTGTATGCGTCCAGTCGCGCTTTTCGATCCTCGCCGTCGAACGCCTCTGTGATCCCGTCCGCGAGCCCTTCGCTCTCTTCGAAGGTGATCGCCAACACGGGACGGTCGGTCGACTGATGCAGCGCCGTGAGATCGAGCACGTTGTACCACGCCGGGGCGACGCCGGCGACGAACAGATACCGAACGTCGGGCCGATCAAGCCGGCTCCAGAGATCGACGATCACATCGGTCGCGTCGCGGCCGCCGACGGCACATCGGCCGAAAATGAAGTCATCGACCGTTCGGTCGGCACGGACAACGACACCGGCGAGCGTGCTCGTCGCACCGTCCTCCGTTCCCCGGTACGATTCGGCGACTCCGAGCGCGCGACGCCCGGATTTCACTGGTCGTTGAGTTGCTTGTAGGTTTCCAGAAGATCCTCGCTCGAGGCGTCGTCGTATTCAAACTCGATATCCCCGTCGTGCATCGGCGTCGTCCGTCCCTCACCAGCGTCGATGTCGTCGGCATCGATCTGCTGGTTGTCCTGTTCGGATTCGTCGTAACTTCCGAACCCCATGGTCGTTAATGACTTACAACTGCGGGATTGTAAATCGTTCGCCGCCCGTGAGTCGATCGTTCCGATACGTCCTTCATCGGTCCTCGACGTCTCTCGGCGGCCCTCAACGTCTCTCATCCGCTGCAATCGGGGAAATCAGTATTTGAGTCGGACGGTACCGTTATGAAAGGCACTGTCGTACCCTCGGACTGATGGACGTCGGGGTTCACCATGAGTGATCCGCGGGACCCGCCGGCGATCGCTGCGTACGTCGGTCACGGCGGGCTGATCGATCCCGAGGGCCGGGTCCGGCTCGAACGCGTCGACGCCGCGTTCGTCGCCGACTACGCGGCATACGCCGACTGCGTCGTCTGTGAGGTTCCGGGCGGGGGACTAGAGGCGCTTGATTCGCTCTCCGGGACGGACGTCCCGACGATACTCTACGATCGGACGGCCGATCCGGCCGTCGCCGCACGGGCGACCCAGTTGGGCGCTTCCGAGTACGTGACCGACGACACGCTCGATGGCCGACCTCTCGTCGATCTGATCACCCGACTCAGCCAGCGTGGCGGGCAGCCACCCGGCGAGTGCGATCCGGCGGGAGCCACGACTGGGCGCCTCAACGAACGGGCACCGTCGGCGACAGAGACCGTCGAACGGCTTCTCGCTCTCGGACGTGAACGCCTTGGCCTCGACATCGGCGCGTTCGCGATCACGGACGGAACGGCGTACACCGTCGTGGTCGGCAACGGGGATCTCGCTACGACTGAGCTTTCCCTTTCGGAGACGATCTGCCGGGCGACGGTTCGGACTGACTGGCTTCTGGAACTCCCCGATACGACCTGGGGCCCGCCCATGGACGCGCTCGCCGAACCGTTCGCGCGTCTCGACTGTTATATCGGCGACGATTTCGCCATCGGCGACGACTGTCGCGGAACAGTCTGGTTCGGGGACGAGCGTCCTCGTCAGCGATTTTCCGCGGACGAACGGGCGTTTCTCCGGCTGTTCGTCAGGCTGCTTCGCGCCGAGATCGGCACGAAGGAACTCCCCGAAAGCGGACTGACGGCGGACTCGATCCCCGCCGGCGAGGCGCTCGTTGGCGATGGAGGCAGCGACGGCTGGATCGACCTCTCACAGTCGCGGTTCTCGGAGAACAACGGACTATCGACCGGCTCCGTTCCGGCCCAACCCGACAACGCCGGAACTGAACCGACCGGCGGCGACCGGTTCCGTCGTCTCTTTGATCGGCTCCCCGACGCGGTCGCCGACATCGAATTCCGGGACGGCGTTCCCATCGTCCGTGAAGTGAACGAGACGTTCGAAGAGAAGTTCGGTTACGAGGAGTCGGCAGCCGTTGGGTCACCGCTGGACGATCTCATCGTGCCGGACGACGGCCCGTCCGACACCGAACAGCTGGAAGAACACACGATCCGGCGCGGCTACGGAACGGCGGAGGTCGAACGCGAGGCCGCGGACGGCCGACGAAAGTTCCTGTTTCGGGGATTCAGCTACCACCGGGGCGAAACCAAACGCGGGTTCGGTATCTACACCGATATCACCGATCGGCTCGAACAGGAGCGGCGGCTCCGGGTGTTACACCGCGTGCTCCGGCACAACCTCCGGAACGAGATGACAGCCGTCATCGGCTATGCCGATATGCTGGCCGAGGAAGGCCCGACACCGGAGTATCGGGCCCTCGCCGAACGGATATACGAGGAGGCGACCGACGTCTCGAAACTCGGCGAGCAGGTCCGACGGATCGAACAGGCCCTCGATCTCGACAGACAGCGAGTGGCCCTCGATCCGGAACCCCTGGTTCGCTCGATCGCCGACCGCTTCCGGAGACAATACCCCGAGGCAACGATTCGAGTCTCGACGGACGCGACTGCCGAGGTCATCGCCGACGAACTGCTCGAGACCGCGATCGAGAACCTCGTCGAGAACGCTATCGAGCACCACCCCGGCACGCCGTCGGTGGCGATCGATCTGTCGCCGACCGACGACGATCAGTTCGATATCAGGGTCCGCGACGACGGGCCAGGGATCCCCGAACGCGAGCGGGCGGTCGTCAGCGGCGACCGGGAGATCACACAACTCGATCACAGCCGGGGGCTCGGCCTCTGGGTGTCCCAGTGGGTCGTCCGCGGGGTCGACGGACAGTTACTCTTCGGCGATCGCGACGAGGGGGCGGAAGTGATCCTCCGACTCCGGCGGGCGGAGGGGGCGACGCCAGAGTGAAGACGGCGGCGGTCGATTCTTCGGGCATGGACGTAACTAACGTTACCGCCGATGCGGAGACGTTCACCTGCAACGCGTTTCTCGTCGAGGGAGATCGGACGGTACTCGTCGACGCGGGCGCCTACGAGGGCGTCGTCGAGACCATCCGTGACCGGACGGACACGCTTGATGCGGTCGTGTTGACCCACCAGCACACCGATCACGTCGCACAACTCGACGCCGTACTCGACGCCTTCGACGCGCCGCTGTACGCTCACGCCGAGCACCCGCGCCGCGAAACCGTACTCGAAGCCGGCGATCAGGTCTTCATCGGCGACGAGCCCTTCGATGTCGTCTACACCCCCGGCCACGCCGACGATCACGTCTCGTTCGTCTCGGAGACGACGCTTTTCAGCGGCGACGTCGTCGTCCACGACGACGGTGCGTTCGACTACGGCAGTTTCGGCCGAACCGACATGGCCGGTCAGTCCCGCGAACGGCTCATCGAGAGCATCCAGTCGATCTTAGACGTGATGGGCGACGACGTCGGGCACATGTATGCCGGGCATGGCGACGAGTTCCACGGCGACGTCCGTGACGTCGTCGAGACGGCGCTGGGACGGGCCGAAAAGCGGGAGCCGAAATACCCCGACGAATAGCGGGCGATATCAGTCCGACTTCGGTCGGGGCGCGGTGTGGAACGGCTCGTTGGCGATGATCGAGCGGAACTCCGAAAGCGCCTCCCGGTCGGCGGTGGCCATCGCGTTGACCACGGCATACACCTCCTGTCTGGACACCTTCAGATCGCGCTCGGTGAGGGCATCGGTCGGGTTGTCCGCGAGTTCCCGGAGCGTTCCGACAGCGAGCAGAAACGGCACGCCCCACGCGGCGAGCGTGTTTCCATGTCTGAGCGGCATTGCGTGGAGGTATCGTTCGGCCTCGTCGACGAACGTTCGAGCGTGAGCTACCGTCCGGCTGACGACGGCGGCCGCCGAATCGCGGTACCGCTCATCGATCACGGCCTCCTGTGGGACGCCCTCCTCGGTGAGCCACGACGCCGGCAAATAGACATTGTGCTCGTCGGTGTAATCGTCGTACACGTCCTTCGCGATGTTGACGAGCTGTAAGAGGAGCCCGAACGATTCGGCTGTCTCGTACAGCGTCCGTCGACGGTCGGCCGCGAGTTCCTCCCGCGTCAGCAGATTCGTGATGAGTATCCCGACGGTGCCCGCGGCGTAATGACAGTACTCTTCGAGTTCCGCCCGGGTGTCGATCCGGAGGCCGTCCGTGCCGGCGTGATCCTCGACGAACGCCGCCATCCCCTCGACGAGTTCGATCACTGGTGGGGTGATCGCCGCCCGAACGTCAGCCGGCAGCGTTCCGAACGCCGTACACACGCGCGGCGCTGCCGCCACGACTCGCCAGTCGTCGGATCGATCCGCCTTCGGCGGGAGCCACGGCTCGACGTCGGCCCGAAACGCTTCGATTCCCCGCTCGTCGTCGGGGTCGATCGCCCGGGCGTAGGACCGCAACAGCTTCGCCCCCGCCTCCGGCGGGATGTGGCCGGCGTCTTCGATCGTATCCGGGATTCGACAGAGCAGGTATCCGAGACAGATCTGCGTCGCCATCGGCTCCTCGAGGCTTTCCACCGTGAGCGCGAACGTCCGGGAGACGTCCTGAACGGCCTCGTGGCACCACGAGACGTCGGCGTCAGGTTTCGTGCTTGGCGGGTGGGGGGTATCGCCGGTCATTCAAGTACCCGATATACGCGACGGTGCATCAAAAGTCTCGTGGACGGACCGCGAGGAAATCGGTGGTCCGAGAGACGACAAAAGCAGCGTTTCGACTGTGGCTACTCTGCTTACTCGCTCGGCGCGGTTTCGATCGTTCGCCGCGAGTCCGGGCCGCGCTCGACGAGTCGCACGACGGTCAGAGCCGCCGGCAGGATCGTCATCGCCGTCAGTAGCGAGAAGGCGATCGCGAGCACCGTCGTCCGCCCGAAGTTCGCGAGCACCGGGAACCGCGAGATCATCAACACGCCGAACCCGAAGATCGTCGTGAAACTCGATCCGATGATCGGCCGCGAGAGCTTCGAGACCGCCGTCGAGGCCGCCGTCAGCCGATCCACACCGTGCTCTTCGATCTCGAACTCGTAGCGCTCGAAGAGGTGGATACCGTAGTCGACGCCGATCCCGAGGGTGAGCGACGACATCGTGATCGTCAGGGGGTTCCACGGGATCCCGAACAGATACATCGCACCCGTGACCAGCACGGCGGCGCTGCCGGCGACGCTCGCGATGAGCGTCACGGCGATGCGCGGCGAGAGGAACGCGAAGCTCAGGAAGACCAGCCCGAGGCCGAACGAGAGAAGCGTCATCGGCGTCAGCCCTGCGGTGACGTTCTCGATGACGTTGCGGTTGAGCACCGGCTTGCCGGTGACCTGGACGTCGTCGGCCCCTTCGATTGCCACTTCGGCGTTGCCCTCGAACTCGCCGATGAGCGTTCGTACGATCTCGCCCTCGATGTCGTCAACGTAGAACGTCACCAGCACCTGTGAGGGGTTCTCATCGGGTGATCGCACAGCCGTGAGTCCGGAGCCGCCCGACTGGGCCGCGAGGTCTCGATCCAGTTCCGCCTCGGTCTCGGGTATCGCCCCGCCGTTGGCGAGTTGCACACTAGTGACCGGGCTTTGGACGGAGTTCACCCGGTCGTTTTCCAACATTAACCGTTGGTACGTCGCGATCTCCCGGAACGTCTCCGGCGTGTAGGCCTGATCCGTCTCGATCATCACGTATATTACTTTCGGGCTCTCGACCGTATCCGCGAGCCGCTCCATGTCGTTTTTCTCCTCGAGGTCCTGCGGCCAGAAGTCCATCATCTCCTCTTTGGGCTCGACCTGCGGGTAGGCGTAGACACCTCCGGAGACCAGGAGGACAGCGATGAGAAGCGTGATGAGCGGTCGGCCGCCCGTCACGTTCGTCGTGAACCGACGCATCGTCTCCTCGAGTCGGTCTCCCTCGGAACTCGGTCCGATCGCGCTCCCCTCGTCGTCCGTCTCGCCGTAGCCGCCCCGGTCGTACCGGACGAGCAAGGCGGGCAACAGTGTGACTGAGAGGATCATCGCCGCGAGCACGGCGAGCGCGCTCGTGACGCCGAACTGTCGGACCGGCGGGACCGCCGAGACGAGAAGCGAACCGAGCCCGACGACCGTGGTTCCCATCGCGATGAGGAGCGCCCGCCCCGTGGTCCGCGTGGCCATCGAAGCCGCCCGAACCGGCGGGTTGTTGGCGTGTCGCTCCTCGACGTATCTGGTGTGGATCTGGAGCCCGTAGTCGATGCCGAGCCCGAGCGCGATCGGCATCACGCCCAGCATGATCGCGTTGAAGTCGTAACCGAGGACGCCCATCGCACCGAACATGTACATCAGCGCCGTCATCGCCGTCCCCAGCGGCAAGAGGACGTGCCAGCCGCGTTCGACCTTCTTCCGCATGACGAAGTAGACGACGCCGAAGATGAGCGCGAACGCGCCGGCGAACAGCCCGATCATCTCCGGGAGCATCAGCCCGAAAGCCGCGTTCTCGAAGACCGGCTGCCCGGTCACCGTAGTCGACAGCCCCGGCGGCGTCACGGCGAGGTCCGTTTCGTCTTGGATCTCCGAGTAGATCACGTCGGCGCCGCGGGTCGGCAGGAACGAGCCGCGGTCGAAGCGCTCGACTTCGCCGTAGCTCACGAGGATCACAGTCGTTCCCGACTGCGGCTCCAGCCGGTCGACCATCGCCGCCGACTCGGGGTTCTGTCCCTCGACGCGGGCGATCGCCCGCTCGACGCCCGCTTCGGTCTCTGGAATCGTGCCGCTGTTCCCTGCTCGAACGACGTCGGCGATCGACGTGACCCGCTCGACGTCTTTGACGTTCGAACTGTACCGACGGTCGAGCCGGTCGATCGCACGGATCGTCTCCGGATCGTGTGGCTGATCGGATTTGACGAGGACGAAGACGTTGTTCCCGGTGTCGAAGTCGTCCTTCAGCGTCTCCCAGTCCTGCATCGTCTCCGAGTCGTCGTCGATGTACAGGGTCATCCCCATACTCATCTGAACGCCGGCGAGCCCGACGGTCAGCGCGAGGAGGGCAGTGACCGCCACCACCGCGAACACCTGCAGCTGGTTTTCGGCCGCGTACCGGCCGGTGGCAGCGAGGCGATCGCGGACACGTTCTCCGAACTCGGTCACCATCGGTCGTTACCGCACTCTCGACCGGATCTGATCTCTGTAGGCGATGCCGAACCCGACGAGGAGCCCGAGGATGACGATGAGCGCGATGATCTCGGTCAGTCGCCCCTCGGGGGACGTCACGGTAACCGGCGCCGTCTCGATATCGGTCACGACGGTGTTACCGAACGCGTTGTCGTGTTTGATCGTCGTATCCAGCGAGTAGGTCTTCGGCGTCGCTGAGCCGTCGGTCGTCACGGTGAACTCCGCGGTCGTCGTCTCGCCTGGCTCGAGCGTCCCGACGTATGCGGTGTCGTCGTCGGTACTGAACGGCGAGTTGGTGTTGATGCGGATCTCCGCGTCCGTCAGCGGCCCACCGCCGGTGTTCTCGACCGTCAACTCGACAGTCTCGGTCGATCCGGATTCCAGCGTCGTCGTTTCGACCACGGTGAAGTCCTTTTCGGGGCCGACCTCAGCGCTGACGGTCTTTTCGTCGCTCGCGACGCGGCTTCCGTATTCGTCGTCGTGGGCGATCGCGAACGTCAGCGGGTACGTCTGCGGGACGGTCCGATCGGAGGCCTCTAGTTTGAACGTCGCCGTGGCTGACTCGCCCGGTTCGAGCGTTCCCAGACTTGCCTGGGTAGACAGCAGCGTGAACGGCTCCAGTGGCTGGAGGATCGCCCGCGCGTCCGTCGCGGTGCGGTCACCGGTGTTGGTAACGGTCACCGAGACGGCCCCGACCGAATCGACGTAGAGCGCTTCCGTTTCGGCCGAGAGCTCGAACGTCGGGCCCTCCGAAACGGGGACGCTCCCGGTCCGAACCGCTGACTGGGCGGTGTTCCCGTTCTCGTCGTCGTAGTGAAGCTGGAAGTTAGCCGAGTAGTTGCCCGCTTCGTCGATGTCCCCGGTTTTCGTCTGGAACGTCGCCGTCGCCGATTCACCGGGTTCTAATCGACCGATCGAGACGCCGGAACTCCGGGGCTGGAAGTACTTCGACTCGCGCATCACGAGCGTCGCATCCCGGGCGGTCTCCGTTCCCGTGTTCCGAACGGTCGCGGTGACCGTACCGTCGGCGTTCGGGTACACCCCATCGCTCGTCACCGCTTCGATATTCAACCGTGCGTCCTTCTCGACGCGGACCGTCACGTACTCGGTCACCGTTTCGGTGTTTCGATTGATGATGTAGCCGTCGTTGTCGACGATGATCGTATGGACGTACTCGTACTCCAGCGTCACGGGGACGCGATACGTGCCTGGTTCGGCGCCCTCGTTGACCTCGACAGTCAGACTACTCGATCGACTGCTTCCCGCTTCGATCGTCCCCAGGTTCTGTGCCCCAGTCCTGATATCGAAGGGGGCGTCGGTCGACTCGAACGACGCCGTTGTCGCGCTCGCCGCGCCGATCGCGACCCGGTGAGATTGTATAACTTGTGAAATTCCATCTATGTCCTGATCGGCCTCAGTCGTCCCCTGGTGTCGGTTCTGTACTGTCAGATCGAACCGTTTCGTTTCGCCCGGTGAGACGACGTTTTCACCTTGAATCGACGGATTCAACGTCGGTTCCGAGAAGTCGTTGTACCGCTCGGCCGAAACCGTCCCGACTCCCGCCGCGAGGATCGAGCCGAACAGAAGGACCGATATCGTAATCGTTGCGATAACGCGCAACCTGTCTCCATCCATGGTTATGTTTGTATTGTGCAATACTACACTTATACTTGTTGGTTATCACCCGTCACCGGTCCGTTACAGCCCTTGCGATCGGCCGCTGTATGGCGGATCACGGAACAGATTGCGATCGACGCGCATCGGCGTCGCCGCTGTTTGAGCTTTTCGTGAGAAGCGGGCACCGAACGGCGGTCGGTGCACCGTTCTTCGGTAGCGTCCATCGCTCGGTACAGGCCACCTAGCCGTCAGAACGACTGTCGCGTAGAGCACTTCCGGTCCGGACACGTATGGACCCCTCCCCGTTCGTCGGAGTACTTGGGTCCGATGAAACTGTCGTCAAGGCTCCCAACGATCGACGTGTAGAGCATACCAGCCGACCCATATTCCGCCTCACCGACTCGATTCAGTACTTCACTGGCAAGCACTGTCTCGCCCGTGGGGGCTACTAGTTTCACCTCTCCTAACTGTTCGATCAGGCTATCGTGAGTGACCGGGAACTCAAGCGATTCGCCGATCAATCGTCTCATCTTGGACTATTTCACGGTAATCGTGAGTCAGCGCTGTGTTCAGTAGTAGTCCAC
>Ga0209945_1001046_pt1 | contig 10052 bp, 11 predicted proteins | sample SalPonR2_A_D2_MG_FD_185703 | JGI IMG/M metagenome (GOLD analysis project Ga0209945, IMG submission 185703) | Salt pond soil microbial communities from South San Francisco under conditions of wetland restoration - Salt Pond MetaG R2_A_D2_MG... ...
GCCCAGCTGCCGAGCCGGGAGAGTGCCCCGACGTAGCGCAGCCACGCGCCGGCGAGTCGACCGACGAACATCCCCGCGAGCAACAGCGCCGCGAGTGCCGTCCCGAGGACCAGCGGGACGAGCGGTTCCCCGGCCCCGATGCCGACGAACACGAGTCCGACCAGCAGCGGCGGGACGAACAAGACGCCGGTCTGGAGGAGTTCGCTACCCAGGCGGCCGAGCGTGACCGCCGGTGGCGGCACCGATGTCCGGACCAGCGGGCCGATGTCGCCGATGCGGTTCTGGTTGATACCGCTCGCAGCGCCCATGTAGAGCCCGCCCAGCACGATCGCGGAGCAGAGCAGCCCCAGCCCGCCGGATGGCGGGTCGCCCGCGGCGGTTGCACGGCCCAGGCCGGTCGCGGGCCCGTACAGTACTATCGGGAGGAAGACCGCGAACTGGAGGAGGCCAACGGCGACTCCGAGGAGCCGGCGCCGGTTCGCGGTGAGGCGTCGCCCCATCGCTCGCAGTTCGGTTACCGCGACGGTGCGGGCCGAACGGAGGTCCTGAACCCGCATCTCACTCCCACGCAGTCTCGCTGCTCGTCAGCTCGAGGAAGGCGTCCTCGAGGTCAGTGTCCTCCCGCTCGGAACCGACCCGTCCGGCCAGCGTCTCGGGCGGACCGGTGGCGACGAGTTCGCCGTCGCGGAGTACGCCGACCTCGTCGGCTATCGCCTCGACCACCGGCAGGATGTGTGTCGAGAGGAAGACCGTCGCATCGTCGGCGATGTCGACGACGAGTTCCCGGAGCGTTTTGCCCGCCCGCGGGTCGAGGCCGCTGGTCGGCTCGTCGAGAAACACGACCTCGGGGTCGTGCTGGACCGACTGGACGAAGGCGGTCTTCCGGCGCATCCCCTTCGAGTAGCCGTCGACACGGCGGTCGAGGTCACACGTGAGGTCCAGGCGGTCACACAGCTCCAGCGCCCGGTCGGCAACGTCGTCCCACGACTGCCCGCGGAGGTCGGCGGCAAAGCGGAGCTGTTCGCGACCGGTCAGCTCCGTGTACAGCGGCGGCTCTTCGGGCAGGAGCCCGATGTGGTCGACCAGTTCGCGCCGGTTCCCGACAGCCGTACCGGCGACCGTCGCCGACCCACTGCCGGGCTCGACGAGTCCGGTCAGCATCCGCATCGTGGTCGTCTTCCCGGCTCCGTTGGGCCCCAAGAAGCCGAACACAGTTCCCTGCTCGATGGTGAGAGAGAGCGAGTCGACGGCGACCGTCGACCCGTACTGCTTGGAGAGCGACTGTGCCTCGACCGCAGCGACGGAACCTGCCATTAGATGCACAACTGTCAAACTGAACTAAAAGCGTTGTCTCTCGTGGTGCCGGGCGATGGCTACGGTCGGGAACTACCCGAGCGCCGTTGACACGAGACCGCGAGTTTTAGTGTGCTTGCGACCCGGGGGGCTGTATGGACGGTCGCTACGACCCGGTCGATTCGCCAGACGAGACGACCGTCTTCCCGTATCACGACCTGACCCCGCCGACGACCGCCGACGTGGCCCGGGCGCGAAAAGTCGTCTCGCGGCACCTCCCCGAGACGCCGCTGGTCCGCAGCGAACACCTTTCAGCGGCGACGGACGCCGACGTCTACCTCAAGCGCGAGGACACGCTGCCGACGGGCGCGTTCAAAGTCCGCGGCGGCGTCACGCTGCTGTCGTCGCTCGAAGCGGAGTTCCGCGAGCGCGGCGTCATCGCTGCGAGCTCGGGCAACCACGGCCTCTCTATCGCGTGGGCGGGCCGGGAGTTCGACGTGCCCGTCACCATCGGCGTGCCCGAGGACGCCAACGCCGGGAAGGTCGCGGCCATGGAGCGACTCGGTGCCGACGTCATCCGGCACGGGCCGGACTACGACGCCGCCCGCGAACACGTAGAGGAACTGGCCGCCGAGACCGGCAAGCGCTACGTCCACTCGGGCAACGAGCCGAAGCTACTCGCCGGCGTCGGCACCGCCGGGCTGGAGGTCGTCGAGGAATGTCCCGACGTCGACCGGCTCTACTGCCCTATCGGCGGGGGGACCTCCGCTGTCGGTTACTGTCTCTCCGTCGGCGCGCTGACAGACGCCGACATCATCGGGGTGCAGTCGGCAGCGGCCCCGGCGATGCACCGCGCGTACCACGAAGACACGCTGGCGCCACACGACCGGATGGAGACCAGCGCCGAGGGTGTCGCTACTCGAGTCCCCTTCGCGCTCACGATGGGTATCCTCCGGGACGGGCTGGCGGATTTCACGCTCGTCTCCGAGGCGGCCATCCGCGACGCCGTCGCTCGGCTGTTCACAGCGGAGCGAATCGTCATGGAGGGCGCCTGTGGCACCGGTGTCGCGGCTGCGCTGCGAGCCGACGACATCGCGGGCGAGACCGTCGTCGTCCCGGTCTCGGGCCGGAACATCGACCACGCGAAACTCGACGCCATCCTCGACGCGTACGACGGCCCGCCGTGAGACGGACCCAGCCAGTCCGTCGTCGCGTCGGACCGAAACGTTGTTCTTAAGAGTGCCACGGCAGTCCTTCGGGGTATGAGCAACGACTCCGAGGCCGAGGAGACAGAGCCAGTCGACGAAGACGCGGCCGACGAAGAGCCCGAAAGCGGATTCCAGTCCGGCGACGTCGTCAAACTAGCCTACACCGCGCGGACCGACGACGACGACCAGCTCGTCGACACCACCGACGAGGAGGTCGCCGCGGACGAGGGTATCGACACCGACCAGCAGGACTGGGGCCCGCGCACCATCGTGCTGGGGGAAGGCCACATCTTCCCTGACGTCGAGCAGGACATCTTCGGGAAGGAAGTCGGCGACGAGGGCAGCGTCACCGTCGCCGCCGAAGACGCCTTCGGCGAGTACGACGAGAGCGAGGTCCGCACCGTCTCGAAGGACAAGATCGAGGAGGACGACCGCTACCCCGGCGCCCAGGTCCAGATCGACGGCCAGCAGGGCCGTCTGGAGACCATCATCGGTGGCCGCGCGCGCGTCGACTTCAACCACCCGCTGGCCGGCGAGGCCGTCGAGTACGAGTACGAGATCGTCTCCGAGGTCACCGACCGCGAGGAGAAGGCCCAGGGCATCCTCTCGCTGATGCTCGACGTCGAACTCGACGTCTGGTTCGAGCAGGAGACCGTCGAGGAAGAGCAGCTCGTCGAGAGCGAAGATGACGACGAAGACGACGAGGATGCAGAGCCTGAGTACGAGACTGTCGAGGTCGAAAAGGACACGCTCTACATCGAGGCGACGCCCCAGCTGACGATGAATCAGCAGTGGATGATGGGCAAACAGCAGATCGCCCAGCAGCTCACGCAGCTGCTCGGCGTCGACCGCATCATCGTTCAGGAGGAGATCGGCGGCGGCGGTATGGGCATGCCCGGCATGATGGGCGGCGGCCTGGGCGGCCTTGAAGAGCAACTCGAAGACGCCGACGTCGACGCCGAAGAGATCGCAGAAGAACTCGAAAACGCCGGCGAGTAACGAAGAACTCGTTCAGACGGGACAGCCGACCTACCGGGGAATGGCCGCGTTCTTCATCACCCCACCGCAGCGTCGACAGGTCAGCTCCCGGCTCGGCGCTGTCGTCTGGTAAGCGCAGTCGCCGCATTTGAACCGCTTCTGTTCTTTCGCCAACGGGTCTCGCCCGTTCATGTTACCCACTATACAGCTATTCGGTGTTAAAACTACGCGAGCGTTTCACTCCAGGCCGCATTGTGATTATCTATGGCATGATCTACCGGTATCGTTAGTCGAAGCCGATACGAGACGCGAAATTTCTGAGTATATGTAATGATCTGGGTACGAGGTTGACCGTCCGTCGGCTGCCTGACCGTGGCGACGGCCGACCCGCTCGCGGTGTCGTGTTCGTTTACGCGTTCTCCGGGGGCCGATAGATGATGCTCCTGTCGACGGGGGTCTACTCGACCGAAGCCTGCGAGGCGCAGGCGTCGGCGAAACATAGAGACGGCGTCAGAAATACCACCGACCCGAGCGGACGCGTCAAGCGATGTCGCGGCTGGTGTCGATGTTGACCTGCTCAACCAGGTCGAGCTTGATGATGTCTTTGGGTGCGCGGCCGCCGCGGAACTTGGGGATGGCCAGCTTGTTCTCGACTTCGTCGCCCATCGTGCGCGTCTTGAGTTGGAAGACGACGTCTGCGAAGTGTTCGGTGGTGTCCCGCAGCGGCGGGACGTCGCGGCCGTCGAGACAGTGCAGGATGGCCAGACTCCCCGTGTTGACGATGTGGTTCTGGAGGTCGTTCATGAACGCCCGGAACCGGGAGTGGGGCTCCTGGGCTTCCAGGACGTCTAGCGGGTCGACGATGAGGTTCGAGCTCTCGGGGAGCGCCGAGACGAGTTTGCCCGCGTTGTCCAGCGGGGCCTCACCAGAGATATGCCGGACCGTCGGGTCGCCGGTGTTGGCCGGCGTCTGCTCGATACTGGCGACGACGGACTCCGCGGTGCGGTCCAGCGAGAGCCATAGCGTCCCGCGCGTGGCCGTGAGTTCGTAGAGGAACAGCTCCGCCTGGCTCGCCGGCTGGGCCGTCAGCGCGACGATGCTCCCCGCTGGGATACCACCGTCGAGCTTCCGGTCGAGGACATCGATGCCCGTCCGTAGCCGGTTGACCATACTGTAGGTGACCTAACCCGGCTATCCGATTAAATATTCCGCTTAGTTACCGATTTGGCACACTTACGGTGTCTCTCGGCCGATTCCTGCGTTTCGAGTGGCGGTTCCGGTAGCTCCGGAACGTGAACGACGAGTTCACAGCCGAGCAACTCGCTCGGGTCCACAGCGCCGTCGCTGCGAACCAGGACGACGCCGACCGGCGCGGCGTCGAGTTCACGGGCCATCGCCGCCGTCTTCGCCGCGTCGCGCAGGCTCCGCTCTCGCGGTGTCGAGACGAGGACGGTGCGGTCAGCCGCCCGCAGCGGCGCGGCAGCGTCCGGACTCGCGCCGGCCGGACAGTCCAGCAAGACGGGCTCGTCAGGCTGCCCGTGGTCACCCTGGCTCGCGAGGCGCTCGAATAGCGCCGCCGCCGTGGTGGTGTCGGCCCCGCCACAGGGCAAGATATCTACTCCCGGGAAGCGGTCGCTCCGCTGGGCGACCGCTCGGGGATCCTCGCTCTCGACCGCGGCGGCGATACCCGGCTCCCGGTCGACCTCGGTCCGGTGGTGGAGGTCCGGCATGTCGATGTCCGCGCCGACTACCAACGGGCGCGTCCCCGGCGTGGCCAGCGCGCGGGCCAGTCCGACCGCCGTCGTCGTCTTCCCACACCCTCCCTTCCCCCCGGCGATTGCGAGCATAGAGTGGGTGTGTTCGGTATGTGGCTTGAATGCTTGGCCAGGAGTTGCGAAGGGCGTACCTGCGACCGGTATGGCTGTCCGCAGTTCGGTTCCCAAGACCGTCGGACCGCAATTGGCCACCGACTGATACCCACCCAGTCGTTCCCAGTCGGCGTGTCGAGAGATTCAAGAGCGTCGGGGGCGGGTGTGGGAGTAAGATGCGGCACGACCACATCATCAGCGCCAAACAGCTGTCGCGGGCCGACATCGAGGCGGTGCTCGACCACGCGGCCGACATCGCCGCGGACCCTTCGGCCTACGCCGACCGCCACGCCGACACGCTGTTGGGGATGCTCTTTTTCGAACCCAGCACGCGCACCAAAATGAGCTTCACGGCGGCGATGCGACGCCTGGGAGGAGACATCGTCGACATGGGGTCGGTGGAGTCGTCCAGCGTCAAGAAGGGAGAGTCGCTGGCCGACACCGTCCGCGTCGTCGAGGGGTATGCCGACGCGCTCGTCCTTCGTCACCCGATGGAGGGGTCGGCGAAGATGGCCAGCGAGTTCGTCGACGTACCGCTGGTCAACGCCGGCGACGGCGCCGGCCAGCACCCCACCCAGACGCTGCTCGACCTCTACACCATCCGCGAGAACGCCGGCTTCGACGACCTCACAATCGGCATCATGGGCGACCTGAAGTACGGTCGCACCGTTCACTCGCTTGCGCACGCGCTGACCAACGTCGACGCCCACCAGCACTTCATCAGCCCCGAGTCCCTGCAGCTGCCCCGCTCGGTGCGGTACGACCTGCATCAGGAGGGCGCCGAGGTCCGCGAACACACCGAACTGGACGGTATCCTCCCGGAACTCGACGTGCTGTACGTCACTCGCATCCAGCGCGAGCGCTTCCCCGACGAGAGCGAGTACCGGGCGGTCGCCGGGCAGTACCAGATAGACAGCGAGACCCTCGACGCGGCGAAAGACGACCTGACAGTGATGCATCCGCTCCCCCGCGTCGACGAGATCGCCCACGACGTCGACGACACCGAATACGCGACCTACTTCGAACAGGCCCACAACGGCGTCCCCGTCAGGATGGCCCTGCTGGACCTGCTCCTGGAGGCGAACGAATGAGTGACAACGACCAGCAACTCCGCGTCTCGAAGATCCGAAACGGTACCGTCATCGACCACATCACCGGCGGGCAGGCGCTGAACGTCCTCGCGATACTGGGTATCGACGGCACCAGCGGCGACTCCGTCTCCGTCGCGATGAACATGCCCTCGGACCGCCTGGGAAAGAAAGACATCGTGAAAGTCGAGGGGAAGGAACTCTCACAGAACGAGGTCGACGTGCTCTCGCTCATCGCGCCCGCCGCGTCTATCAACATCGTTCGGGACTTCGAGGTCGTCGAGAAAGCCCGCGTCGAGCGGCCGACGATGGTCGAGGGAATTCTGGAGTGTCCGAACCACAACTGCATCTCGACCGAAGACGAGCCCGTCCAGTCCCGCTTTGCCGTCGTCGACGACGGCGTCCGCTGTGAGTACTGCGACACCATCATCCGGGACGACCTGCCGGCTCACATCCTGGCTGAGTAGCCCGAACCGGCGCGTTTCTCCCATCTCTCCCCGACAATTTTGCCCCGTGGGGCCGCTGTCTGTGGTATGAGTGACAACGAAGACTATGACTCCGACCACGACGACCACCACGAACACGACGAAGACGACGTCTCTATCGCCGTCGTCACCGTTTCTGCCTCGCGCACGCTGGACGACGACCCCGGGGGCGACGTCATCGAGGCGGCGCTCACCGAGGGCGGCCACGAGGTGACTGACCGACGGCTCGTCACCGACGACCGGGTTGCTATCGCCGACGCGGTGACGAGCGCTCTCGAAGCGGGCGCCGACGTGGTGGTGACCACCGGCGGAACCGGCCTGACGACCGACGACGTGACCGTCGACTCCGTCTTACCGTTGTTCGACCGCGAGATACCGGGCTTCGGAGAGCTGTTCCGCTACGTCTCCTTCGAGGAGGTCGGGCCGATGGCGATGGCCTCGCGGGCCACCGCCGGCGTCGTCGCCGACAGGCTGGTTTTCTGTCTCCCCGGGAGCGAGAACGCGGCCCGAACGGGCAGCGAGCGGCTGGTCGCCCCCGCGGTGGGCCACCTGCTCGGACTCGTTCGGCGCTGAACACCCGCAGCGTTTTCCGTTCGGTCACGGTAGGTCGACACATGACTGAGGAGTTCACACACGCCGATGCCGAAGGCGACGCACAGATGGTCGACGTCGGCCAGAAGGCCGACACCAAGCGCCGCGCGGTCGCACGCGGGGAAATCCGTCTCTCCGATACCACGCTCGACGCCATCGGCGACGACGACGTCGGCAAGGGCGACGTGCTGACGACGGCTCGCATCGGTGCGATTCAGGCCGTCAAGCACACCTGGGAGACGATTCCGATGTGCCACCAGATACCTATCACGAACGTCGAGACCGACTTCGCGGTCGCAGACGGGGCAGTCGAATGTACCGTCGCCGTCGAGACGGTCGGCAAGACCGGCTGCGAGATGGAGGCTTTAGAGGGTGTGACGACGGGGCTAAACGTCGTCTGGGATATGGTAAAATCCGGCGAGAAAGACGACGACGGTCAGTACCCGACCGCGGCTATCGAGGACGTCCGCGTCGTCGAGAAAACGAAGTCGGCTCTGGGGGACTAGTCCGGTATCCGGCTCTGCCGGTCAGTTGAACTCGGCTGACGCCGAGGCGTTGACTTCGGCGCCGGCCGACACTTCGCCGGTCTCGGTCCCGCTGGCGTCCTCGGCGGTGTACTCCGCGTCGCCGTACAGCACTGCGGTCCCGCTGGCGACCGGCCGGATGATGTAGCTCCCGTTGCCGCGCTCGACCGGCGTGAAGTCGGCGACGAAGTGGGTCCGCTCCTCGGCCCGAATCTCGAACTCGGCGTTGAACTTCAGCGGCGCGTCGCCGGGCGTCTCCACCGATGCCTCGCCCCCGCCGTCGAGCGTCGCCTCGACGCCGGTGACGTCGAGCTGGAGATACTGATACGAGCCGGTCTCGAGTTCGGTCTCTCCGAGCGACTGGGTGTTGCTCCCCTGGAGGTCCACGAGGTCAGCCGTCTGTGGCTCCTCGAACTCGATGTAGCGACGCCCATCGCCCTCCTCGGTTCCGGTCGCCGACGTCTCGGCGGTCGCTGCGGCCTCGGTGCCGTCTTCGGTCCCGGTATCCGTCCCGTCGCTGTCGGCCTGTGTGACCCAGATACCGGCCATCGTCACGACACAGGACTCGAAGTCGGCGATGTCCCCCGGCATGTCGGTGACGCTCGTCGCGAGCGTGCCATAGGTCGGTGTGCCGTCGCCGTTTGTCGATCCGCTGCAGCCGGCGACCAGTCCGGCCGACGCCGCGACGCCTGCGGTCTTGAGGTAGGTTCGTCGGTTCACACAGGTAGCATTGGCTATCCAGTGAAGTGCTTGGTGGCCGCCTGGGGCGTAACTGGCTGTGGCATCGGAAACACTGACATGCCGGCCGCCGGTAGTCGCGAGCATGCAGGTCCTGGGTATCGCGGGTGCCGCCGACAGCGGGACGGCGACGCTCGTCGAGCGACTCCTCGAGCGCTGTGCCGGCCGCGTCGCCACCGTCAAGCAGTGCACACACTCGCCGGATATCGATACCGAGGGGACAGACACCGCCCGCTATCGGGCGGCCGGCGCGGCCGAGACCGTCGCCCTGACCGACGACGGCGGGTGGGTCGCCACCGGCGAGGCCCGCACCCTCTCCGAGACGCTCGACGCGCTGGCGCCCGACTACGACTACGCGTTCGTGGAGGGATACGGGGACGCGACGATTCCGAAAGTGGTGCTGGGCGACTGCGAGGCCGCAGACCCCGTTGTCGGCCGGTTCGATAGCGGGGAGCGTGCCGACCTCGACGCGATACTGGGCGCGCTTGACGAACGCGACCCCTACGTCACGCTTTCGACGCTCGTCGCGTCTGTCAAGCGCTCGCCCGACGAGGACCGCGCCGGCGCTATCGCCACCTTCACCGGTCGCGTGCGGGCCAAAGACAGCCCGGAAGACCGGCCCACGGAGCACTTAGAGTTCGAGCGCTACGACGGCGTCGCACAGCAGCGCATGGCCACGATCCGGCGGGAACTGGAAGCCCGCGACGGCGTCCACGACGTGCGACTCCATCACAAGACCGGCGTCGTCGAGGCCGGCGAGGATATCGTCTTCGTGGTCGTCCTCGCGGGGCATCGCGGCGAGGCCTTCGCCGCCGTGCAGGACGGGATCAATCGCTTGAAAGACGAGGTCCCGCTGTTCAAGAAAGAGGTGACCGTCGACGAGGAGTTCTGGGCCCACGAGCGCGAGCGGTAGCGGAACGATCGACACGATCTAGTCCTGACAACACACCGTCTGTGCAGTCGGGTGCGTTGATATCCGATAGCCATTATATCTGGCTGCCAACTACTGGAAGAAACGGCACAAATCGCCGTCGGGGACTGCCGACCCGGTAGCTCGCGCCGATAGTTCTTTAAGAAAAGCTGTCATACCTTGAAACGATGTCAAAGAAGATACTCCTCCTGATCGCAGTCGTCGCCGCAGTGGGCGCGGCGTACGTCGTGAAAAAGTAACGCGGTCCCCCGTGGTATCGTTTCCGACCACCCTTTTCAGAACGCTTACCCGACCCACCGACCTAGCCGTCTTCATGTACGGCGTCGTCACGCGAAACGAGGAGGAGAC
>Ga0209945_1001049_pt1 | contig 10022 bp, 26 predicted proteins | sample SalPonR2_A_D2_MG_FD_185703 | JGI IMG/M metagenome (GOLD analysis project Ga0209945, IMG submission 185703) | Salt pond soil microbial communities from South San Francisco under conditions of wetland restoration - Salt Pond MetaG R2_A_D2_MG... ...
GATACCGAGACACGAGACACCTCGTGAGATACATGATAGTCACAGACAATCTGTCCACCGTGAGGCATAGCCGACTAAAAAGCGGGGCATCCGAGACATGGGCATAGATGACCTACTGAGCGACTCTGGCGATAGCGGAGGTGATAGTTCGTCTTCGACAAAGGACAAGTACACAGGATCTAAGTCCCTGGATAGAACGACCAACTCTCAAGGCAATAGGAAGTGGAACACCAAGATTGACTTCAGTACAGCGTATGTCTTGGTAGCGAGAGACCGACACGGACAAGTCCATGTCCACAAAGACACAGTCGGCATCAAGGACGAAGATGACCACTGGCTACGATTTGACGAGGACTTCCGTAGGACATGTCCATCTTGTAACTATTCCACAGATGACATGACACGTCTCAAAGCCCATCTACGTGATAGTCATGGTATCACAGAGTGGGACGAGGACGAGATAATCACGAAGACTGAACGTGAGTACTCTAAACAGTATGAAATGCTATTCAGACAACAGAGTAGAGCGGGGTGGCTCACGTTCTGTAACCTATGCCAAAAACAGCTAGACGAAGACCCTAACGAGGTTATCGAGAACGACCCCGCTAGGTTAGTTGAACTGAACGAGCGTGTCTATTACCCACCTAAATCAAAGCCCGACACTACATCTACGTGTCAGGTGTGTGGGGCAAAAGCCACAGACAACTCATGCTCAATACTTCAGATTAGACTGAAGGACCATAGCCGAGTTCATGTCTGTGCTTCCCACACGGTGGGTGAGATGGCCGAGGAAGGTATACTACAGTAACTTTCATCTAATCTATATATCAAACCTGTAGATGTATCTACAGGCGTGTTAGCCAGACACCGAGGTTCATATTCAGAGCCGAGAGTCACTGGCAGGTGTATTAGAAATGTACCCGTACTCCCCAGACATGGAGCCTGAGACTGAAGCATCGGCATTAGATGACCGCAACAACTCAGAGTCTGAATTCTCGGTAGACGAGGAATTGGCTTATTCCATCGGATACTCTGACCCAGACCCAGCAATCTAATATGAAACCCGAACCTGAAAACGAACAGACCGACTTAGACGGCATAGAACGACAGATAGCGACGGTAGAAATTGAGATAGACCACGTAGAACACATCGTAGAGAAACCTATTTGGGGCTCGCGCGCGCGCAAAGAATTGTATAGAGGCGACAATCACTAAAGACGATCACCAAGATAGACACACAGCTATGACTAAGCACAACGCAGTCTGGAATGATGATATGGTGAACAGAGATGAAACTTTCAGTGATGAATGTATGGACGAAGAATTAGATAACTACTGGGATTACAAGGACGATGACTGAACTTAACGTAACCGACTACCGACAGATGGAGATGAGAGACGTGGGTAATGAAGTCATAGTTGCCGGTGGAGAATATGAAGTCGCAAACTATGCTCCAACTGGAGCCTCACATAGCAATGACTGGGTTAGTGTAAACGGTAGCATTAGAGCACTATGTATAGGTTACTTAGACATGAGATATAACGTGGCCGTAGAGACTGAGTTAGGAACCCATACTATAATTATGGTTCCTGATGAAGATATAACCACATACGAAGACGTGAGATCACAAAACGAGGCATCTATGGACGCAGAGTATCACGCAGCACAACTAGTAGACGCATTACAAGATGCTGATGCTCCAAAACACATGTTAGATTACGCTGAAAGTGTGTATGAACAAGCAAGCGATATAAACAACAAGAGACAATAGACCAATGAAAAAATGGAGAGTCTACACTGTCACAGACGACAGTAAAGCCGGTAGTGACGTTATCGAGGCGGAGAACATGAAAAAGGCTGCTTCAAAAGCTCTTGAACACCCACGGTTTGAGGATGTTCTTGAGGTGGAACAGTTTGATAGGGGCAATATAAATCACCCCTTCCATAGGTAAAATACAACTACCAACTTTATTTATACACGACCCTTAGTACCTCTTAGCTTCCAGAGCTAGGGTTGATTCGCTGAACGAGGGAAATAGAACAACTGTTGATTAAACAGATATGGATGACAGAGAAAAACTTGCCGCAGTCGCAGCACTCGGGTGTGTAGACGCAGAAGATGTTAATGAGCACTTAGCCCTAATGATACAGTCAAACCTTGAACGGGATAATAGTGGCTTCATAGTTGAAGGCCCTGAAGATTTCGATGAATCAGAATTAGAATATCTGTATGCGGAACTGCGCCACGAGTTAGAGAATTAAAAAGTTATGAGTGATGAGAAATCAATACTCGACCAAATAGCTGATGAGATTGGCGAGATAACCGAAAAGCAGGAAGATGATGAACCCGACGAGTCTGAAGAACAGTTTAACCCTGAAGATTATTACAGGAACAAGAACGACTACGATGGTGGCTGGTAGATACACATGGATTTAGAAAGTAACCCAAAACTGAAAGAAGCACTTGAACAGGACGAATATAGAGTCGGATGCTGGAACGGTGAAGTTTCAGATGGTCAAGCCATATTGAGACATGACTCTATGGATGAAGATGTGGTAGTAGACGTTAATGAACTTCATGACATAGCTAACCTCACAACTATACTGATACTCAAAGATATAATTGTCAGAGGTAACAGAGATGACGTTGAGAACTTTGCTGAGTTGGTTAACGACTTAGAGGCATAGAATAGCATTATGAAACATTTTTTAAACCTGTCCTTCCTAGGACAGAGCCTGTGAAAATCAGCGAGAGCATATCGATGCTTGGGAGTCAAAAGACATACGATGACAGAATTTAATAACGAAGACGAAGCCGAAGAAGTACAGCACAACAGCGGCCCGATAGGAGTACACATAGACGGATGTGTGATAGTCGATACTGATGACCATATAATAGCAGATGAGATAGCAGACGGAGTCGTTAACCACCTTCACAAAGCCATCCATCAACTAGAAGAGTCGGTTGATGATGAAAAGGCTATAGTGAATATTGATAGGACCACCGACTACTTCTATCCAGAAGACTCTGAGTGAAACCATGAAAGTAGATCCAGATACAACCTCGTACAAGGTAGAAGGGCTTAAAACAATCAAAGTCGCAACCGATAGTGATAGGGATACACCAACAGTCAAGGTTATCAAGAATATCAGCACAGATGATGAACTGTATTTCTTGATAGTCAAAGAACCTCCAATAAACGAGATCACAGGACCAGACGATATAGAAACAGTTGAAAAGCACAAAGTAGCATCACACGAGAACCGATTCACAGTCCGAGGAGAGGTTGTAAATAAAGCCATAGATTACGCTGACAAACTTAGCATGTAATATATGACTAACCACTACACTATCGTAGCCGGTCCTAATGGAGAGCCCACGTTGTTAAAGAAGCAGATCGAGATCCGTGGGTATTTCTATGATGAAGTTATAGGAATGGTGAATTTCCACGGATGGGAGTACGCGGCTAGCAAGGTATGTGGGTACTGTAGGATGTATATAGAAGACGAAGACGAGAACGCAGAGTTTACTGATTATATCTGTACATGTAGTGAAGATGAACGGGAGCCTACAACCCTAGAACCTCCAGTTTAACTTCACCCTGACTGGCATTTTTCTGGTTCGATTCCAGAACAGGGCTTAGCCCGAGATGGCTTAAAACTACGTACAACCATGACGTTTTACAACTCAGAAGAATTCATGCTCTCATGCTTAGATGGAGAGTGTAGAGGTTGCATGGAGATCGACTTATCGGAATCGGGTATCAGCAACGAAGTTAATTCAGAGTGCCCAGAATGTTCACACAACTATAACGTGATACTCCAAGATTTCGAGGAGGAGCCAGAAGACGTAAAACACTTAAAAATATACGCATAGGATAATATTACATCTATATTTAAACCTGCTCTTCCTAGAGCAGAGCCTGTTAGAATCAGCGAGAGTATATTGATACTCGTGAGTTAAAAGAAAAAAGCTATCAAATATGAAAGTAGAACCCGATACTACAAACTATACGGTAAAGGCGCTAAAGGTTATCAAAAAGGTAAGTGATCGAGTCAAGGTCATGAAAAATATCTCAAAAGATGATGAGATATACTTCTTAATCGTGTATGAACCTCCAGTTGAGGAGATAACATGCCCTGAAGATATTGAAACTGTAAAAAAGTTCAAAGTTGCCGAACACGAGAATAGATTCGCTGTAAGACAGCAAGCTCTTGAAGAGGGCCAAGAATACTGGGATAAGATCAAACCATAAAAGTAAAATGCCATGTCAATAGATGTAAGCAAAGTAGTACACATCTGCCCTATTTGTGATGCAGAGTTCGGATCTCATGAGAAGGTCCGTAGACATATCACAAATACAGTAGACGAACAGCATCAAGGAATTAACGGCTTCACGATGGATATGACCATAGTAACAGATACAAAGGACATATGGGACGTACAGTCTGAACAAGAAATCCATGACAAGATAGCTAAGGCATCTGAGTACTTTGACGTTATCTCAAATGATGAAATACATGAGATAGCTGATAAGGCTGAAGTTCATTTCAGCCGGGTTATCAGAGTCTTTGACGACGAAGATATAACCTACCGCAGTTATGATATTAGATCTAAGACAAGCGAAAGTGATTTAACTCAAAAGCAGCGTGCTGTCTTAGAAGAGTGGAATGGGAAGAATGATAATCGATCTATCAGAGATATATCGAAAGAAGTAAATCGTAAGAATCAAGATGTTCAGGTTAGCGAGTCATACCCCGGAAATGTAATAAGAAAGTATGGCTGGCTGAAGTTACCTATATACGATGGTTCAGAGCTTAATAATGAGAGTCCGGAAAGTAGAGAAATAATTGTCGAGAATACAACTGATGAAATGTTAGACACTACAGATGCGTATCTAGACCCAACTAGTGAACCTACCGACATAGATGAAGAAGAGGACGATTCAGATAACAGTATTATCACTCAAGAAGATGTATATGAGGCATTTCTTGAATCCGATGTTGAGTTTACAGTTGTGCCTGATGAAGATGAGTTTGATGTAATGTCTAAACTCATCAAGTCAGGGCACGACGAAGTAGCGCGTCATATTTTCGAGTAGATTCTATATTATATTTCTTTGTTGCCACTTGTAGCATCCACCTCCTCGTGGTAAGTGGCGGGTAATGCTAAGTGATGCTAGAAAGATGTAACACATGGGGCTAGATGACCTATTAGTAGATGAAGATGACGGTGGAAGTACAGATGACACTGAAGATAGCTCAAGTGATTCTGGAGATTCAGAACATGAACCATCCGAGGTCCGTGAGGCAATAGAAAACAATATCAGAGAAAAAGCATTGAACAACTTCGATGATATAGAAATCTATGATGGGGAACTAAAAGGTGATGTTAAAGACTTTGCTATGATGTTCGCTTTGATTGGCATGGAATACACAGAAGTAGATCTTGATGATTTAGCTGGAAAAGAGTAATAAACACAAAAGAGCAATAAACACTGTAGAAAAACACACAGAAGATAAAATCGAAGACGAAACATTTTTACGTGCGTAACACGTATAGAATAATAGGTCGCGCCGAAAATAGCGTGACCTACGAAATCAATAGATGGGTTTCGCTGTTCACCTTACCATCTATGCCAGGACTCTAAAACTGTCCGTGGTGAGGTAATAAGGGAACTAGTAAACCAATGTCGAAAGACTACAACCAATCAGAGTCAGCTGTACCAAGCGAGAAAACTCTTGCTGTATCTGAAAATACAACTTCAAGAAATGCTTTTTGTATTAGTTCTTACGGAGCATTTCATGCTGTATCGTCACTAAGCCCTACGGGCATTAGAGAAGTGTTTTGTGACACTAATCCAGCAGAACTGAGAGAAATAGCTGATCAAGTAGACGAGTTTGTGAACGATGTGTACCCTGAAGATAATGAGGGGGCTATTAAAGACATGGCATACAAACGCCAGATTCTCTTAGTGATGGCTCAAGAAAATGATGATCTTTCAGTTGTCACTGAGACTAACGAAGGGGATTTCTCTACACCAGAGTTCTACACAGATAAGTAATATTCGTTTAGCTTAGCCACTTCATTTATTTTCTCACCCACGGTGGTCTGGAGTAGTGGAGTTCGATTCTCCACGTGGGTTTGACCTAAGTAAGTCGAAAAACTGCTTGGAGAAATAATGGAACTGACAAACCAAGGTTACTACAACCTGATTGTTTATGAAAGCGACACAAAAGACATGAAACACCTCTTCGAGCGCACAGGTGAACACTCTGATGAAGAGGTCAACCAGTGGATTGATGAAGCGCTCAGCTTCCTAAGTGACAGGCTACATGATGGCTCATATGACAGCGATGAGGATAGTGATATGCCAAGTAAGGATGAACTTCATGAAAAAATGGATGTGCTTGCTGAGATGAAATCTCAGATGGAGTATTAAACTCATGGAATACACAGTCGAATTTGAAGGAGACACATACGAACACGCAGAGTTCAGACAAATGATTCTCTCATACGGTGGAGAGATTATTGAGGGTTAAACTTAATGACTGAACTAAACCAAGAAACGCTTGAGGAGATGAATCACACCTTCCACTGGATAGAGTCACAGTATCACCAAGCACGCAATCTGGTGATGGAACTACAGAGATACAAGCGATATCTCGAAGATGAAACAAACGAAGAAGAGATTGAGGTACTTCAAAGACAGATAGATGAAACTGAAAGCAGGCTACTTCAACAGATGAGCGATATGAATATCGACCCAGATAAGTACCAGAAATAATGCAAGACGTTAGATGTAAGAAGTGTGGCGAGCCGTACAGTACTTACTCGTTACATAACGAGATTCCAGATTGGGAGGATCAGCCAGAGAACGCATACGAGAAGTTTATGCGAGGTGATGGCTGTCCCACCTGTAACTGGGGTGAAAAAGCCGGTGAAGTTTCAACAAGTCGAACAAAATCTCAGGATGAACTAGACGCAGATCACATTAAAGACATAATGAATAATACGGACGACGACCCTATCAAGTACATATAACACAGTTATGTACTCAAAGCGGTACTACTGCCCTAAGTGCAAGAAAACCTTGGACTACGGTGAATACGAAGAGCACATACTGGAAGAACACGCTGAACTTCATGGTAGCTTCCAGTATGAAAAAGAAGAATAAATATTACTGTACTTATTGTCAAAGATGGCTTAAGTACGGAGCATACAGGACACATATGATTAACGACCACGGAGTGGGAGTAGAATGATAACTAAAAAATACAATCTTACGGGTGAATACTGTAAGCAGTGCGGTGTACCGCTGGCTGAAGAGCTAGATAAAGATAACACAAAGTGTAAACTTTGTAGATAACAAATGGCTACTACAAATCTCAAAACATATTACTCTGTATTAGTTATACAGGGTGAAGAAGTATCGAGCTTTCAAGTAATAGGTGTATTCGAGAACAATCAGGAAGCTGTCGAATATGCTGAAGAAGAACTAGACCACACAACTCCGTATGAGGTTAGGAGTGCAAGATACTACTGAGATGAAAGACGAATACGCTTTCGGATGTTGGGAAAAAGATGGTAGAGAATGCCCGATTCAGTCTGCGGGAATCGAAAGAGATGGAATAGTTGATGATGTTGCTAGACAGTACGATAGGAATGTAGAAGAATTGGTAGACTATGTTAAGTTTGAAGGCATAGTTGATGGTACTGTTGCTAAGAAAGCTATCAAAATGACTAAGCAAGATCTAGAAATGAGGTGTTCAACAGGCGGAGATCAAATGTATGTAGATGTATGCGATGAAGTCTTAGAAAGCGAGTTTCAGAACTGAAATATAGTATTTCATCTTTGATTTATCCCTCACGGTAGATGCTCACCTTGTCGTGGTGTGAGGGCTTACCCACTAAGAAGCATCCGAACCGACTGTGCTAACTGAAAAAACTCGAAGCAACTATGCCAACTAGGAAATTCGAAGCTACCGAAGGCTTGCTCCACGATGACATTAGGAAGCAAGCTGGTCGTATAGAAAAGTCATGGCTCGAAGCCGTGATGAACTCTGTGGACGCAGATGCCACAGAAGTTGAAATTGAGATAAATTCAACACACAGTATCATCCGAGATGATGGTACTGGCATGTCTGAAGCCGATATTGACAAGTATTTCCGTCTTTTCGGCTACAAGGACGATGATGTTGAAGAAAAAGTGTACGGAAAGTTCCGTAGAGGCCGTGGTCAAATCTTCAACTACGGTAAAAACATATGGCATACCCAAGATAACATCTTGGTTGTTGATTTAGAAAATGAACAAGCCATAGTCGAAAAGGAACTCGATGCTTCATCTGATGATGAAGGTATTATCGAGTCTGATGGAGATAGGTTCATCCTTGATGCTGGTTCCAAGAATGACTTGGTATTCAACCAGCAAAAAGCGAACGAGTACTTCGACGGCACAGAAGTATTCGTCTGGCATTATGATGATCTAGATGATGTTAGTTCCAAGGTCACTGAGTTCAAGAAACTCATCAAGTATATCCCTTGGATGAATGATATTGAAGTACAAATCAATGGTAACTATGTTAACTATGACATAGATCCAAAGTTCGAGACTGACAATGCGTACTACGAATTTGGAGGAAACTCTATGTTCAATAATGCTTCTGTCTACAACATGGGAGCATTTGTAGATGACATGTCAGTTAACTCATCAACTGGTGATAGAGTCCCTGTTGACGGGATAGTCATCTCAAAGAAAGCATTGGATCTCAACAATGCCAGAACAGAAATCATCGAAGGAGATGATGTGTGGGAGACAATAGTAAAGGAATACGCTGGAAATGCTATTGACTTTCTGATTGAATATGATGATAAGTCTCCTACTCAGTCTCAATGGCTACTAAAACAGTGCGAAGTCAGAGAGTGGCTGTTGGAGGAAATTAAAGATATACCTCTCATCGAGGACATTAAAGGTGAGAAGCTGTCACTATCTGATTTATCTGGTTCAAAGTTTTCGTTTGCTCCTGAAGGGAACGCAATAGCTGAGGAAGCTATGGAGCGTAAAGGAGTAACGATGATCAAAGAATCATATGAGTCTGCGTTTTCTGCTATCAATAACATCGGTAAGAAGAAAGACTATACTGATGTTGTGAGGGATGAGTTCAGTTATGAAATGAAGGAAGTATCTCCGGACGATCTATCTAAAAAGCGGTCGAAAAACTTCGAGAAATTGAAGTGGTTAATCAATGAGATCACCCACGGGGAGCAGATCAAGCCGGGTTACTCTAACCACTACAATGTGTGGAAGGATACTGACGGCACTGTATATGTTGATAAGAACTATCTGAACTGCAAAAAGAATGTGTTCCTAACTGAGGTTATCGATGAAGTGATTAAAGTTCTATCGCATGACGGGAGCACTATGAAGGGCTTCGATAAGTCCTTTACATACAGACGGAACTACGAAAGAAACATGAACAAAGTATCATCTCATCGACTCCGCCTGTTGAACGGTACGTGGGACTCAGGACAAGATCGTAGCTTCTACTAACTAAACTGATACCCACATTTTATTACCCTATCGAAGCTATGGGCCTTGACGTGGCGATAGGGCTTAGTCGGACTAACACATAGCTGGAAACAACGACTTGAAACCATGACAGAAGAAGAAAACGAGTTGTACGACTACGAGATGCTAGGTAGAGCAGATACAATCGATAGAAAGCCTATTCGATACCACTATCCTGAAGACATGAATGTCCCTGCAGATAGTCATAGGATATTCGCAGAACTTGAAAGTATTCTTGATAATCATTCTCTATATAACCTAAGTCAGGAGCAGGTTTTGTATGCTATGATCTACTTTGGAAACGAGCGGAAACTAGATGTTGAGTTTGAACAGTTGACTGGTATGAGTAGAAGTGAAGCAGCTGAAGTTGAAGACAATCAGGGTGAGTAAGTTTAGTTATAGAACCTACAGCCGATTAAAATCGTAACATTTATTACAACGTGGTCCATAGA
>Ga0209945_1001051_pt1 | contig 10017 bp, 11 predicted proteins | sample SalPonR2_A_D2_MG_FD_185703 | JGI IMG/M metagenome (GOLD analysis project Ga0209945, IMG submission 185703) | Salt pond soil microbial communities from South San Francisco under conditions of wetland restoration - Salt Pond MetaG R2_A_D2_MG... ...
GGAATCGCGCTCGATGATTTCAGGCTCATACGAGGGAATAGTCGGGTCATCTGAGTGATCCGGCTGGCTGTTAAGAAGTTCTTCAACCCGGTTGTTGATCTGGTTGAGTTTCTGTTCCGGATTCGAGTGCGTCGGCGTACACGGTGATATCGGGCTCTTCGCGTGAGGTCTCATCCTGTTCGATGGTGTGTGCATCAACGAGTGGGGACGGAGTCGGTGTCTCGCTTTCAGCAAGGGTGCCCTCACGATCGTCGAGCGTGAACCGTGGATGCAGGCTCAGCACGGTTGCATACGGTTCGGCCCGCGGTGGAAGGCGATCAAGATCGAATGCGCCAGTCGCATCCTCGACGCGCTGGGATAGCGTCTCAAACTGCTCTCGCTGGAGCGGGATGGTTTCGCTGTCAGCTTGGTGCTCAATGAGGATGCGATGTTGTTGGAAGTCGGTGATGTGAAATGGGTTCTGCGAGAGTGGAGTAAGCAGTATGGCGTCTGCTGGAAGTGCCTCTACGTTCTCGAGGAGATTGTCCCACGTCACGCGAGACGACATACAGTCGATTCAGTACTACAAGTCAAAAGCATACGGGCGTACGTGGAGCAATACTCTCAATAATTAACCAACAGCGGGGTACAGAAATTCTACTGTGTTGGTTAATTTCTCAGATCAGTAGCCACGGGATCTTGGCCCGTGTTTTCCAATCAATATTCGCAGTCTCTCGCAGGAGCCGTGAAGTACCAGCCATCGCATTTGTCTTTAGTTAAGCTTGGGCTTTCATCTCACCAGAGTAGACTTTCTTGACTTTCTGTGACGATAGAGATCAGCGTAGACGTGTAAGCGTAAGTCGTGACTAATTGGCCATCACATTACGCTGGCCGACAACGACTACTTATTAGACTCAGAACATGAATCTGTCTTCTTTAGGTGATCTATAGCTTCTTTCCTACTCATATTCGTCTTCCCACAGGTACAGTGAACATGCTCTACCTGAAGCGCCATATCAAGTGAATCTCCAGCTATCTCAAAGTGCTCCATTGAGTCAAATTCTAGTCCACCATTACTTAGTTCGTATTTGATCATATGCGAAATGTCTCCGAAAGAGTGGATTATATGTTCTGTATCCGTATCTTCAAACTGGATTGCTTCTTTCCCCTCAGCATTTTTTTGCTCATTTATTGTGACTCCGCAATCAGAACAGATTCGTTTCCTCTGACCTTTTGTTGACTCAACAACAAAATCAGTAGACCCACACTCATGACACTGTCTCCAACTCATAACTCTATCATGAATTTTAATTCGTATATCTATTACGAAAATACCCAAGGAGAACACTATTGATCTGCTTAACTAAAGACGAATACTTTCAATCCTTATCTGAACACCGCCGGACCGTCAGCGAGTGATTTTAATTTGCCTGCCGAGCAGAATGTTGATGCTGAATTTTGTGGCGTGGAACGGTCAATCGGGCTGTGCCAGTGGGAGTCTGTGGCGGGTTCGTCGTGAGGAATTTGTACCCGCAAAATTAATAATGATAGTATAGGACTCACATACATGAATTCACGTCTCTCTGGTTTCTATAAGGGATCGTCCGCAGAGCGCCGACAGGCGCTAATCGACGCCGGCGTTGACCCTGAGACCGTCGAATCACTGCGGGGAGGAAAATTGGGTGTGGACGGTGCGGACGCCATGAGCGAGAATGTTGTCGGAACACTTGAGTATCCAATCGGGATTGCGACGAATTTCCAGATTGATGGCGAAGATACGCTGGTGCCTATGGCGGTTGAGGAGACAAGTGTCGTCGCTGCTGCGTCGTTCGGTGCCCGTATGGCTCGCGTGACTGGTGGATTCACCACCGATGTGTCGGGACCCATCATGATTGCACAGATTCAATCGACAGACGTCCCGGCACCGCATCACGCGAAGTCCACGGTACTCAATGCGGCAGATGACCTGATTGAGCTCGCCAACGAGCAAGATCCGGTGTTAGTCGAACACGGGGGTGGGTGTAAGGACGTGCAAGTCCGGGTTATCGACACGCCGCGCGGTGAGATGCTCATTACGCACTTGATCGTTGATGTCCGTGATGCGATGGGTGGGAACGCGGTCAACACGATGGCGGAAGCACTTGCACCGGAGATCGAGGGATTGACCGGGGGAGACGTTTCACTCCGGATTTTATCGAATCTCGCGGACAGACGACTTGCTCGTGCGACGTGTACGATCGAACCGGATGCACTAGAGACAGAGGACGTGGAACTGGCCGGTGAGGAGATCCGTGATCGGATCGTGGATGCGTGGGCGTTCGCTGCCGGTGACCCGTACCGTGCGGCGACTCATAACAAAGGGATTATGAACGGGATAGACGCAGTCGCAACGGCGACATTCAATGACTGGCGGGCTATCGAGGCAGGTGCACATGCGTACGCGGCACAGGACGGGTACGGACCGCTGACAACGTACGAGGTCGATACTGACGGGCGTCTCGCATGCAGTATTGAACTCCCGATTCAAGTTGGAACCGTTGGCGGTGCGACGCGGCTACAACCAACGGCGGAGGCTGCACTTGAGTTGCTTGACGTGGACTCGGCAGATGAGCTCGCGGGGGTGTTTGCAGCCGTTGGACTCGCACAGAATTTCGCGGGGCTTCGTGCACTCGTAACCGAGGGGATTCAACGCGGCCATATGAGTCTACATGCGAAAAATATCGCTGTACAGGCGGGGGCACCGGATGATCTTGTCGACGAAGTGGCGGCGCGGATGGTTGCCGAGGAGGCGGTACGGCAGGACCGTGCAGAGGAACTAATCGATGAATTAAGTGGATGACAGTCCGGATCGCCAACGCTGCCGGGTTCTGGGGTGATTACACGGATGCGACTGAACGATTGTTAGCATCGGGTGCTGAGTTCGAATACTTGCAGTTGGAGTATCTTGCAGAGGTGACGATGGGAATCCTCAACCGGCTCCGCGATCGCGATCCGGAGAAGGGATACGCGACAGATTTCGTCGAGTACGTCATTGCTGAGCATCTGGCAGACCTGGTTGACCGTGAGGTGCGCATAGTGACGAACGCTGGTGGGCTGAATCCACCGTCGTGTGCGGCTCGGGTCCGTGAGCATGCCGCTGAGCAGGGAGTGGATGTGACTGTTGCTACCGTAACTGGCGATGATATTACTGACCAGCTGGATCGGCTGCATGCTCGACACGGGTTAGAGCCCTTCGAGGACAATACGCGGTATGAGGACGTAGCCGATGATGTCGTGACGGCGGCGGCATATTTGGGTGCGTTCCCGGTTGCGGCGGCGCTCGATTCGGGTGCCGACGTGGTCATTACTGGGCGTGTGGTCGACCCGGCGTTAGCGCTCGGCCCGCTGATCCACGAGTACAAGTGGGGCCAAGAGCAGTACGACCGGCTTGCAGCTGGAATCGTCGCAGGACATCTCATCGAGTGCGGGACGCAAGTGACAGGTGGGAACTCGACGCGAGAGTGGGAAGCGATCGAATACGACGACGTTGGGTACCCGATCGTGGCAGTAGAGTCCGACGGCGAGATACAGCTCACCAAGCCGGACGGCACTGGTGGAGAGGTGTCGCGGGCGACGGTCGCTCAACAGTTAGTGTACGAGATCGGGAACCCACAGGCGTATCTGACGCCAGATGTAGCTGCAGATTTTACCGCCCCTGAGATTACAGAGGTTGGGGGAGATACAGTGGCGATCACAGGCTGTGAAGGGAAGACGCCACCAGATTCATATAAAGTAAGTGTGCACTTCGAAAACGGGTACCGTGTCGCGGGGAATATGCTGTACTCTCGACCGGATGCGTTAGCGAAAGCGAAGCGCGCGGCGTCGGTGATTGAAACCCGGATCGAGGACCGGGGTCTCACAGTTTGGGACACACGCGCAGAGTTTGTTGGACATAACGCAGCGCACGGTCCGGCTGCGCCTACCCGCGATAATCACAACGAGGTGTTACTCCGGTTTGCTGCCCGCGGTCCGGAACGCGAGGATCTTCGACGATTAGGCACTGAGTTTGCTCCTTTGTCACTGGCCGGTCCGCCAAGCGTAACCGGACTTACTGACAGTGGGCGACCGCGTCCCCGTCCGATTATTGATGTGTGGCCGACGCTGGTGCCAAAATCAGTGATTGACCCTGAGGTGAGTGTCGATGAGTGATGACGAGGACGGGTCAGGTGTGTCGCCGAAACAAGCAGTTCGAGTCGACGAGATTGCGTACGGCCGGTCTGGTGACAAGGCAAATACAGTTAATATCGGTATTATCGCCGAGTCCGATGCCGCATACCGCCGGCTAGAGAGACAGTTGACCGCTGATCGCGTCGCTAATCTGTTTGGGGAGCTCATCGACGGATCGGTAACTCGGTATCAACTGCCGAATCTACCGGGGTTCAATTTCGTAGCTAGTGAGGCACTTGACGGTGGCGGACAGTTCAGTCTCCGGTATGACAGTCAAGGGAAAACGTATGCGGCCGCAGTACTCCGACTCGAACTGCCGCCAGAATCCGATGAGGACCGCAATGTGTGACCTTGACCCCGGCCAAGTTACAGGGATCGAAACGCCTCGATGGTGGGAATCGCAGTGGTATCAAGTGTCACCGCGGTCGTTCCAGCACTATGAATTGTTGTTTGAGCCAGATCAGCTGCTGATGGTGTTCGCCGGAGAGTCATACAAGTCGTTTCTTCTTCGGCAGGACGGTCGTGAGCGGCGTGCAATGGAAATTGGTCGGGAGAACGCGATAGAGCCGGAATCTGTGATTCTTGCCGACGAGCATAATGACGTGATTTCGCTGTCAGAGGTGCGTGACATCCAAATTCAAGAGGGATCGTGGATCCGCAAGCCGAGACTTAATGTTGACACAAAAAAAACACAATTGGAATTTTATCATTTCTCCCGAACATATGACGCAAGCGACTTCGCCGAATGGGCACGAAGTACGTATGGAAATAATGTAGTACGTTACTCAAGATAATACATTCCATTATATTTATATAGCGTTTATTCATGTTATTGCTTGTCACGTATGGCACTCAATATCAATCCTAGCGAAGATAAGTACGTCGTCGGAGGATTGCTTGCCGCGGTGGTAATGCTCGTAGCAATGTACTTCGGCGGGCAAGTTGGACAGATCGCGTTCTCGGGGAGTGCAGTGGCGTTTATTGGGTTGTACGTGCTGTTAGGCGTGCAATCGTCCGAGCAGCGCCACGACACGAACGTCTTCAAACTAATGGTAGCTGGGTTATGGCTAATCCTCGGTGTTGCGTTCGCGCTGCTATGGCACTTTCACTTCCAGAATCCCGCGTATACCGATCCGACGTACTGGCTTGGATTACCGCGGGCGACAGCAATCGTCGTCTATGGATTGTGGATGCCGCCCGCATTATACCTGATGTTCGCGTATCCGTACCTTTTCAGTAGGTACATTTGGGACAAAGATCAAGTAGCGGAGTTCCGCACGATGGGGTCCGACGAGGAGGGAGATAAATGATTGACACCTTGGTAGCCACGTTAACACAAGTCTCGACGACAGAGACGATGAACCCACTCATCGTCGGTATCGTTGCGGTGTACTTAGTCGGTATTGCCGTAATTGGTATCTGGGCAACTGGTCAGACAAAATCGACATCAGACTTCCTGATCGCCGGGAAGCGATTCGGGATCTGGGCCGTTGCATTTGCTGCTTTCGCCTCGATCATGAGTGGGTTCGGCTTCATCGGTGGCCCCGGACTGTTCTACAACGGCGGGTACGGGTTCCTGTGGATCGCTATCGTTGCTCCGCTTGCGTTCCCGGTGTCATGGTTCGTCCTCGGCAAAAAAATGCGGCTGATGGCTGAGACCCGTGAGATATTCACCATTCCCGACGCCGCTGTTGCCCGATTCGACAGCCAGGCGGTTCGACTACTAGTATCCCTTTCAGTACTGCTAGGTGTCATTTCGTATCTCGGGGTTCAGTTCCTCGCCATCGCGTTTGTACTCCAAACGGTGCTTGGAGTGAGCGAAGTTGTTGCACTCGTGATTGGACTCGCCGTCATCTCAGTATACACAATCGGCGGCGGTATGGTCGCTGGGGTGTTTACTGACCTCATCCAAGGCGGGATTATGGTGGCCGGGAGCGTCGTCGTCTTCTTCCTCGCACTGAACACGGTCAACGGCTTAAGCACAATGAACAGAGAGCTGAGTAGCCAGATTCCAGAACTCGCCGGCGCGTTCGGCGCGTTCCCGGTTATGCTCGGACTAACCTGGTACTTCCTGTTCCTTGTTGGGAACTCTGGGCAGCCGCACATGGCACATAAGCTGTACATGCTGCGTGACCCGAAACTACTGAAATGGGGCGCGCCAATCGCCGCGTTATCGTACTTCGCGGCGTCTCTCATGATGCTTGCACTTGGTGTCGGAATGCGGTCGCTCGTGGAGACCGGACAGTTCGCTGAGCTCTCAAATCCCGACAACGCCGCTCCAATCTTCCTCGTTGAATTCACGCCAGCAATCGTGGCAGGCGTCGTCCTAGCCGCTGCTGTTGGTGCAGTGATGAGTACGAGCGACGCATTCATTAACATCGGTGCTGCAAACCTCGCGCGGGACATCCCGGAGAGCCTTGGGTTCGAGTACGACTCCGACCGACAGGAGTTACGCGCCCACCGCGTGGCGACCGCGCTCATCATTCTCGTGTCGGTACTGCTCGTCTACTACGTAGAGATCCTCGTCGGTCTTCTTGGCGTAGTTGGGTGGGGATTATTTGCTGCTGCCATTGTTCCTCTGCTTGGAATCGGATTGAATTGGAAAGGCGCGACCACGGAAGGTGCGATAGCCGCCGGTGTGGTCGCGCTGTTCGGAAATCTTAGCCTCGCGATCGCCGTCCAGTTCTACGGCTTCTCATTACCACACGGTTCGACGGCTGAAGCACTCACGCTCCTCGTTGCCATTGTTGTAATGATCGTTGTGAGCCTCATCACGAACACGAAGGCTCGTGATGATATTGACGATGATATCGAGCGCGTTATTGACTCATGATACGCTAATCATCAACGAAATCTCTCACAAGATAGGTATACAAACCAGCAGACGCGAAGATGGTAGTAGGTCAATAGTTATCATCAATTGGTATTCTTGTGTATATATCTGGCAGAAGAATATACTATTTAGTATACTATCTGATTTCCTGACCAAATTCTAGCTCAAGTATAATCAGTACATCACAAAGCCGATTAGTTAAGACGTCTGCTTGCTGAATGTGTGAGGGTGTCATAGAACGAGTAGCACACCAAAGAGCCAGGGTAAACGCTGAGGTGGAATGAGTTCAGCGACCCTGCAAGATGGTTCTTCGGTAGATGAGTTGTTGAGATCACAAAGGTCCTCTGTAATCGACGTACTGGCTACGGTTCGGCGATGCCGGGAGGTCACTGCGTTGTGAGACCACAAAGGTCCTCTATGACGGCACGCTATCGAGTGACAACGTTAGTATTTTATCGATGCTTTAGTGACAGGGCGGTATGACGAGCGACCACCTCCATCGCATAGATGAGCTTCTTGATGAAGCATTGGCGGATACAACCGATCCAGACGTCCGATACACACTTCGGACTGCCCAACAGCATCTCGTTGCGAGTCGCCAAGACACGTCTGAGATGTGAGCCTGACAGCTGGCGACGCCAAGCGTGTGCAACGCCTCTGAGCCAGTAGCATGCTGATCAGCTCCGCCACACGCTCAGCTAGTGGACGATTCCGCTGTGGGCTGGTGTGAGCGGCTCAAGACGGTTCGGCGAGAAGTTCTCACTTTCACCCCGGTTCCCTCAGCTTTTAGCTGGAGTGTAACGTACTCCAAAGTGGAATCCTTGGGTATGTCACACGCGCCCAGTGATTCCCCCTTCCCTCCCCCATGCCCGATGCGATACCCGATAGAGGTCGATGCCCGCTTTGTGAGAGCGATCTGAGCGGTGGAGTCATTCTCATCGCCTACGAGGTGGACAACGAGCAGCGCGCGTTCATCGAGTGTCCTGACTGTGGGCGACCTGTTTCGCCATCATAACCGTTGCGAGTCACCCACCCTCTGTGAGTCGTGTGGCCTAACGTTTATGTCTGTGTGAAAGAATATTGTATCGAAGCAAGGAGATGTCGATCATGATAGCGAGGCCTCCCTTGCTTCATTACCGCCTGCCAGCGGTACAAGGTATGGTACACCTTCGGCCGCAGCGCACTGTGGCATTCTGCTGCGGCCGTTTTGACAGTCAGTAACAGCGAGTTCTTGCTGAAACCGGCTGTGCTGTAAGTGCAGCGTTACTCGCCGGTGCTGGAAGGGGTGTCTCGCTCGCGAGGATGGGACCAGTTTCAGCTGCGACGTCAGCGGTCGGGAGGAGAGAAACACGCTACACAGGAGTACAGAGATGTTGCTATCCTCCCCGGGGAGTGAGGACTCTTTCATATTCAGGTGGAAGAGGGACGCAATCTGCTATCTCGCTGGGCTAGCAACAAACAGGATAGGGACTGCGAGTACCCTACGATGAACGTCACGAGCCGTCCATCTCACCTGAGTCGTCTCCCTAGCGCTTATGTCTGTGTAAAAGAATAACTGATTGAAGCAAGGACTGCTGTCATCATCTAGCCCCACCTTGCTTCACCTGCTTGTCAGAGGCACATGATATACTCCCACCTGTGTCACCGTGTTATTTATCATTCGTATGAGAGCCGCTCTAGCACTCGGTGACCTGCCGTCGACATCGGCTGTGTTACTGTTTGCTACCGTGATCAAAGGCGGTGGTGAAGTCATCAAGCAGCGTTCCACGTGTCGTGAGAGCAATCGTCGTGCTCGCGCTGACGCGGGGAGCGATTGCCGGTCTACTGGTAACGGATATGGAATTCATGATAGAGGTGAGCGTGGGATTCGTGTTGACCGTCGCGTTCGTGACCGTCTTGCTCGCCTAGACACGCTGTGTATGAATATGTAGCATGGACCGATCACAGTGGCTCACTGTCTACTGCGATTGTACACAGCTAAGATTGCTGGGTAACTGCCATAGCAACCCATCATCTGAAATGACAGTTAGAATAGACGGCTCGTTCTCAGTTGATTCAACCGATAACACAACACCCTCTCCTCCGAAATAGTGTACCCTACTTCCACGCGCCCACTCATTCATACTCATTCAATCTTCAACAGCAGGTTAAAAACTTTCACGTCACACGAAACGACATACTGGCGATTCAGTACTGTGAGCTAAAAGCATACGTGTGTACGTGGAGTACTGCTCTCGGTTATTAACCAACAGCAGGGCACAGAAACTCTCTTGTGTTGGTTAACTTCTCAGACGTAATTACAGAATCTTAATCCGTGTTTCCACCAGTTTCCGTAGTCTCTCGCAGGATCCGCGAAGTACTAGCCATCGCGGGAGTGGTCAGGTATACTTCCGGCACCACTCACGAGGGGTATGAGAGACACGCTACACTGAAGCATGAGTAGAACGCGCTCCACGAACACAGGACGGTCGGACATCAACCAACATGTCCATTACCAACTCTCGTTCGGCTAATAACTGATAGTTGATCAATACCAAGAGGTAGTACAAGAATTTATACATTCACAGAGTAGAATACTATGTATGTCGTCAAGAGCCACCAGTTTATTTGACTCATGCCCAGAGTGTGAATACGAGTTTAGACATGTAGAGTCTGTCCACCCGCGAAAAGGATACAACGTCCTATGGGAATCTGCTGAGAGCTGGAAGATCAAGTGCAAAGGGTGTGATACAACATTCCACGTCCAGCGGTGAACCGTCTCAAGATACGACATTAGCATCTGATTCGCTCAGGTACACGCATACTCGACCCCCCAGGGCATACGGTTCTGTCGCCGACTTGTTCACGGGCTGCTATGTGTCGTCTGACGAGCCAATCCGGCCGTGTCTATCATCGATCTCGTCAAGAATATCCAGTGTCTTCCGGATTGAGGCGCGGATTGCGTCGCTTCGGTTGACAAACTTCCCGTCCTCACCAACGTGCTCGTCAAGATCTTCTAG